>TARA_R110002012_G_scaffold322092_1_pt1 | contig 12366 bp, 12 predicted proteins | sample TARA_R110002012 | Tara Oceans TARA_R110002012 (sample SAMEA4396515) | marine metagenome | biome: Westerlies Biome; feature: [DCM] deep chlorophyll maximum layer (ENVO:01000326); material: water (ENVO:00002006), including particulate matter (ENVO:01000060) such as... | depth 40 m
TCACAACATACTGGTATTGCTCAACTACTTTCGGATCGGGCTCTTAGGCGCTATCTGTCAAAATTTCTGGCATTTGCTACTTTTGTTCCATGAGCGAAACCAACCTGGCAGCAAAATGGATAGGCTTTGTGCTGGTCTTTCAGACATCACCCCAAAAGTTCACTTATTTGTTGCGCAGCCTTACTCCCAGAACCTATTGCACCGTCGATATATCCACGGGTTCCTTCACAAAAATCGGAACTGGCAAAAAAGACGCGGCCTTCCGGTCCGTCACGCAACCCTTCGCCGTATTTTTTGTTCCACCCCGGACGCCATAGACACCAGGTGCCCTGAGAATAAGGATCAAGATCCCAATCATAGCCGAATGAGCCAGTAACCTCGATGTCCGGCAAATATTTCCGCAATGTTGCCTGTAGCTGCTCTTCATCCTTCGTATCATAGTTGCTACGATCATAGCCGAAACCTACTATAAGTGAGTTTTCTTTACCTACATGATACGTAAAAAAATCATCAATCGCTTCATTTTCATCGCCGTAAAGCAGTGCGTTGGGAATTTCCCCTTTTACTTGTGCAAATACCTTAAACCCCCGCCCGGGGTGCCCCTCTTTGGAAGCAGCGAGTTTGTGTGGATGTATAGCGGGAGCAAACTCAATATCTTTAAGAACGTTTAGCGGTGCTGTGCACACAACCGTTCGAGCAGTGAATATTTCGCCGCTGTTCGTTTTCAAGACCACATGATCCGGCTTTTGCTCGACGCGCTTGACAACAACACCTAACTTTACTTCGGGCTTACCGTCGTCAATCATCTTATTGATGAGCGCGATCGTACCGTCTTTCAGCTGATAACGTGTGTTAACATCGAAATAGGTTCCAATATTATGGCCGCAAAGCGCAAAAATACGAAGTGCTTCACTCGCCGCTATGCTGGTCGTCGCCGCACTGGATGTTCCAGCCAAAAGCCGTTCGAAAATCGAGCGCTGTGAATCTGTGAGATCAAGCTGCTGCAACAACTCATGGATATTGTATTTTTCAATATCAAGTACATTTTTGCGCATATAATTCAAATCAAATGGTCGAGGATAAACTTCCCTTGCTTTATCTGTTAGGAGTTGTCCTCCAGCAAAAAGGTCACTGTAAACCTCCGAGATTTCGGGTTCAAAAGCCTTGCCATTCTTTAACTGGATTATACGCTCGGCGGTAGCCCCCGGTGTTTCAATAATATCCAAGCCATATCGCATCACTTCTGCCCAGACAAAGGGCTGCATCCAGTGTATCCAAGTTCCACCGAGTTCTACTTTGGTATCGCCATAAGGAGCATAGAAAGTACGGCCGCCAAGGCGATTGCGGGCTTCAAGAATTGTACAACTATAGCCATTCTCTTGCAAATCACGGGCAGCGGTAACACCGGCAAAACCTCCGCCAATCACGATGGTGTCATAGTCAAATTGTTTCTTTTCACCACTCTTGCCAGACGCACTTACCGTCGATGCTTGACTGGAAAGGCCAACAACCAGAGTGGCCGCTCCCGCTTTTTTAATGAACCGGCGCCGATCCAATTTGGATATATTGTTTTCCTTATTCATAATGGCTCCTGTATATTTACGATATTCTAGCATTTTGAAGAACAGCGTGGCCGGCAATTTGACCGTGCAAGCCGAAATAATCCTGCTGCATTGATCGATCATCAATCATGATCGAAGAATTGAAAATGCAATCAAGAGAATTTTAGTTCACCGGCCCGCAACAGGCGATTATAAAGTATTTAGTGACAGTTTCTTTAACCTGAAAATGGACTTTTTGTCCTGCCGGTATGTACAGACTATCGCCCGGAACTAACTCTGTGGATGATTCATCGTCGACCGCTACAATTAGGCCCCCACTTAGGATTGTCATAAACTCATTATGTGCCGTGCTCGGGACCTCGACAGTTCCAGGAGTACAGCGCCAGAGACCGACCAATGGGCCAGCATCAATTGTGCCATGGTCAATCCGGACACTTTGCTGGGGATCGCCGTCCAAGACTCGCCAACCGACATCTTCCATAGGCAAGTAAGGTTCAATTCCTGCTACGTCCATATCTTGGTTAAAAATCATCATATCTTTTTGTCCTTTCTCATTTTATTTGCGATCAATACTCTCTGTTAGCAAAAAATGCGGCGCCCTTCGTGTTTACGGAATCATGCTGACTACGAGCGAACTTGAACATTATTCAAGCGTCGCAAGATAGTCGATGATCTCGGCCCGTTTTGAAGAATTCTTTATGCCAGAAAACGCCATGTTGTTGCCCGGAATTGCAGACTGTGGCGCTTCGATAAAGCGATTGAGGGTCGCACGATCCCACTGGATATTTGCTTCCTTGATGACCTGCGAATAGCCAAAACCAGGCTGACTTCCGGCCTTTTTTCCAACGATACCGAATAAATTCGGACCAAAACTACTTTTCTGACCTGCTTTGAATGAATGACATATTTTACATTGTGCAATAGATGACGGTTCTACCATCGCGACTTTTTTAACCTTTGCGACCGGTTCAGGTGAAGGGGGATCCTTGGCTTCCAACCTCCCAGTTTCCGCTACGGTTTTGGGCTTGCTCTCGGAAACCGACGTCAGAATTTTTAATGCTGTTTCCGGGGCATCTCTCTTTGCACCTTCCTCTTGTGCAGGTTCTTCCTTCAGATCTTTTACGGATTCAGAAGAAACCGATACAGCATCCGCCTCGACGCTAGAAGACTCCAGTTTCGGGTTAGCGACATCCTCTTGTTGAGGCTGTGTTCCACAGGCTGAAAGTGCGACCAATGCAATAGTTAGGTTGCGGGTTTTTATCATAATATTGACTTTCTTACACTGGGGCGGAGCAGGAAATGTCGTCCTGTAGGTCCGCCTCCATTATTTTCTGCATTTCGAATTTTTGAGCTTTGCCGGTAACTGTCATTATAAATTCGTCAACAATCCGGATATGCCGGGGAATCTTATAATGAGCGATCTGTCCGGTACAATATGCTGTCACCTCATCGGCAGTAACTGTTTTACCGAGGTTCGGAATTATCCAGGCACATACTTCCTCGCCATATTTTTCACTGGAAACGCCAAATATTTGTGCGTCCGCAATAGCCGGATGGGTAAGTAAAAATTCCTCGATTCCACGCGGATAGATATTTTCTCCCCCTCGAATGATCATATCGTTGATGCGACCTGTGATGCTGATGTAACCATTCTCATCCATGGTCGCCAAATCGCCTGAATGCATCCAACCCTCGCTGTCGATTGCCTCATCGGTCTTTTCACTGTCGTCCCAGTAGCCGAGCATCACAGCATAGCCGCGGGAGCAATATTCGCCCTGTTCACCCCGCGGCAGGGTTTGGCCATCCGGCCCGACAATCTTTGCTTCAGCATGTGGGTGAACCCGCCCAACGGTTGATACTCGCTCCTGTCCGGGGTCATCGGTAGCGGTCTGCGTGGTTATCGGACTGGTTTCGGTCATGCCGTATGCAATCGTCACTTGGCGCATATTCAGTTTATCGATAACCTGCCGCATTGTTGTTTCAGGACAAGGCGACCCCGCCATGATCCCAGTTCGCAAAGTGGATACATCAAAATCTTCAAAACCAGGTTGATTCAACATTGCAATGAACATTGTCGGTACACCATAGAGCGCGGTACAACACTCTTCTTCTACCGCCTTCAACGCAGTCAGCGGGGAGAAGCTTTCGTCTGGATAGACCATTGTCGCGCCCGAGGTTACGGCCGCCAGATTACCCAACACCATGCCAAAGCAATGATATAAGGGAACTGGAATACATATCTGGTCGGCAGTGCTCAATCCCAACGTTTGCGCGGCAAAAAACGCGTTATTAAGTATATTGCGATGCGATAGCGTCGCACCCTTCGGGAAACCAGTTGTTCCGCTCGTAAACTGGATGTTGATTGGCTCGCCCGGCTCGCAAGCAGCGCCCTTCCTGGCTAAGTCGCTTTCATCAGCTTCTATTCGCAAATCTGGCCAGCGTACAAAACCATCACGCTTCTCTTCTCCAAGGCTGACCATCCGTTGCAGCAGTGGCAAGCGGGTGGGCCCAAGTTCATTGAGCATCCCAATATAATCGCTGGCCTTGAACGAAGGCGCCACAATCAATGACGTGCATCCCGCCTTGTTGAGCGCAAATTCTACTTCGTTTAGCCGGTAGGCTGGATTGATAGTGACCAATATCGCGCCGATTTTTGCTGTGGCAAACTGTATTACTGTCCATTCCGCGCAGTTCGGAGCCCAAATACCAACTCGGTCACCTTTCTTGACGCCCTGCTCAATCAGGCCGGATGCGATACGATCTACATCTGCGTTGAGTTCCTGCCAGGTTAGTCGAACGCCTTGATGCCGTGATACTAGCGCCAACTGGTCGGGCCACTGCGTTGCAGCTCGTCGGAGAGCCTCTCCAATTGTATATTCGAGCAACGGGGGTTTCGTTTTCCCCTTTTCATAACTAAGCGGGGTCATCGGGCGATATTGACCACCTGAACCTGTGTGTATTCAGCCAATCCCTCGACAGATTGCTCCACACCCAGTCCAGATTCCTTGAAACCTGCCATGGGAATATGGGGGCCGATGGCAATGTGCTGATTTACCCATACCTGGCCGCTTTCGATGCGTGCAGCAATTTCCGCCGCCTTATCAATGTCTTTTGACCAGACCGAGCCGCCCAATCCACTTTCGGAAGCGTTCGCCCGGTTAACAACATCGTCGATATCGGAAAAACGAATGACTGGAAGAATAGGCCCAAACTGTTCCTGATCAACGATCTCGTGCCCGTCGGTTACGTCGCGAACAATAGTGGGGCGCATGAAATAACCACCGCGTTCCATCACTTCTCCCCCTGCGATGATCTTGCCATCCTCACGGGCCGTTTCAACGAACCTCTTCACCTTTTCAAATTGGACTTTGTTCTGAATTGGGCCAATTTGTGTGCCCGGCTTAATGCCATCATCGACAATGGCTGCTTCCGCTAGAGTGACAAGCTCATGGCACATCGCATCATAGATATCGTCGTGCACATATGCGCGCTTGATTGCTAAACAGACCTGACCACAATTCAGGAACGCATTATTGAAGATAGCCTGCGCCGTTTCTTGCACATCCACATCGTTCAGAATGATTGCGGGGTCGTTGCCTCCTAGCTCCAGCGTAATTCGCTTCAATGTGTCCGCCCCACTAGCCATGATTTTTTTGCCGGTTGGCGCGGAGCCGGTAAAGCTAACTTTAGCCACGTCGGGATGAGAGGTCAGATGAGGGCCAAGGTCGTTGTCATCGGCGATAACATTGATCACCCCGGCCGGGAAAATATCTTTGCATATCTCTCCGAGAAAAAGTGCTGTTGCTGGCGTTGTCGGAGCGGGTTTGAGAACAATAGTATTTCCTGCCAACAGAGCCGGGCCGATTTTCCAGCAGGCCATCAGAAGGGGGAAATTCCATGCGATTATCCCGACAACCACACCTAGCGGCTTATGTTTTACCTCAATATACGCGGCATCATCATCTTGAATTATCCGATCTGGGAGTTCCAACGTAGCATAGTGGCGCAAATAACCGTCTGTCCAAGCCAGTTCTCCCATTGCTTCGGTCAGCGGTTTGCCCTGCTCGGACGTGATAATCCGGGCAAATTCATCGGCTCGTGAAGCAATCGAATCTGCGAGGACAATAATCTTGTCACGTCGTTCCTGAAAAGACTTTGCTGCCCATCCTTGTCCAGCCGCCTTGGCAGCGGCTATTGCGTCGTCCGCTTGAGCGGTTGAGGCCCGCGCTGCTTTGGTAAATATCTCGGCAGTGGCCGGATTGATGACGTCCATTGAGAAGTCGCCATCTACCAGATTACCATCAATCAAGAGCTTGAAGTCTGTCATTGCTCATTCCTTCAGAATTTTGTGCCAACACTAATCCCATAGGTTCGTGGGGCACCTATGTGATTATAGTCGAAACCAAAACCAGCCGACAAATCAATGCGTGATGAGAAGTAGAATTTGTTAGTTAAATTCTTAGCCCATATCGACGCATTCCAACGTCCGTCGGAAGTTTCAAAATCGATGTGTCCCCCAAGAAGAGCATAGCCACCTTGCTGTAGCCGGGGCACGTTTACCACATCGAAATACTGGCTCGATGCATAACTCAAATCGGGATGGAAGCTGAGCTTGCCCGTTTCATTGTCAAATAAAGTCAGGTCGACACTCAAGTTGAAGGTCAATGATGATGCATTTGCAAGATCATTGCCTGAAACGTCCACACCGCTAACATTGCCAACCCTGACTTTGGTATCAAGCAATCCTATTCCGCCATGGAAAGTGAGCGTGTCGGACGCATAGACCGTTAGTTCAGCTTCCCCGCCCAATATTCGGGTTTTGGGGATCGACAACAACGTTTGCGCCGCTGTTGTGGGATCAACATTGAGGAATTGCTGGTTCCGATAGTCATAATAGAAGGCCGCCATATTGAGTGTCACTGCTCGATCGGCAAATTGCGTTTTCGCGCCGATTTCATATGCGCTGATCTTCTCAGAATCAGCCACATTAACTTCAGATGGATCAAAAAATGCCTGTGCGTTAAAGCTCGGCGCCCGATAACCGCGACTGTAGTGAGCATAGAGTAAATTTCTGTCTGAAATCTGGTAATCCAGACCAATTTTCCCGGATAAATTGTCTTCGGTATATCCGATTGATGTCGGAGGAATTAGCGTAGCGAGCAGTACTTCGTCCGGCCCCAATGCATCTGCCCTCAAGTCAATCTGACGGCCTTTATCATGCGTATAACGCAAACCTCCTCGCAGTGTCAGAGATTCTGACAAGTCAAAATTCATATCCGCGTAGAGCGCAGAACTCTTTTTTATTTGTGTAAAACTGTTACGGAAAAGACAGGCAAGCGGTAGGCCGATCGCACAATCATTCACCGTTACCCCTGGTACTCCATCGAAATCGATATCTTTCCCAATTTCTAAAGTAGTGCGATTAAATACTTTTTCCCGATTGAAATATGCCCCGAGAACGAAATTAAACGGGCCGTCCAAAAAACTGGTTAAACGAAAATCCTGAGCAAATTGTGTTGCACGGTCCAAATAGGGAATTTCAAGCAATTGACCTGCGTTTCCATCAGTGTCTTCATAAAGTGAAAAGCGACCTTTGTCCCACGAGGTAATGCTCGTCAGAGTGAGTGTGTCAGACAGCTCGGCATTTCCGGTAAGTGAAACGGAATATGTGCGGGCGTTGCGCCGCTCGTCCGCAATATTGGACGCAATCTGTCTCTCCCCGAGGCCGGCACGCACAACGTTCTCCGGTTGAGCGTAAATGCCGTAGTTGCGTGGATTTTGGAAACTGGTTGAAGCGCGTAAAACAAAATCGATGCCGTCCCGCGGTTCTACCTTGATTGAGCCTCGCACGCCATATTGACGGACACTGGCAAGGTCAGGCTGGCCAGGAACGACATTTTCGAACCAACCATCGGCTCGTGCAATAGTCCCTGCGATACGCAAGGCAGCATTGTCACCAAGAGGGAGGTTGATCGCACCATTAGCCTCGATGCGATCATAATTGCCATAGCCAGCATTTAGGTAGCCACTCGTTTCACCCAATATTGGTGGCTGACTAATGATGTTAATTGCTCCGCCAGTGGTATTTTTGCCATAAAGTGTTCCTTGTGGTCCGCGAAGTACTTCAACTCGCTTAAGATCATAGAAAGACACACCCAAAAACGCTGGATTACCTTTATAAACTTCGTCATAATAGGTGGCTACCGGACTTGATTGATTGAAACTAAAATCAGCCATTGAAACACCCCGAAGAGCGAAAATCGGTACATTAGCACCGGAGACGCCATTCATCTGAAGATTGGCTACTTTGGCTACCAGATCATCGACTTCGGTCGCCCGCGATTTGGCCAAAGTATCGCCGCCAATGACAGAAACAGAAATGGGGATGTCCTGTACACTCTCCACACGTTTTGTTGCGGTAACTACGATTTCATTGTTGAAATCGGTACTTTCCTCGCTTTGCGTTTCCTGTGCCATGGCTGGACTGGTTGCCGTAGCAGCCGCCAGGGCCGCATAGCATGTCAATTTCTGTGTAAATATTGCTGCCTTCATGTCATAACTTCCTGTCAAGTGTGTTTATTTTAGTTTATTAATCGCAATCATTAGTTGTTCACGTTTCGCAGCCCGCTCGAGGCGCAAGGGATTTTGCCTTAGGCTTTCAACCTCGCTCGCTGCATATGGTTGGAAACCTTCAGGAAGATGGAGCGGGTCAAACCGGTACAATGTCCAGTTGACCAGTGCCGCCAATCGTTCGCTGTCGAGATCTGCGGTGGCCACCCCAGGCACCTGTATGAGAAATTCTCGCCCTCCCTCAACCTGAAGAAATTTTGCAACTGCTCCATTCATTGGGGGGTTGGTATGGTCATCGCCGCTTCCGTCTTTGCGATGACACCCCTGGCACTTCAGCTTGTAATCGAATTCCGCCAATTGCGGGCTTGGCACGCCAGGTGGGTTATTTTGGGGTGAACCGGCCTGCCCAGTTTGAGTAGAGGGCAGCATTCCAACCAGCAGCAGAGAGAGTATTGGTTTCATATGCCGAGCCTACCCGCAAACGCGACGACGGTTGCGCAAAGAAATGATGTCATTAAAACACCAATCGCAACATATAGGACTGGAAGTTTGCAAACCATTAGCTCGACAGCCCGACACCAATGATGACCGCGGTCGAACAGTTGTAAACGCTACTTTCTGTACCGAGACACCAGTTAAAGTCATTGTTCGTCTGGGGGCGAACTTGCGGGCGGTCACCCTCATTGCGATTGCATAAACAATGGCCACACGAAGATTTCCCACAACAATCGTTGTAGCTGATGATATAGGACCGCTTATCGGCAGGGTTGGTGCATGTTCCGATCCATGTAATCGGTGACATTTCAGTGCCTGGAGGACAGCTTGAAACAGTACCTCCACAGCATGTGCAAAGATAACCATCTATTGCGCAGTAACGCCAGTAATCGCATTGCGTCTGATCACCCGGGTCTTGGATATTCTTGCTGGTGACGGGTGGACGGCCAGAGCCTGCCGTGCCGCCGCTGGAAGCAGCCGCTCTTGATACCGGCAGGACCGGCAGGACAGCCGCGCCCGTAATTGCTCCGCCAATAGCCGCCAGCATACTACGTCGAGACGTCCCGCGAGCAACAGAACGGGCCAATTTCTCAGTCAATTTATCCAAACCGGCCATTTTCATGACTCCTTTTCACGGCGCGTCAGAAAATCCTGAATGGAAGCAACATTCCGTTCTTTGGCTTCAAACAGGCTTTCAAGATGTTCTCGGCTGTTGATCAATCCAAGCGATGCAATCTTTCCCTGCTCATCCAGCAAAACCGCATAAGGCAATTTTGATACGCCCAGAGAGCGCCCTAATGCTTCCGACAGCACCAAAGGAATGTCGCCCAAACCATGTTTTTGGATCATTCCCCGATGGGCGACTTCATCGCCGTCCCCAGCCAGAACTGAGTCCAGCCAGCTGGCTTCCGCCTTTGCGGCAGATTTGAATACGGGCAACAGGGATTTGCATACTGGGCAATCCGGAGAAACAAAGAACAATAGCTGGCTACGCCCGTCCCGGACACCGCCAACCTCCAATGCCGAGCCGTTCAATGCCGTCAAAGTCATCGGCGACATTATCTCTCCGATATTTACTTTTTGATGCAATGTCAGAGCGCCAGCAGGGGCGATCCTTTCGTGCAGAATACCGACCTGACGCGCCAAGGCCGCGACCAGTATCGCCAATGTACCAACGGCTATCCAGAGAAAAATCTGCGAAGCCATCATCACATCGTTCCTAAGGTTCTGGGCGAGATGGCCGCCAGTTCACTTGCGGCGAAATACAAAGACAACATCGCAATCGCTGCGAAAACGGCTTCTCCTGTCCAAGCAAGGGGCACCGTGGTTGTTACCGCTAATACCAAAGCCGCCAATATGAGGGGTCTGGCAATGACGAATAATCCAACCGGTTTTTCAATGAACCTAAGGTCGCATCCACAATCCAGTGTCTGGCCATATCTTCGAAGGAGAGCCGCTGAATAAACCACCCAGAGCGCCGCCGCCATATAGCCGCCTAGGTGATGCAGGCCCGGCAACAGCAAAGCGAGCGCTGCAATTGCTTCGATTACTCCCGAAAGCAGAAACAATAACAGTCCATAAAATTCGCTGGTTCCCGCGATATTGGCTACCGAAACCGCCATACGTTTTCGGTCATTCAGCTTATGTGCTGCTGAAATGGCCAGCAAAAGAGCGGAAAAGATGAAAATGGCTGACATTCAATCGACTGCCGTCAGTACGATAGGCGAAAACCCTACCGTAGCACCCAAGCTGTGAATCAAGTCACCGCTAACCGCATCATAGACGTCAATCACTGCATCGGGGCGAGCCACCACCAGGCGCGGCTTCTCCTCCCGCGTTACTTCGATTGAAAACCCCTGACCCTGAAGCGGAATTCGTCCAACGCGAGCTTTTTTGACTGGGTCAATTACCCAAACCTCTGTCCCACCATCCTTGTGACTACCTTCCTTCCCTTCCGGATTCATGAGTATGTAAAGCTTTCCATGAACGTCACTAGAAATAACCTGCCACCCACTAGGGCGCCATTCGGTGACCGCTCCGTCAGCTTTTTTTATGAGAAATTCGCCGGGCAGTATTTTTGCGGTTACTCCAGAAAGATCAAAACCCTTGATCAAGCCATGGTAAGACACAAACCATGCAGTTTGGTCGATCAATGCCGGTGTACCGAATAGCGGTTGATTGTCGCTATCTATCGCGTTTTTAACGGTGACTGATGATTCAACGCCGCCGGCATCGTTGAGTACAACCGAAACCATCGCGCCGTCAGCGCAAAAAGTTGTGAAGCCTTTGTCCCCAGTAGGATATACTTGGGCGCAGCTCGGGAGATCAATTTCACCCAAGAATTTCCGGGCGTCTAAATCAACTACCGTAACGGATTGAGCCGGCGTAAAATTGAATACCAACGCCCAGCGTTCCTTATTTGTGAATTGAAATGTGTTTTTATAAGTTACGGACAACTGCCGCTTGCCGCCGGGCAATAAAATCTCACCCTTTGGAGTCAACGTAGCCGTATCCCAGATCGTAACGACGTCCGTGCGATCTCCTCGAGACAATCGTGAATAATAGGTTTCCGCAGTGTAAATTTCATTTTTCGATTCTGAAATCAAAGAGTTACCGAATTGCGCTGCCTGGACAAAACCCTTCACTGGTTGTGACGGGGAGTCGAGGTCGACGACCACGATGCGGCCATCTACTATCGATTCGAAATGAAAGTCATGAATGAGCATCCAGCTTTTGGGATATTGCGCAGGCAAAGTTTCTACTGCTGGGATTGGCTCCTCGGCAAGCGGCTCGGCGAAATCTTGTGTGAGGCCAGCTTCGGGGACCATAATAGCCAGAACCGCACAGGAAAGTGTAAAAATTTTCTGTCTCATAACCTCTCTCAAACAGTCCTCTTTTTCAAACATTGAGTCCTTCAACGGAACTCAAATTCAAATATTTATTGGACAAGTGACCAATTTTTGTCAAGTGCCAAAATTAGATCACCTGACAAAATTTGCATCCAACGCATTTCAAGGGCATAGCAAAACGATGAAAACGCCAGATTATAATTCCTTAGTCGTCGCTGACCTTGTTTTGGTTGAAATGGACGGAGGATATTCGAAGGGTAAGGCAGCCCATATAAAGATATTACGTAGCGCCCTGAACCTGCTGATCGAGGACGGGTATGGATCAATAACCATGCGCCGAATCGCAGCAGCCTGCGGTATGAAATTGGGGAATTTGACATATTATTTTAGATCGCGAGAGGAATTGATTAAGCAATTGCTGGATGCGGTACTGAACAGCTACGAAATCGTTTTTGATGCTATTGCACATGAACCCGGCGTGTCGCCGGAAGATCGTTTGAGAGCGTATTGCACGTTGATTTTGGAGGATATTCGAACAAAGAAAACGACTAGGCTTTTTCCCGAATTATGGGCTTTGTCCAACCATGACCCGTTCATATTCGAACGCGTTCAGGATATGTATACGCGAGCGCGCCTTCCCATTATCAAAATAATAGCGGAAATGCGGCCTGATCTTTCAGCGAAAAAGCTTGAATCGCTGGCATTGTTTATGTCCGCTTCGATGGAAGGTTTGACTATATTTGCCGGGCATGAGAAGCCTTTTGAAAAGCATATGCCCGAATTAGAGGCCTTTGGAATCCAAAGCTTCATCAATTTGGTACGGTTGATCGAATGACCGACCAGCTAAGAGCCCGATCCGAAAGTAGTTGAGCAATACCAGTATGTTGTGA
>TARA_R110002012_G_scaffold133955_1_pt1 | contig 12355 bp, 3 predicted proteins | sample TARA_R110002012 | Tara Oceans TARA_R110002012 (sample SAMEA4396515) | marine metagenome | biome: Westerlies Biome; feature: [DCM] deep chlorophyll maximum layer (ENVO:01000326); material: water (ENVO:00002006), including particulate matter (ENVO:01000060) such as... | depth 40 m
CGTCACCACTATAACTATTCTTAATTATTGTTGTTGATATTGCCATTGTACGTTCCTCTATATTGTATCATTAAATTTTATTTGTTTCAATTATACATTCTATCTGTTAACCCACCTTTTGGATTGTTTCTTTTAAAACTTTTTTGATTTGCGTCTATACTTATCTCACGTTTTTTGTCATTTAATATTGCGTCAGTTTCTAACTGGTTTAAACTTCTTCTATAAAATTTTAAATTTGTTATCATTTCAAGTTTGCTTTTAGATTTTAAAATAATTTCCCAATTTCTATCGTATTGATTTCCATACATTTTTTTTAATTCTATTAACAATCGTTTGTTTCTAGTTGCTTTTACCATAGCAATTGCTAAATTATTGTAATCTTCTTGATTCATATCTGCACCAGTTATATATTTTTTAAAAACTTTATCTTTAATAACTTGTTCATTAGCTCTTACTCTTCTTTGTTCTCTACTTAATTGTGCAAGGTCATAATTATATGAACCTCCTAAAAGAAATCTGTTAACTCCAAATGTTTCTGCTACAGGTCTTACTACTTCTCTTTGATTTTTTAAGTCATCATTTATGTCAGGATTGTATCTTGCAAAACTAGGAGCATTTTTTTTACCAATAGCTTTGTATCTTGATTTTTGATAATTGTTCCATTCTGGACTAAATATAGGTTGACCTTTTGCTGCTATTATGCGATTGTCGTCAATCATACCATACCCAGTATAATCTGTTATTTGGTCGGCAAACAATACATCTGTAAAAAATGTTATTACATTAGAATTTATTTGTGCAGGCATAAGATTTTTATACAAATCAAATAATCCCATGTCATTCGTACTGTTTTGAACTATAGGTAACCCAGGATTTAAATGGTCTTTTTGTCCTTCTACTACATATCCTTCTTCTATTGCTGCTTCATTAAAAGAAGGATACAAAAGAGTTCTCCAATATGTAGCTCCAACTATTATTGCTGGTGGTGCAGGAAATCTGTATCCTTCTACCAACCATTTATTTGTATCAATATCTTTAGTTAAACCAAAAGGTGCAACAATATTCATTTTTTTATTAACAGGACTAATTCGTGCCATTGCTTCTTTGTTTCCTTGCCCTAAAAATCCAAACTCTGACGCATATTCCCACAAAACGTAAAGTAAAGTCATAACCATGATGCTGTTTAAAGCACCTGATTGAAAAAACCTGCCTTCTGCAAAAGTTTTTTTCCAAGTTTTAGGGTCTTTAGGATTAAAAGTTTTAAAGTACGATTTAGCAGGCCCTGTCATATAATCTCTTTCAAACAAATAAGTTTGGTTTTTCATAATTGTATTTATTACTTTATGAAAAGGTAACGCTAATTGGATGTTTCTAGCCCATACTGCAGTGTCATAAAAATCAACGCCTGACATTATTACATTTTGTTGTATTTGTGTTCTAGACAATAAACCTGTTCTAAGTAATGTATTATAATGTGCATCTTTTGAAACAATTTCTACTACTTTGTTAACCTTTGCTATTTCACGGCCATAAGCAGCAATAGGCATACCTAATATCTTGTAAGTTCCTTTTATTTTATATTTGCTTGGGTCTTTCCTTATTTCGTAGTGAATTTTATTAATTGAATTCCCAACCCATTCTGGTAAATTTTGCCAATATTGGTTCTCACCCCAATTCATGTTTGCCATTTTTTGTATTTCTTCTATATCTTTTATATATTCAAGATGATGTTCTTCGGGATTTTCTCTAAAACCACCTGACCAAGTAGTAGTGTTTTTGTCTCTTGTAGACATCATCAACCCTTCTGCTAAAACTCCAACTTCTATATCATTTATTGCATCTTTTACAAAAACTAATTTCCAACTTTTTATAAAAGATTTTGTTAATTCTGCTGTATAAGTTGTTGGTTGTTTTTCAGAAATTTTTGTTGGTGTAAAAACAAATTTACCATCTAGCATTTCGTATGTATTACCTAACTTCATTTTCCACGGAGATAAAATTTGATAAGCATTATTGTTAGCAGTGACTATACTTCCTACGTCATATGCAAGGTTAGCAGGTGGAAATGCTGCGTTCCAAACTGTTGGTACTGCTTGAAATACTGAAACTCCTTTACTAGCTACCTTTGAAACTATATTTCCTGCATCAACTCTTGAATCAAATTTAAAAATGTCAGGCACAACAACGCTAAACGTAGTCAGTTTTTGTGAGCCAACTATTTCTCCACTATTTAGTTGAAAACTATATCCCGAAGTCTTTGTTGTTATTTGAGCTTGTTTATAATCACTCATAGTTATAACTTTTAAACCCAATTGTTTTACGTCTTCTGTTGTTTCATAAATTTTATTTACATTAACTAATTCTTCATATTTTTCTATTGTAATTTTGTCGCCATACTCATCTTTTTTAAAAGTTGTTGTCATTTTCTTTTTGCTATCTGGTAATTTATCAAATCTTTCTTTGCTAACTTCTTCAAATATTGGTTCTAAACGTAAAAGACGTGGAAGTCTTATTTGATTCATAAACGTACCTTGATTGTCGTAATCAAGTTTATCTGTAATTGCTTCAAAATCTTGTTTTAAAGATTGTGTTTTATACTTCCTTACTTCTTCAGAAGAAGATTCGTCTTCTAAACTTAACTTCCATCTTTTTAAATCTTTTCCAAGAATAGAAAGTTCGTCTGTTTTTAAATTGTCAAATGAATTTATTTGAACTTCACCTTTGTTAAATACGGCCCATCCTTTAATTGGCCAAGTAATAAAAGGTATTGGAAAAAGATATTGCAGATAAGGATAAACGTCCCCAATTCTTACAGTTGTTGCCGTAACCCAATCTTTTGCTAAAGATTTTTTTGCTTGTTTTTCTTCTGCTTCAGAAGTATTTCTTTCTACTTTTTTTGTTTTGGTGTTAAATTTAAAACGGGGTTTTCTATTTGCTTGAATAGCACTTTCTACTTTTACTCTATCTAAAAAAATTCCCACTTGACCATTAAAATTTTCTTGTTGTAAAGCAAGTTCATCTGATAATTCTAAATCATATTGTCCATTTTCTTTTGCCCAGTTTGAAAATTGTTCACCATCTAGTGGTTGCAATCCAAATTGTGAAATCATAACATCATTTTTTAAATGTCTTTGATAAAGTTCTAATACTTTAAAAATTGTGTATGAAACAACATGTACAGGTGCAGATTCAAACCCTCTTCCAGTACGTCCAAGTTCAGTGGATTTCCAATTATAAGGTGCAATTTCATCTTTTGCTTCTTCAATTATTTTTTTTGGATTTGATAATGCTATGTACCATCCATCTTCAAGCATAGCATTCCAACTTCTTCGGTCCATTACTCTTTGATTCCACATGTATCTTTTCATCCATTCAACCATTTGTCCGTTAGGTCCAAAGAATTTATTCATTGCTGAAACTGCTATTTGATTGTTTGGTTCAGCTTCGAATGCAGCTATACCTCTTTCAACACTCCTATAAGTATCTCCATGTACTTCTTTCCATTCGTCAATTTGCTCTTCAGACATCCCCTGCTCTAGAAAAACATAGCCTGGAATTACATCATCTCTTTCGTATTTATTTCTTATTACTAAATTTTTATTAAACAAATAAGATTCGTAAACTTCGTAATTTAATCCGTATTTTTTACCTTCTTCAAATAAAACAGTATCCATACCTTCTCGTGCAAATTCAAGAATATCAGCAATTGTATTTGCTCCTTTCAATGCATCTATTTTTAACAAAGCATAATCATTTAAATTAGTTATTTGGTATCTTTGTGTATGTGGATTCCATAACCCCCAATCTTGCGATGGCCCTGGCCTTCCTGCTCCTAGACGTAAATAAAATTGTTGTGCATATTGACTGTTTAATTTTTGAAATAAAAACAAATTACGATAATCACTATCACTAAGAAGTCTTTTTGATAACGAAATTAATTTCATTATTTTTTGCGAAGCTATTGCAATTTCTTGTTTAGATTTTTTCATTAATAAACCTTGTTGTCTAAAAATGCCCATAGCTCTAGAGTCATTAAAACCAGATTTATCAAATACAAAATCATCATAAAAAGCTTTTAACTCTGGCCTTCTTTCCAAAGTGTCAAAAAATAGTTTTGTTAAATTAGGAGCTAAATTGTTTGCAAGTTCAAAATTTGTTGTTAACAAAGAAAAACTGTCTGCCCAAACTTCTTCTGCACTTCTTCGGTAATCTTGTTGGTCACGAGCCATACTTTTTATTCGTTCTGGAAAATTTTCATTTGATGCAAAAACTAATTTTTCTGCTTGATTTAAACTATTGTAATAATCTTCTAATTTTATTGCTTGCGTAGAGTTAATATCTTCTTTAAGAGATTCAATAAAATTATCTTTGAAAGCTATATTGTTAATAAATTTTTGAGTAATACCTTTAGGGTATTGTATTGCTTTTATGTCTGCGTCAGTAAAAGAAATGTATTCCATCATATCATCTTCAGTTAAAGATATATCCCAATTTGTGTACAAATAATCTATACTCATTTTACCCAGTGCATTTATAGGTCTAGCTTGAATTGATAATCTAAAAGCTTCTTTTAAAACAGTTTCTAAAACGTAAACGCCATGATTTGCAAATTGTGTTTGAATTAAATTAGCTATTTGTAATGCTGTTTTTTTAAATAACGGACTTGCCTTGCCAGTTTGTGCAACTTTAGAAAATTTTCTTATTAATTCTGGTAAATGAGAAGTATCTTTTAAATTGGCATAAGAATTTATTAAAATACTTTGTTGTATTGCAGGGTCTAATTTTAAAAAAACTTCTTTCATTCTTCTAGATAAATATTTTAATACGCCCACTTTCATTGAATTATCAACTATTTTTTCTAAAGGAGTTGCAATACCTAAATTATTTAATTTTGTAGAATATGAAACTTTTTCTTCTTTTATTGCTTCTAACAATCTTTCTTGCACTTTGTCTAATTCAAATTCATCATTTTTTAAATTACCATTTTCAATATCAATTATGTTGGCTATAAAGTTTTTTCTTCTTAGAACGTGGTTAAAAATGTTGCTAGTGTTAAGTTCTAATTTTATAGTTTTTCTAAACGCTTCAGCTAATGACTTACTTATAGTTTTTAAATTTTCAGGTTTAATTTTATAGTAATCTGAAAAAAACGTGTAAGAGTTATGTGATGCTATGTCTTCTGCTATTTCTAAAGCATCTACGTCTATATTTTTTAAATCTTGATTTTTCCATTTAGCGTGACGTACTATTAAATCACGCAATAAATCTTTTACTCGGTTTTTTGTAAATTCTGCATCTTCTTTCTTTTTAGTTTTAGGAAGTGCAGCTTGAAATACTGTTAAAATTTCCTTATAAATTTTTGTAAAATCGGATTCTTCTGCTAATTTTTCAAGTCTTTTAAATGATTCGTCTAAAGTATCTTCATTAAATTCAGCAGGTATATCGTAATCAATTGTAAGTTTATCTATTCTTCTTTTAAATAAAGCTTTTAAAATACGCATATGGTGCATAGCAGATATTTCTGTATGAGGAACAGTTGCAAAATCTAGTAACCCCGATTGAGCATGGCCTAATTCGTGAAACAAAGTTTGCAAATTTCGTTGTATTTTTTTAGGATTAAATTTGTTTGTTGTGCTAAACATTTCTAAAAAATCAAATGTACTTTCAATCTTATCTAAAGTTGCTTCAAATTTACCTACCTCTGTTTCTTTTATTTCTATTCCAGGAAAAAAAGCTCCTGCGTAGCCTTTCCTCATTTCTCTTGATTTTTTTAAATGCAAATCTACTTGCATTAAACTTGCAAGAACTTGTGCGTCTAGCAAATCCATTCCTGAATTTTCTACTTTAAAAAAATTTGCAACGCTATCAGGCAAAGGCACTTTTTCTTGTAAATCAACTTTACTTGTGTTTCCAAATACACCTGTTGCCATAGGGTCATTAAGTGGCAACATTTCTTTGTTTTTTTCAACTTGTATTGCCATATTTTTTGCAGCTTGTGTCATTTCTACAGGACTAATTTGTGCAATAGTTTTTCCATTTAATTCAAGTATTAATTTAACTATTTTATTGTCTGGTTGTAAAATTCTACTAATTTGTTTGTCTTGGTCGCCTTTTTGAAAAACTGCAAAAATTTCAAATTTGTCTTTTTTTGTAATGCCTTTAACAAGTTTACCTTTTTTTGTTTTTCTATCATTTTCTACATTTTTAGAATTCATAAAATATTTAGTAATACCTTTTGGAAACATAAATAAAATATCGTCAATTCTATAAATCTCTGCTTCTGTTTGCATTTCAGGTAACTTCATTGTGGTAACATATTTAATATTATATTTTTTGTCTCTATTAAATTCACCTAGAAAAGGTTTAAATTGAGTTTCAAAAGTTACAGGGTGTAATTTTTTTAACAATTTTATTTGTTTTATTTCAGTTGTTTCTGCTGTAATAAATGTTTGTCCAGACTCTATTATATATTCAAAAAGTTTTGGATATTTTTTAACATCAAATTTCATTAAATCATTTATTTCAGAATCCGACACTTTATTAACTACATTTGATTCTTGTAATCGTACAAATTCTTCAATAGCAGTTTTAGCATTGTAAGACTTTATTCTGTCGTTATCTTTTTTAACTTTATTTACATCAAGAAAAATGCTTTCGTTTTTATCTACTGCAAAATTTAAAGCAGTTCCTTTGTGATTAAACTTGTAAGACGGCTCTTTGTAATAATTTTTCACAGTAAAAGGGTCTTGTTTAAGGTTAAATTTTTTATTTATGTTTTCTGTAATTTGTGCTTCAAAACTATAAGATGATTTAGGATTATTTGGTATTAATTCATTTGTAGATTTTACAACTATTTCAGGTTCAACTTTTACACGTTGATTAGGTACTACAATAGATTCTGGTGACGTATAACCTGGTGCGTATTTTTTTTCTGCTTCATATCCTTTTTCTACTACATTTATAGACCCAGGTTCTTTTTCTACTACATTTGTTTCTGAAACATCTTCAAGTATTAAAGTGAACTCATCACCATCTCCATCAACAATATTGTCTACAACTTTACTATTTTGGTTATCAACTATAGAATTTATAGGCATTTTCCAAATTACATTTCTTTTAATTCCAGCATCTTGATATAGTTTATCCATAGCTGATTCAAATGCGTATAATCTTGGGCCAGCTTGTCCGTCAATTATATAAGGAATGTCTTCTGCAAATGGTTTATTTTTAGCATATCGTGAAGTAAATGGCGTTATGCCATAATTGCTATATTGATTATAAGTTGATTTGTTATAGTTAGTTCTCATTTTGCTAAACAATGCTAAAGAAAAAATTAAAGCAGCAGCGTCTCGAAATGATTCTACAGGGTCTGCACCAAATATTAAAGATTGACCTACTGTAAGACCTACAATACTTCCTGCAGTCTCTCCTGCTCCCTGCGTAAGTCCTAATTCTGGAAATAAAGAAGATATTTTATCTTTAGTAGTATAACTAAAATTCATTCCGTATCTTTCTTTTACAGCACCAAACAATGCTTTTAATTGTTCTTTTGGATAAAATTTACCTGCTATAAATTCGCCTCTAAAATTAGGGTCATCAAATTTTTTCAAAAATTCTTGTTCTAACTGTACATTTACTGTTTGTCCTTTAACAGTTTTAGTTAATGCTTTACCTCCAAAATGTCCAAATATTGTCATAAAAGGTCCTAATGCACCTGCTTTACTATTTTCTTTCCAATGTTCAGCTTGTGTCCAGTGTTTAGTAAATGTGTTTTTCATTTTTGTTAAATTTTGAGGAGTTAGCCAATTCTCTAGGTCTTGTGAATCTAAAAGACCTTGTTCTATAAAAGCATCTATAGTTTGGTCTAAAAAATTTTCAACAGAAAAACTGCTATAACCACCAATTGCTTTTAAAGCTAATTGATTATTTACACCTAACAATCTAGCAGTATTACCAGCAAATACATTTGATTTACTATAAGTTTGTGCTAATGGAAAAAAATGAGACAAAGCTTTTGTTAATGATTCAAGAATATTAGCATCAAGGTCAGCTCGTTCAGGGTTTATGTATTTGTAATAATCGCTAACTTTATCGTAACCCTGAAAAGATTTATCTAATCCAGCTCTTCCAAGTTTTCCTGGGTAACTTTGGTCAGTTCCTGCAAAAAAATTATTATAGCTTCCTTGACCTCCAAAATATTCTAATGCTAAACCTATAGTTTTATTTAAAATATTGTTGTCATCAGGTTTACCCATCCATTGTGCATTTCTAGGAGAAGATTTTTTTAAAGATATTTTATCTGATACATCTTCGCCTTTATTAAATGAACTTATAGTTTCAAATAAAAGTTTTGCTTCTTCTTCTTTGCTTTCATCATATCCTTCCCAAAGTTTATAAGCATCCATAAATGCGTTTGTATCCCCATTAATTATTTTTTGCACAATTTCTGGTGGCAAATTAAAAAACCAACCTGCCATTAACCTTCCCTGGTCGTCTGGCAAACCTTGTGTTCCGTCATAATGTTTCATAAAAGCATTGTAATGTACATCTGGTTTATAGTCTGGATTTAAATCTCTCATTGAGCTGTCATAATATTCTGCATAATCTAAAGTTTGTGATTGGTCTAAGAACCACAATCCACTTTTTTTTCCATCTGCACTATATTTCATTTTTCCATTACTTGTTAAAGCAGATAAACTTGAAATAAAATTCCATATATTGTTTCTTGCATTTACTACATTGTTAGGTTTTCCGTCAGTGTAATTTTTTGCATGCAAGTCTATATAACCTGTAGTTCTATAGAAAAAATTTTGGTCTAAAGCTAAATATTGAGGTTCTTTTTTACCTGTTTCTTTATTTGCAAGTAAATAATTATCTTCAGCTTGTGCTGACAAATTTGCATTATTAGGCAAAAGCGATTTATAGTTTTTAGAATCCTGGTACATATTTTCTGCAAACAAATTTTCTTGTTTTTTGTTATCATCTATTACCTTTTTTTCATGATTAACTATCGTATCTTCTTGTTTGTCAAAATCTACATTTTGTAATTTTACAGGGTCAACAAAATATTTACTTTGACTAAAAGGATTTAAACTACCTGATAAATAATCAGGTGGTCCATATTTTTTAATTGGCAAAGAGTTTTCAATGGCATTTTTTGTGTGATTTGCGTTTTTTAAAAAATTACCTGTTTTATTGGTAACAGATTCAACAGTCTCGTCATCATATCCAGCTTGTTTCATTTCTGTAGCGTTAGGTATTTTAATCAATTTCTCTTCCTAGTAATTGACTATCTATTTCTTCTTTTGTTAAGCCTTCAAATTCAGGGTTAGTTTTTAAAAATTCATCAAAATCTTTTCTTTGTATTTCTTCGAGAACGTCAAAATTTAATAATTTTGCATATTCTTGAATTTTTTCATCAGTTAATTTTATACCCTTTCTTTCTAGCCTTTCAAGAAGTGAATAAAATGCAATTCTATCTATGTGTTGTTCGGGAGTTTCGTTATCTCTTTTTTTGTTTAATGCTTGTCTCTTGTCAGATGAATTTCTTAACAAAGTATTTGTTAAATCTATTGGTGTTACATCGGTTATTTCTTTATTTGGGTTTATATCTAATCTAAAATATTTTGTTTCTCCATCAATGCTTTGTGTACTAATTATGTTTTTTGCTCCTTTCGCTTCTTGGTTTTGTAAAGCACTATTTACTAAATTTTGATATTCTTTTGATTGTGGCGAAGAATTTACTATGTCCAACAAAGTAGTTTCATTTTCAAAAACATCTTCTCTACTTAATTGTACAATTGCATCTATTAAACTTACATTATTTTTAGTTCCTAAAAAATCTTGTTTTGTTGTTAAAAGTCTATTTATATCTAAACCTGCATTTCGTGCCTTTATAATTTCTTTTTGCAAAATATTAACAGCATTTATTTGTCCTTGTGTTGGATTTTTACCTAACAGCAAAAGTGGACTTGTTAAGGTCGTGCTAGTACCTTTTTTAGAATTTTCATCTGTTCTTAGATTTATTGAACTCATTATGTTTTCATCTCCACCCAATTTATCTAATATTAGTTTTATACCTCGTTTAAAAATTAAATTTTCATTTGCATTAAATTGTTTTACGTTTTCAGTGTTAATTGCAAGAATGCTTGCTCTTGTTGATGCAGTCATATACACACTAGAGTAATTATTAAAGTCATTAAGTAAACTTCCTTTAATACCTCCTCCTTGTGCAACAAGAGTCCAATATTCTACCATTCTATCATTGTCTACAGTGTTTTTGTAAAAATTATCAATTTGTGCGTACATTGCATTTTTATCAGCAATCTTTATTGTCTCATTATCTCGTATTTCTTTTTTTAAATTATTTTGTACTAATTTAACTTCGACAACATTAGGAGAACCTATATGAAGTGATAAAGTTTTATTTATTTTTATACCAGCATTTTCTGTAGCTTTCTTTGTAACTTCGTCTTTTCCTTTGTTATAAATTGCTAAATTTTCTTGAGCTTCTTTTATTAATTTCTTATATCTGTCGTCACTTGGATTTACTTTACTTTGTCTAAAATCTTTTAATTCTCCATTACCTAATAAGTAATCTAATTGGTCTTGTGGATTTGTGCTGCCTACTACAATTCTTAAATGATTTTCAAGGTAAGTATCTTCTATTTCTTTTTGTATTTCTATGTATCTTTTTGGTTTAAAAACACTTTCGTTAATTTGTAAATAATTGTACATACTTATAGAGTTTGCTTCTAAAAGTTCTAGAGTTTTTGTGTTGTAAGCAGTGCTTTTGAAATTTCTCAAAGCCACATCGGTAGTTACAATTGAATTATTTCTTATTTGTTGTGTAGAATTTTCAATTATTTTATTTCTACCTTGTATATAACTAAGCTCTAATTTTGCACCATGTTCTGCCCAACTTTGTTTCTTTACTTTTTTTTCAACTTCAAGAAGTTCTTTTTTATATGCTTTGTCATATTTACGAACAACTTCATTAGGGTCTATTGCAAATTGACCATTAATAATATTATCAACGCTAATTGCTGCCGTTTCTTTTGCTTGTCTTAAAAAATTTTGTTTAAAAATTTCTGCAGAATTGTCCATATTTTGTTTTTCTGTTTCAATTTGTGTTCTGTTTTTTATTTTTAATTGAGCATTTGCATATTTACCAACTGCTTCGCCTAAATTACCTGTTAACTTTGCAAAAGCAGCAGAGATGTCTGGAGGTGCTTGAAAAGTCACATTAGGAGATAAATTAAGTTTATCTTTACTTCTAAATTGATTTGCATTTTGACCTGTTACTTCTATTTTCATTATAGCCCCTTATCTGCTCTAGCTTTGTCCATTCTATAATTAATTAAACTCATTCCTAATGCAGTTGTTTGACCAAATAAATTAAACGCATTGCCTATTTCTTGCGACCTTGCAGAATAATCAATTCCTTTGTTTCGCATTGACATTGAAATTACTGCTGCGTCCAATTCTTCATTTAATTTTGATTCTTCATCTTCTTCTATTAACATTGGTGTCCCATCTAAAGTTGTACCAGATGCTAAAGATGACAAAATTCTTTTCTTTTTTCTTGCATTGTATTCTTTAAGTAAAAAAGTTCTTGCTTGTGTGTCATCGTATTTATTCTTTTTTTTCATAAATTTAGTTTGACCTTTTATCATTTTACCTTGCTGATAAAAGCTCATTAAAGACAAGCCAAAACTTGCTGCCATTAAACCTATGGTTATTGGGTCGATATCATTTTCTCCTTAATCAGATGCGACAAGTGTTCCTGTTACAGCTAAAACAGTTAAAGGCAAAGGTTGTGTTTGTTTTATAGTAATTTGCCCATTTGTGTCCCATCCTAAATTTGTTACTCTTTTATCTCCAGTAAATGCTGGTATTGGTTCTCCCATTTCGTCTGCTGTACTTCGAAATGGTATTTGGTCATTATTAACATTAGCACCTACTGTGTTTAACAATCTTACGATAATTTCATTATACCTTTTTTTTCTGCCTTGTGCAGTACCTGCTTTTGTTCCTGCTTCTACTTTTAATGTTTTAAGTGTAGATACATATCCTAAACCAATTTCAATTGTTTTACTTGCAAACGTACTAGGTAAATTAACTGTTACTGTTCCGTCTGCAACTATTTGTTTTGGATATACAGCATCGTCTATAAGTATTTGTACTGTCTCTCCTTCTAAATGGTTAAGGTTTGTTACTTTAGTGCTAGACCCTGTTACTGTTCCTGCTAATCCAGAATCTTGATTTAATGTGCTATCTAAATACTCAACGTGTTGTACTGTTGCATTATTAATAATTCTTTCTACAATTACCCACACTTGATTTTCTGTTGCTT
>TARA_R110002012_G_scaffold170775_1_pt1 | contig 12341 bp, 10 predicted proteins | sample TARA_R110002012 | Tara Oceans TARA_R110002012 (sample SAMEA4396515) | marine metagenome | biome: Westerlies Biome; feature: [DCM] deep chlorophyll maximum layer (ENVO:01000326); material: water (ENVO:00002006), including particulate matter (ENVO:01000060) such as... | depth 40 m
GCAGGCGTCCATGAGCAAGATGGGAAGCGCGGGTCGTTTATTACTATCAAACCGAAGCGCGCGAAATACCTGGTGTTCCCTGTGAGCGCCGATGCGTTCACTGGTGCAGGTGTGGCGCGTGGTGGTGGCGCTGGTAGTGAATGGGTGAGCGTGAAGCAGGTGCGCATTCCAGCGCGACCGTACCTGCGACCAACGTGGAAACTGATTCAAAAGCTGGTCATCAAAGACGTTCGCAAAGCACTCAAGAAAGAGGTGCTTCAACGTGGGTAGTACCGAGCGATCAATACTGGCGCGGCTGAAAACTAACTGCGCAGCCGTTGACGGGTCTGGAGCGTATAACTACGATTTCAGCGCGACCGGTTCGGTGGTGCTTGGTTCCGAGCCTGCAGGCGTGGCACCACGCGCGCCTGGAGTCTATATCTACCCGGTTGCACTGCAGTCCTCACGAAACGCTGGCAGAACTCCGCTCAACCGATACACGCGCGAGTTCGTGGTTCAGATAGATGTGTGGGTTCCGCGCACTGCAGGCACGGCTGAAAGTGCAATACTCGCAGCCGTTGACGCGCAATCGGACATCATGCGCGCCTTAGAAGCTGACCCGACGTGCGGTGGTGTCACACACGACATTGAGATTGAGGCGTCGGCCTATGACGGTGAAGCCTTACAGGTTCCGGGATACGGTATAGCCGCGTTAAAGCTGACGCTTGAGTACCACGAAAAGAGAGGTGAGTGATGGGATGGTACAATGACGGCTGGATCTACCGCGCGCCGATCACCATAGGTAACCACAGTGGAGTCAATAGCCCGGAGGTTCAGTTCACGATTCCCCCCGCGATGGGCAAGTTCTGGAGCAATACAGAATCGGACCTGAGTGATGTGCGCATTACCCGCGCCGATGGTGTAACGCTGCTCAAGTGGGCTTTCGATGGCACGGTGTCGCAGGCCAATAAGACCGCCACCATTCAGGTTGACGAAACTGACCACAATGTTGCCACGCTGTATGGCAATCAGAACGCAGCCGCATCGGCATCCGTTGGGATGTTCATGTATTGGGGAAACGACTCAGCGAACCTGGCTGACGGCTGGGACAACTCAATCAACATTACCACCACACCGAAGACCGGTTTGATCGACCTTTCAAATCCAGGCACCTCGGCGACTGTGTACGTGCTGAAATGCTACAAACCAACGCCCGACCAGGAGTACCCGTCGCACCGTATACGCAAGCAGGTGAACGACCAGACGCTTATCTATTGGGACCTGGCTGACTGTGTAAGCAAGCTGAGGCGCCACTCTGAACTCTCGTTGCGCGACGAAGAAATAGCCTACGTGAAAACGATTATCTACGACCAAGATGGCAACGATACCACCACTGCCATGACCGATTTGAACTCAATAGCTATTGGACAGAACTACACCGTTTCGATGCCGATTAAAGCAGGAACGCATGAGAAGCGATATATTATCATTATGACGTTCGGCTTGGTCAACGGTGCGGGAACTCTGCGCGTGCTTGACCAACGCGCCACACTGCTCGTCAACAACCTTGCACTTCACACCTCCTGACCCTCGGAGCATCACATGGCCACCTCATCTTACTTTGGAAGAAACTCATTCGTCGGAGTAGCCGTTGAAACCGACTACGGTACAGCCGTCACCACACCTACCGTCACACGACCAATCATCAGCTGTTCTATGCTGCGCCAGGTCGAGAAGGTTGAGCGCGCTAACCTGCGCGTCATGGGTACAGCCGGTCTTCGAAAGGGTCACTACATCGTCGCGGACAAGGTGACTGGATCGCTCGAGTTGGAGGCCACATATGACAACTGCGGATATTTTCTTCATCACGCACTTGGTGAGTCTGCCAGAAGTGCAGGCGCTGACGGTGATGGCATCTACACCCATACCTACTCGCTCGGTGAAGTACCTGCAGCCGGAACCACTTTAAGGCTCCAACGGGGAACCAGTGACTTCTCCGAAACCTTCGAAGGTGTAGTGTTCAACGTGCTGACCATGAGTTGCGCGGCTGGTGAACACATGACCATGAGCCTTGAAATGCTGGGTGAAACAAGTGGCGACAGTAGCCCTGCACTCCGCGCGCGTGGTAACACTGGCCTCACGTTGGTTGACCCGTCGCATGAGAATCTGGTTCTGCATCACCACGCTGGAAACATGTCGTGGAATAGCCAAACATTCAACCTCATTGACTTCGAATACAAACTGGAAAACGGTATCGCTGAACGGATGCGTCTTGGGTCGTTGCTAACCAAGCAGCCGGTCCAATCGGACTTCCGAAGTGCTACGGTCACAGTGTCGTTTGAAACAGATGACATCAACGGCTACCAGGCGTTTATCGCAGACAACACCAGTGACTTGACGATCACGTTTGACAACGATGGATCGGCGGCTGCATACCGCGAAATGAAGTTCCAACTGAACAATGCGTATATCGAAAGCTACACCGACGAAATCAGCGAGGTCGGACTCATTACTGCCAGCGTGACATTCAAAGGTCAAGCTGACGGTGGTGCAGCCGCTGATCGTGGTGGGCAGATCATAGTCAAGAACGTGGCGACAACGACAGTTGATAAGGGCTAAACAATCAATCCCCCTAACCAGGAGAGGCAATCATGGGTGGAATACTACAGGCAATCGAAGGGAGCGCAATCAACACCATCGAAGAAGGTGGCATGAAGTGGAGGGTGCGAAAGATATGCTCGGGCGATCTTGCGCGCGTAGGTCATGCCGCGCTGGCAGTTGCGCAGGGACTTGAGAACCCGAACGCACCTAAGAACGGGAAAGCAGTTGAGGAAGTTGATGACGCTGATGTAATGGGTAAGATCGCGTCGGCACCTGTGAAGCAACTGGAAACGATGGCTATGCTCAAAGACTCCGTGGTGGCGGCTGGCTTGATAGCCGTTGGTGACCCCGAGACAGGTGAGTGGGAAGAAGTCACAGTGCATCTGCAGCCAGATCGGGCCGATGCACGGAATGGACATATCTGGGTCGGCGCGTTGCCAAGTACCGTATCGGAAGCAATCTTTATGGAAGTGATGTCGCTGTCGACAGATGGAGGTCGTAGCCTTGAAAGGCTGCGCAGCTTTCGAGAACGAACCAGAAACCCTTCTGATTCTCGACCAGGTGGCGAGGCGTTACGGGCTTCTTCCGAGTGATGTTTTGGAGTTGGATGTGTGGGAGTTGTCACTGGCGCTGGCTTGCATAATGCAATCTGACGCCACCAGTGCGCAACTGATGAAGCGACTGAACAAGGATTCAATGCCGGTGTTTCCGGTGGTGGTGCTTAGAGATTAAAGGACGGTGACTTATGGCTGATCAAGAGGTCATTGCCTATTTAATCAAACTAGAGGACCGTGTAAGCAAGGAGCTTGACAAGGTTAGCAAGCGCGCCGACAAGGCCGAAGCTAACTTCAAGCAACTGAGCAAGCAGCAAGACCAACAAAGGAAAGCAAGCGAGAAGCAAGCGAAGGCGCTGGAAACGCTCAAGTCAAGCTTCAAGGTTGCGGCTGCGGCTGCGACTGCGGCTGGTGCAGCGTTCGCAGCGATGGGTCTGGGTGCAATCAAAACATCGGCCAATCTTGAAAAGTTCGAAACCCAACTGTCAACGCTGCTCGGCAGTGTAGACAAGGGACGCGAGCGAGTTGAAAAGCTGTTTGAAATCAGTGCGACTACACCGTTTGAGATTGAGGGCTTGGTCGCGATGGATACCAAGCTGGAAGCGTTCGGCGTCAACGCGGATCGCGTGCGCGGAGGCGTGATGGACCTTGCTGCGGTGACTGGCATGGAGTTGGTTGACGCGGCTGACGCAGTAGGCCGAGCGATGACTGGTGGTGCTGGCGCGGCTGACATGCTGCGCGACAAGGGTGTTAAAGGCTGGGTTGAGGTGCAAGCTGGCATCAGCGCGGCAGACATGACCCTTGACGAGTGGCGCGAGAATCTGGTCAATACCCTTGAGACGAACGAGAAGATTGTGGGAGGTACACAAGAACTCGCTCAAACCTTCGTCGGTCTGTTCTCGTCAATGAAAGACCAGTGGACAATCTTTCAGAAGCAGGTGGGTGACGCTGGTGCGTTTGAAGCATCTAAGGCCATGCTGAAAGATATTCTTGCCTTGCTTGGCGAGAACAAAGAAATGACCCGTCAGTGGGCTGAGGGCATGTCGCGTGGTGTAGTGACTGTTCTGGTTCTAATACTTGAGATGATTGGCAGAATAGCCGAGACATATAACTTCTTTGAGAAGGCGACCCTCACATGGGGTAACGGAGTCGACGCGCTGCTGATCAAGCTGCAAGCGATATATCGCCAATACCTGCAGATCGTAGGAACAGCGAAACAGTTGACTGGAACCCTTGCTGAGGGTGAGGGTGCAGAAATAGATGCGAAGATGCTGCAGAGCTACAAAGACGCAGGCGCAGCCAGAGAGCGCATTCGAGTATCGTTAGAGGAGCAGCTACCTCTACTCGACCAAGAGGGAAACAAACTGCGTGACATTCGACGTGTCGCGGAAGACATCCAGGCGCGGTTTGATGCCGGTGAGTTCGCGCCTTCTGGTGGTGGTGGTGGTGGTGGTGGTGGTGGTGGTAGCACTGACATCATGACAGGACCGACGATGGGTGAGGGTGATGGTGCTGCAGGTGCAACCGCATCATTCGAAGAAATGGTCGCCAAGTTAGGCGCAGAGTTTGGAAAGGTTAGCACCACTTTTGTCGGTGCAGCGTTTGACTCAAAAGAAGCGCAGGCGTTCGCAAAGGAAATGAGCGCGGTTGACGTTGAACTGAGCAAGCTGCAGAAGGCCATGAAAGACGGGTCTATGAGTTCTGAGCAACTAGAAAAAGCCACGAAAAAGATGGCTGATAAATACCTGGAGGCGCATTCTGCAGCCACGAACCTTGGAGGCGCTGCAGCCAGCCACTTCAAAGCCATAGAAGAAAAGTGGCAGGAAACGATGAACAATATGCGCGACGAGATAAAGGGCATGACCCTCGGCGAGCATATTGGAAACCTGTCGAACGAGGCCGTGGGTGTGTTGCAAGATGGTGGAATGGGTATGCTGTCTGCGGCTGGACCTGGTGGCGCGGCTGCAGCCGGACTGATTGGTATGGGTCAGCAAGGCGAAGAAGAGTTCAACCGTCAAGCAGAAGAAGGCGCGCGTGAAGCGGCCAAAGAGCGACAGAGCAAGATGGCTGCAGAAGCTGAGGCCATGAAGAAGCAAGGCTTTTCGCAAGACGAAATCGAAGCGGCTGGACTCGGACGTGGGGCTATTCAAGAAGCAGGCCAGGTCACCGACGAAGACATCAAAGCAGCCGAGGGTGATCTTGATCGTGGCGAGATTATGGCCGAGCAAGTGGAGGCCGTTATCCAAGGCATCATCGACGGTGTAACCAACATCATCAAAGGATTGCCTGAGATACTTTCAACGCTTATTCCAATGCTGCTGATTGACCTACCAACCGCGCTGATTGAAGCCATACCCGAGCTGATTGAAGAACTGATACCGGTACTGATATTTGAGCTACCAGCCGCGTTGTTCAAGATGGCGATTAAGCTGATACCGTTGGTTCTGAAAAACATCTTCGTCAAGATTCCGGTGGCTATTTTCAGAGGCTTCAAGAAGGGCTTTGTGTCTGTCTGGAAATCGATAAAGTCGTTTTTCAAATCGCTGTTCTCGTTCGGTATTTTCCAGACGGGAGGGTACATTCCCAAGACTGGAATGAACTTGCTTCACCAGGGTGAGCGCGTGGTGCCTGCTACCGGAGCATCATCGCAGACTGCTACGAAGGGTCTACAGGCGTTTACAGGCGCTCCACGCCCGAACCTCACCGTGAATACCAACGTCGTTGATCCGAACAGTATAGGCGCTCTGGGACGGCTTATTGACGATGAACTGGGAGCGTTCGGTCGGTCGACGGTTCCTATCTTTGGTGACAATGAACCAACGACTTTGATATAGGTGCAGCATGGGATTTCCTTTCTTTACATGGCTTCCGCACCAGACCACAGATGTCACGTCATACCGCGAGACAATCACGCTGGCAGAGGACTTGACCGACCTGCAGATCACACCTAAACGCGACACGTTTGAATCGTACAGTATTTTCGGCGGTCGGTCGCGCGAGAACCTGCGCGCCTGGATGGATGTTCGCATTACCCTGGACCGGTTTAACGACCGCAACCTGTTCCTCCAGTTTCGCAATATGATTGACCACTTGGAGCGCGGTGGCGCTGTGTCATTCGGCAACGATTCAGCCAAGTGCTATTCAGCCGCACTGCGTAAAGAATGCAGACAGCGAAACATCGGGGTTGATGTAGGCCGCAATCTGCACAAAACTCGGCACGCTGACGCTCAAGATCAACTGGCCGTAGGCGACGAGATAGTGCTTGAGAGCTTCCCGCCGAAAGCGAGTCGTGAATACCACACCATCAAAACGGTCAGCGGTTCAAGCACGGCGACAACCTACCTGTTCGGACCAAGTGGTGCAGAGGTGTTGGCTCAAGACGACTACGCTATCAACAGCCGAATGCGACATGCTGACTACTTGCCGACGCTTATTCTACCCTCAAACCAGGTCGGCTCGCTTATGCTAACGCATGACAGGCGCATCACGTTCACGTTGGATTTGAACCTGACCTACGTGCTACCCGTGCGCACCTTGCCAGAGTCGGCGCAGGCCAACACAGCCGGTTCTGAAAAGCCTGACGGGACGGACATGGGATGACTTGGAACACAGCCTTCAAAGACCTACTCAAGAAGCACCAGTCGGGCGAGGGCTATGCACCAGCGTTCAGACTGCAGATTGGTTCGTGCATGATTGTTGGAAATCATGTGGGGGGATGGGAAAAAGACAAGGGTTTGAAGGCGTTGGAAATCAGCAGCCATCCATCCTCGTCGTCGATAGCACCGTCAGACGGTGAGTGGGACGACGCGAACCCACGCTACAAAAGAACCTCAACCGATCTTGGTTATGAGTACCTGTACACAGTAGGGTTGACCGGCGACATCACAATGGGCGCGCAGGCTATTCACCCTCGGACGTTCGTATATACGCCAGCCACATTGAGGGTCGGGGTATCACAGTTTGCCGCAAGCTGCGCAGCACAGATGACCACTGGAACCTTGGCCTGTATGCAGATCAACATTGACGGCTTCGGCAAGAGCGCCACGAAAGGAGCAGGCTGGAACAATATCTTTTTCGGTAGCTTCAAAGGCATGTCATTCAACGGTAGTAGCTACGTGCTGACGTTCGACGACGCAATCAACAATGCCAAGTGGAACTCAACAGCGCGCTCGGTATACGCGGGATGGAACCTTGAGCAGTTTCCCAACTGGTTCGCAGGTTGTGGCACCACATCTAAGACAAAATCGTACAGCACAATCACCTCGTTCAGCAGTACATCTGGAACCGATTGGAAGACTCAGCAGTTCTGGGCCACGCGCCAGGCTGACCGCTCATTGTTTCAATTTAACTACAAGAAAATCAGTGCTGACTTTATTGGTGCAGCGTATCGGCCACAATACTCGCACGGCTCAATTACCACAACTGCGAATCAGATGTGGGCGAAAGTAGCCAGCACCACGCGCGGTGAGTACATCAACTATCACGGAGCAGGTGAGCTTGATGGAAGGCTGTTTCTGAATGACTGTCGATCAATGTCAACCACGGCCCCGCCTGGTGGATGGATTGGATACATGCCAGGCTTCTACGAACACGCAGCCGCCGATTCAACCGAAGGGCCTGGCGCAGCCGACAAGAACATTACGGCCTATTGCGTGGTATCTGGTACGCCTGTCACCGAGTTTGTGAACACGGTCTACATCCAAGGCTATCACCCGTTCATGGTGCCAGGTATATTCGCCTATGAAATGGGAGCAGAGTACCGAACCGACATTCTAAACTGGACCGACATTGACACTGCTCAACGTGATTTCGTTACGCAGTTCGCAGATCACACGGGAGTCCGTGGCTACGAAAACAAGATGTCACCAGTGAAAGCCAACATGACTGAAAAGACCAACGGTTTATCAACGATGATGAAGATGTGTGGGAAGTGGGGTTGCAATATGCGGTTCAAGGAAGGCGGTTACGGGATGGCGACATACCCGTCATACGTCTTAGGGTCTGGATATGACACCTACAATTGGGACAAGTTCACTGAGCGTTCAGCACGCAATGAAATAATCATAGGCAACGATATTGAGGGTGCATCAATGCAGCACATCAGCCCTCAAACGCGCGGGTCATATCGGCGGTTGCGGTACATTACGAAAGCCGTAGATCGCGAGGACGACAGCACCACCGAAAACGATATTGAAATAGTCAACGGCGACCCTGACACGGTGCGCGATGCGCCGATGCACTGGGAACTCGTTGTTGATACTACCAACTGCGCCGAGGGGTATCTCGACGGGACTGCTACAAGATACGCTACGTATATCCAAGGCTGTCACCTCAACACCTACACTCGGTCGCATGTTAGCTGTGATATACGGTTGCGAGGTCTTAAACACGCGCACCTCGCTCCGGGCGACTGGGTTGACGTAACAATTGAAACTGCACAACCGGGTTTTCAAGCGACTGATTGGGGACCCAAAGATACACTGGCGCACGCTCACACCTCAGCATTTAGCACGATTGAAACCTACTTTGAATCAGATGGTGATGCGAAATCAACCCGCGTTCGACCGCCTTGGATGGTGACGTCTGCGCACGTTGACTGGATGCGATGCACGGTGTCGCTCGGCCTAACTCGTATCAACGACGCTGACGGGAGTGCTACAGCTACATTCTGGAGCAGTTGGCTTGACGAACCAGAGAAGCGCGGCGAGTCGCTTGATATGGGAATGCCGACCTTTAAGAAATCAGGAAAATGAGATACAGTAGCCTCAAGGAGTTTCATTATGGCCATGACAGAAATCAACTTTAGTCGCGATCAGTGTCCCGATATTCGGCGGTTCCAACTGGATGCTGACAATGCGAAAGCAACGCAGGTGAATATTCCTGTGTGGGCCAAGAGGGTAACTATACGGCCTGAGTCAACCAACGGTGTTCGCATCGCGTTCACCAGTGACAGCGACGACATCCATTCAGACTTCATCAAGCTGTCAGGCAACTCGCCAAGCGAACTATCTTGGGAAGACGGCTTCAAAGTGGCGAACGGAATCTCAAAACTATACGTCGCCAATCTTAGCTCATACGCATCTGCAATCAGTGTGTCGGTGCTGGTGGAAGGTGCAGAATGAACGGAAGCGGACCTAACCCTGTCAACCAGATTACCAACTCGGTCGCTGACCGCGTGCTTACGGTGGGTGATGTAAGCGACGAAAGCTGCGACCTGAACGCCGAGGCGAACCTAACCTTTGACGGAACCACGGTTGCTGTCACAGGTAGCCAAACAAGCAGCGCGAACGCTGGTGCCACACTGCGCCTGTCAGCGAATGATGGCGCGGCTATGGGCGACAGTCATCGCCTGGGAGTTATTGAGTTTACTGGTGCCGAAGATGCCAGCAACACTCAAGTCGTTGGTGCGCGCATTGAGGCGCTCACTGATGCAGCGTGGACGAACGCTGAAAACGGCTGCGCGCTTTACTTCTACACCACTGACGCGAACGCCTCTCAGACCAACGTGTTGAAGATTGACAGCAACCAGAAGGCAACATTTTCCGGTGAGGTTGTCGCGGCGAGCCTGGACATCAGTGGCAACGCTGACATTGATGGCACGCTGGAGGCCGATGCAATCACCGTTGATGGCACTGCGTTGAACGAGTTTATTGCTGACACCGTTGGGGCGATGGTGGGTAGCAATACCGAGAGCGGAATCACCGTTGCATATGAGGACGGCGATAACACGCTCGACTTCACAGTAGGCACGCTGAACCAAGACACCACAGGTACAGCCGCAATCGCAACGACTGTGACCGTGGCTGACGAGTCAAGTGACACTTCTTGCAACGTGCTGTTCACCACGGCTGCGACTGGCAACCTGGCACCCAAGAGCGGAACGAACCTCACGTTCGACTCAGACACTGGCACCCTCGCCACATCGCATCTTGATATCAGCGGTGACGTTGATGTAGATGGTACGCTTGAGGCCGATGCGATTACCTTGAACGGGACTGCACTTGGTAGCCTGTACTCAGCGGTCGCTGGTAGTAATAGCCTCACAACCGTTGGAACGGTGTCATCGGGTACGTGGCAAGGCACGGCAATTGCAAGCGCCTATCTGGACGCCGACACTGCGCACCTGTCAGGCACTCAAACCTTCACAGGCGCGAAGACATTTTCAGACGACGTGATCATTTCAGGCACCACGCCGAAGCTGACTATTGGTGACGCTGGTGCCGAGGATACGATGCTGGTGTTCGATGGCAACGCGGCTGACTTCCGCGTGGGTATTGACGACGGTACTGACACACTCGAGATAGGTGTTGGCGCTGCGCACGGAACCACACCAGTCATCAAAGTAGACAGCGCGACCAACTGCCAGGTGATGCACAACTCAGCGGTTGCTGATGGGCAATACTCAGGTGACCTGGCTGTGTTTCAAGCTGGCGAAGATTTAACCGCCGGAGAGGTGGTGTATTTCAAGTCAGATGGAAAGTGCTGGAAGGCCGTGGCCACGGCTGCAGCGACGAGTCGTTGCGTGGCGATGTGTGTGGCTACAGTTAGCGCGAACGCGATGGGTGTTTTCTTGCTCAAAGGCTTTGCGCGTTTCGATAGCGAGTTTCCTCAATATACCGTGGGAGGCGCGCTGTTCACACCCGAGGCAGAAACCAGTTCCAAGAACGTACCCGAGCAGACTGCACCAGACAGTGACGGAGATTTTGTTCAGGTGATTGGATGGGCTGTGTCAGCCGATGCAGTCTGGTTCGATCCCGATAGCACCGTGGTTGAGGTGGCCTGATGGCTGACCTTGAAGCAGTAAACGCGGTCACCAGTGGCAACATTGAGGCCGTGAACGGTGTATCAAAGGCGAACATTCAGGCCGTCAACGGTTGCGAGATTGTAGCTGCAGCCAGTGGAGCGACCCGATGGGTGGCTGGTTTTGATGGGCTTGGTCAAGACTTCTACATTTCGTTTGCTGCACCAGACGACCTCAGTGCGTCAGCGTGGGAAAATAACGCTTACACAGCAGACGGTGACAGTCCCGACACGTACGAACTCGTCTATGGAAAAGATTCGAACGGAAATCCATTGTGGGTAGTAGCGGTCAACGCAGGCTCTGGAGAGATTCTGCACGACGATGACAACGATGTCACCGATGGTGCTACATGGACACAGCTTAATCTGACGGGAAGTGGTAAAGCACGGACGGTGATGTGGGGTGAAAATGGAAACTCTGCATCGTGCTTCATTGGTGTTGGTGGTATGACCAATAATAATCAATATGTCCACCGTTCAGAAGGTGGAACATCGTGGTCTTCTATTGATGTTTCGGGGCTGTCCAATCTAACCACCGACGTCGTCTTAGGGCTTGCGACTGATGGTTTAGGTGTATGGATGTTCGCTCAGAAGGACCGCCTGTATATCAGCACCAACAATGGAAGTTCATGGACGCAGCTTCAAGACGGTAGCAGCAACAATGTCATTCCGTCGTCGGGCGCGGACATCTACGACATCGTGTATACGAACTCAAGCTGGGTCATCTTTTTCAAGTGGGACGACCCAAACGACAATCCCAACGCGGGAACCCGAATGTGGCTGCAATCTTGCGCGGCTGGTGACCGGTCCGATTGGGGAACACCACTTCTGCTCAAAGACTCAAATGATTCATATCTCAACACAGCCGCCAGAAAGATGACGGGTGCCTTCGGTAAGATTATCGCACACGACAAGAACGCGATTCAGGCTGCGACTGTAAGCGGTAAGACGCTGACGCTTGTAGGCGACAAAGTGAGTCCACCAGACCGAGGGAACCTGTATGCTATCGGGTTCGACGGTACGACTCTTTTAACTGGCAGTCAAGGCTCATCAAGCAATCCGGCTGGAGGCGATATATGCAAGGCGACGGACTGGCCTCCAACTAACTTCGGAACCGATCCGGTGGCTCATGGCATCAATCACAACGGCAACCGACGGGTCTATGCGATTTTGCCGAACGTCCACATGCCACTCTAAGGGAACGCTATGATTCCACCAATCTTGCAACGGGTAGCCGACGCAGGCCACTCTATATTCACGCGCGGCTCGTACAATGTGAACATCATTGGCGCGCGCACTCCGAACGGAACCGTCAACGCTTTCGATGACTGGCTTCACCTGGTATATAAAGACGACCGCGACCAGTGGATGGACCTGGCGTTTCCATGCACCACGGACCCGGGACTG
>TARA_R110002012_G_scaffold81017_1_pt1 | contig 12339 bp, 8 predicted proteins | sample TARA_R110002012 | Tara Oceans TARA_R110002012 (sample SAMEA4396515) | marine metagenome | biome: Westerlies Biome; feature: [DCM] deep chlorophyll maximum layer (ENVO:01000326); material: water (ENVO:00002006), including particulate matter (ENVO:01000060) such as... | depth 40 m
GGCGCAAGCGGACAGATCGGCAAAATGACGACACAAAAGCTACTCGATAACGGCGAAACCGTTGTTGGACTAGTAAGAGACAAGTCTAAGTTGAATGATATCAAGAGTGACAAGTTAGATGTGGTAGAGGGTGATTTAGAGCAAGATTTTAGTCACGCATTCAAAGGCTGCGACAAGGTCATATTCGCAGCGGGTTCCGGCGGAAGTACGGGTGCGGATAAAACCATGCTCATCGATTTATGGGCAGCGTGTAAGGCTGTAGATTATGCTAAAGCAGCAAATGTCTCTCAATTTGTTATGGTCAGCTCTATCGGCGCCGATGCCCCCTCTCAAGGCTCCGACAAAATGAAGCCCTATTTAGTCGCCAAGCATATGGCGGATGAACATTTGATCAACAGTGGTGTAGCGTACACAATTTTACGCCCTGGTAGCTTAAAAGATGAAGATGCCAAAGGCGGTTTCCAAACAGCTAAACCAGGCAGTAAAGACAAGATGATCATCACCCGAGAAGACGTCGCCGATGCGCTGGTATACCTGCTAAGCAACCAGAATTTAACCAACAAGACTTACGAATTGTTTAACGGCGACCATTCACTGGAGCAAGCTTTCGCTTAACGTACTGTCTCATAGTTATCCCATAGTTCATCGAAACCTGCCCTCTTTACCATAGAGGGCTTTTTTATCCCTGCGATTTGGCGTTTTCCCATCTCAGTATCATCCCCAAACATGCTACATCCAGCTATAGACCTATATCCTACTTCTAAAGTATGAGTTTTTTTGTGCAAAGGAAGCATGGTGCTCTTCAACGCTTGCCGCCTATTCTAGTACCCGAACTAACACATTGGCTTCATCCCTCAGGGGAAATCCTTTGAACCAAACATACGCTGAATTTTCCAGTCAATGATAAGAGGTACATTATGATCTATTCAAACCCAGGCAGCGCTGATGCTGTAATCAATTTTAAAGATAAATATGAAAACTTTATCGGCGGTGAATGGGTGGCGCCAGTTAAAGGTGTTTACTTCAAGAACCTAACCCCTGTCACTGGCGAAGACTTTTGCGAAATCCCACGATCTAGTGCAGAAGATATCGAATTGGCTATTGATGCTGCTCATGCCGCAAAAGATGCATGGGGTAAAACCTCAGTGCAAGAACGTTCAAATATCTTGTTAAAAATTGCGGACCGTTTGGAAGAGAACCTCACCAAACTAGCTGTTGCAGAAACTTGGGACAATGGTAAGCCCATCAGAGAGACCATGGGTGCAGATATTCCATTAGCGGTCGACCACTTTCGGTATTATGCAGGCTGCATTCGAGCGCAAGAGGGTACACTCTCGCAGATTGATGACAACACCGTTGCCTATCACTTTCATGAGCCAATGGGCGTTGTTGGGCAAATTATTCCATGGAACTTTCCTATCCTGATGGCAGCATGGAAATTGGCTCCAGCACTCGCTGCAGGTAATTGCATCGTGCTAAAACCTGCCGAGCAAACACCTGCGAGTATCCTTATATTGGCCGAATTAATTGCTGATATAGTTCCTGCGGGCGTGCTTAATATCGTTAACGGTTTCGGCAAAGAAGCCGGTGAAGCCTTAGCAACAAGTACACGCATCGCCAAAATTGCTTTTACTGGCTCAACTGCAGTAGGCGGTCACATTTTAAAATGTGCAGCTGAAAATCTCATTCCATCTACGGTAGAACTTGGCGGTAAATCTCCAAATATCTTCTTCAAAGACATTACCAACTTTGAAGATGACTACCTCGATAAATGTGCAGAGGGTTTTGCTTTGGGTTTCTTTAACCAAGGTGAAGTCTGTACATGCCCTTCACGTGCCCTAGTGCAAGAAGATATTTTCGACGAGTTTATGGAGCGTGTGCTAGAAAAAACCAAAAAAATCGTTCGCGGTAACCCCCTTGATGACGCCACTATGGTAGGCGCCCAGGTATCAAAAATTCAGTTCGATAAAATTATGGGTTACATCGACATTGGCCGTAAAGAAGGTGCGTCAGTGTTAACTGGTGGTTTTTCTGAAGAATCTGCTCCAGCAATTGATGATGGGTACTACATTCAGCCTACTATCCTTAAAGGCAATAATTCGATGCGTGTTTTCCAAGAAGAAATTTTTGGGCCTGTCATTTCGGTCACGACGTTCAAAACACCAGAAGAAGCAATCGCTATCGCAAATGACACCGCTTACGGTTTGGGTGCAGGCGTTTGGACCCGAGACGCTAATTTAGCGCACAAGATGGGCCGGGCAATAGAATCAGGTCGGGTGTGGACCAACTGTTATCACCTGTACCCTGCTCACGCAGCCTTTGGAGGATACAAAAAATCTGGAATAGGCCGCGAAACGCACAAAATGATGTTGGATCATTATCAGCAAACCAAGAACTTGTTGGTTAGTTATGACACTGCTCCACTAGGTTTCTTCTAAGCTGAAGAAGTACATACCGCCTGATTCTGTCCGCAGGCGGTATGTACATTTATTTGCTGATCCGACATGCGCTTACTTTACCAATTTAACTACCTCGCGTTGATTATTGGCACATTGATGTCCTTTTTCTCATTGGCCAGTCACGCAGATACCGTTTCTGCTAACATTGCACAATTATTTCCAAGCGCCACCAGAATCGAGGCGCCACTTAATGACATTGCAGTTACGCCTGTATATCAATTAAATGAGTTGCTGGGATACACATTTGAGTCTGACGATTTCACGCAGTTTATTGGTTTTTCTGGACAAACAATCAACCTTCTCATCGGTTTAGATACCAAAGGGATCATCACGGGTATTAAAGTCCTCAATCATAACGAACCGATTTTTTTGCATGGCCTAGGGGAAGAAGCCATGTTCTCCTTTATCGCGCAATACCCTGGACACTCAATCAAAGAACGCTTCATCATTAACAGCCGTGAACAACACTCAGCTGAAAATACCTACTTTGATGGTGTGACCCGAGCGACAATTTCCGTCCTTGTTATCAATGACACCATCATCGCTTCGGCGCTTGCGGTCGCTAGGCAAAAACTTGACGGATTTTTAACCGCGCATCCTCATCAAATTAAGCAAGATTTCTATCATCCCTTGACCTTCAAACAATTGCTCGAAAAAAAGTATATTCACCATTGGGTGGTAAGCACGAAAGAGGCAATGAGCATTTCCTCCAAGTTAGCGCAGAAAGTTAAAAGCTTATCTGATGGCTATGATGACTTTATAGATATCTACGTTGCGTTCGTCAATATCCCGATGATTGGTAGGAACCTGTTGGGTGACGAAGAGTACAAGCGACTTTTAGAAGAACTGGCACCCGGCGAGCACGCTTTAATGCTATTCAACAAAGGGCGATATTCCTTCATCAGCGAAGAGTTCATTCCCCAAACAACCTCCAGCCGATTAAACGCTGAGCAAGGTGGGTTTCCGGTAGATGTAAGAGACATAGATTTCTACAGCTTCTACCCACCAAGCTTTGCTATTGAGTTACTAAAATTTGATGATAAACGTGTGTTTCGCATCAAATCTCAATCTGGGTTTGATATCAGCCAACAATTCAATTTGAATCTTTTAGTGAGTTATCATTCGTCATTCTTGAATCAACAAGAACATACGTTTACTTTTACGAGTGCCCCAAGCGCAGACTTGTTTGAAGAGACACCTGATGAATTAAGGAAAATCAGCCAGCGTCCACTGTGGCAAAAAATATGGCTGGATCGCCCAGTACAAATTGGCCTCACCATGCTCTATCTACTATTCGTTTTATGGGTGTTCATCACGCAAAACTCCCTAGCCAAAAGCCGAACCAAAGTACATCGACTGCGTTTCGCCAGTTTAATATTTGTACTGTTTTTTGTGGGTTTCTACGCCCAAGGCCAACTTTCCGTGGTGAATATATACACTCTGCTGCTCGCCCTAGGGAGCGACTTTAATATTACGGTTTTTCTGCTCGATCCGGTTATCTTTATCTTATGGGTGTTTGTGATCGCCACCCTATTTTTATGGGGTCGAGGGGTGTTTTGCGGCTGGCTATGTCCTTTTGGTGCACTTCAAGAATTTATGGGTATGCTGGCAATAAGGTTGCGTATTCGCCAATTAAAAATTTCACCAAAGCATCACAAGTTCGCCCAGAAGATCAAATACTTAGTGCTTCTAGGTCTAGTAGCATGTTCGTTCTATTCCCTTACATTGGCAGAAAAGCTAGCCGAAATTGAGCCCTTTAAAACATCCATTACATTGAATTTTGTACGTTACTGGCCGTTCGTTCTTTATGCGCTGCTATTGCTGGCTTTAAGTTTAAAAATTCATAAGGTGTATTGTCGCTATTTATGTCCTTTGGGTGCCGGCTTAGCCGTACTTGGACGTTATCCGTTCTTTAAGTGGCTAAGGCGCCGCAAAGAATGTGGCAGCCCTTGTCAACTTTGTCGCAATAAAAAATGTGCTATAGACGCAATAAAGCCGACTGGTGGCATTGATTATAATGAATGTATTCAATGCCTTGAGTGCCTTGTTACCATTGAGAGTCCTCAACTGTGTGTGGTGGACAAATACAATAAAAAATCCATAAAAGTACGAGAAGTAAAATAACGCTAAGCAGAAACTCTGCCTAAATAATGCTGAACGTTTGTGATATCAGCTTGATTTCAACACAGACCACAAGCTACGTGCTTACCCTACTCATCTGCTTTGGTAAAAGCATTTTGCACTATATGATTAGCGAAAGAGCAGTCGTTACGTGATGCTAGATTTCGGCTCACAACAAAGAATAAAGGCTTTCAATAATGTCCAATATAAAAACAATAACAGCAATTACCCGCTCCATTGACCCAGCCATAGCCGCCCAAGAGTTACGTCAACAACTGTCAAACCCTCATATTACGTTTGTTCTTTTCTATTGTTCATCTGTGTACTCATTACAACGCTTAGCAAACAACATGGCGTCTGCTTTTGAAGGCGTTGATTTAGTCGGTTGCACCACTGCCGGTGAAATTACCCCTAATGGTTACGAACAGCATTCCATTATCGCCATTGGCTTTAGCGCTTCTTATTTTGCTATTAGCACGCAAATCGTTGAATCAATGGAGAACTTCACCTTAATAGATGCCCAGGAAACAATTAACAAGCTAACCGAAAATTGCTATGTCAAAAAACTTGCTGCAATCAAAAATAACTCATTTTTATTGACGTTGCTCGATGGTTTATCCGCAGACGAGGAGCAATTCTTGGTCACCCTCAACTCAGCTTCAGGCGGTATACCTCACTTTGGCGGCTCTGCTGGTGACGACATACATCTAGCTACAACTCATGTGTTCTATCAGGGGTCGTTCTACCAAAACGCGGCTATTGTTCTGATGGTAAATACCCCTTGTGCATTTGAAGTCTTCAGTTGTAACCATATTAAATACCCCACAAGTAAGGTCGTAGTAACCGCTGCGGATGCCGACAGTCGCACTGTGTTTGAGTTAAATGCTGAACCTGCAGCCCTCGAGTACGCAAGATTATTAAATGTAGCCGTAGGGGAGCTTAGCCCAGAGCTATTCGCTCTGCATCCATTGGCGGTTAAAGTCGGAGGACAATACTATATTCGTTCCATTCAAAAAGTGAATGAGGCTGACTTCAGCCTGACCTTCTACTGCGCCGTAGATGTAGGCATTGTGCTGAGTACTGTGGTGATGGATGATATTTTCGCATCACTTAGCAGCGAGTTGAGTCGCATGACCTCCCAGTATGGAGAGCCTGAATTGGTATTGACTTGCGATTGTTTCTTGCGCCGTCTCGAAATAGAGCAGCGCCAGCAACTCCAGCAAGCTAAGGAGTTGCAACAGCGATACAACATACGTGGTTTCAACACTTATGGAGAACATATTGATGGCACGCATTTAAATCAAACGTTCACCGGCGTTTTCATCGCCGGAGGTAACAAATGAGTGAGCAAGAATTACAACAAGAGTTAGCCAAGTTAAGGGCTGAAAACACCAAGCTTAAAAAAATTAATGAGGCACTCATTTCTAGAGTTGAACAAGGCGGGGGGAATCAATATGCGCCTTACGCGGCGTTTGAACATTCCGTGCACTTAGCTGAACAGGTCAGAGAAAAAACTCAGATTTTAAATGAAACCTTGGCCGAGGTTGAGCATAGCCACCGCGCACTAAAGCAAGCCAACGAAGATGCGAATATCTTTAAACAACGTTTTATTGACGCCATAGAAAGTATATCTGAAGCCTTTGTACTGCTCGATAGTGACGGGTTGATACTGCTACAAAATTCTAACTTTGCCACGTTCTGGGGTAAAACAGGATTGGCTATTAAAGAAGGCGCCAATTTCAACGATTTGAAAGATAGAGCAAAATCCAGCGGTATGATCAGGCGTGCAAGCCCGGGGGGCGAACAAAGCAGTCCGGTGTATCAATTAGCCGATGGACGTTGGTTTCAACTAAACGAGCGGCGCACAAGCGAAGGTGGTTGGGTGATGTTGTACACTGACATCACAGATGTCAAAGTAGCCGAGACAGCGCGCTACGAACAAGGCATGATTCAAAAGTCCATGCTGCTACAAGGCTTAATAGACAACTTATCCCAAGGGGTTGTCATGATCAGTAATGCCAATCAAATTGAAGTGTGGAATAACCGATTTGTGCAAATGAGTCAGCTTTCCCCGAATCAATTGCGTTCTATGCCTTACTTTCAGCATTTAACTAATTTGACCGAATTGGAACTCGGCGAACGCCCCCGGAATAAAGACGGTTATTATGTACAAACTCTCTCAAACGGCACCGTACTAGAAATACGCGACCACAGATTACTCAACGGGAAATTGATTAAAACCTATACGGATATCACAGTTCGTCATCGCTATGCGGAATCTCTGGAAAAGAGCGAACGTTGGCTGCGACTGATAACTGATAACGTACCAGCCATGATCGCGTATATTGGCAGTGATTTAAAATTTCAATTCACCAACCAAGTCTACGTAGATTGGTATGGTTGGCCCCAGGGCAGCCTAGACGGCGAATCAATCAAAGATAGCCGAGTAGATTCTGATTACAGCCAGCTTCGTCCCTACATTGAACGTGCGCTAAAAGGAGAAAGTGTCAGCTTTGAAATAGCGGAAAAAAATCACGCTGGTGAATCTAGGTATTTGCTAAAGTCCTACGTACCTAATCGCAATAGTGAAGGTAATGTACAAGGTTTTTTTGTTTTAGTAAGAGACATAACAGAACGCAGACGCAACGCAGTCGCCCTACAAAAAGCCCACGACCAGCTCGAAATTCGGGTAGCTGAGCGCACATCCCAGCTCAAAAGCCTCAATGATGAACTCATCATTGAGGCTGAAGAGCGCAGGCTTGCACAGGTCAACCTGACCACAGCAAAACGTGAAGCTGAGTTTGCCAACATTTCAAAAACAAAGTTTCTTGCTGCGGTTAGTCATGACTTACTACAGCCGCTTAACGCAGCCCAACTTTTTACCAGCTCATTAGGCGAAACGCTCGTTAATACAGAGTCCCTCCCAATCGTAAATTCGTTAACCAATTCCTTAGATGATTTAGAGAATTTAATCAGTACATTAATAGATATCTCAAAGTTGGATGCCGGCGTAGTAAAAGCAGATAAAGGAGTGTTTAAACTCTCAGAGCTGCTGGATAACCTGGCCAATGAATACCAACAAGCTACTGGCCAATACAATATCGAATTACGCTACGTGCCATCAGACATCACAGTGTATAGCGACAGCGTATTACTCGCCCGCATTTTGCGTAACTTTATGTCTAATGCGTTTCGTTATGCAGCGCAGGGTAAGGTATTGTTGGGGTGTAAACGCAGGGGTGATCACGTGGCAATAGAAATATGGGATACCGGCTCCGGCATTGCACAAGATCAGCTCACCGAAATCTTTAAAGAATTTAAACGCTTAAAATCCTCTCAAAGCGCCTTTGGTAATGGCCTAGGTTTAGGACTGGCCATTGTCGATAAAATCGCCCATGTACTAGGCCATAAAATCACCGTAAATTCGGAACTGGGCAAAGGTTCTGTATTTTCAGTCACCGTGCCCATATGTGCTAAGCAGGAGCAGCCAAAATATTTAGCCAGCGCGCAAAATTTTGTTAACCCAACAGATTTTTCACATTGTCGGATTTGGTTAGTTGATAACGACGTCAGTGTGTGTGAGGGAATGTCGCATTTACTCAACGGCTGGGGATGCAACACCGTCACCGCAGTGAGCTTAGAGGAGTTAAAGAAAAAGGTAAATATTGCTCACGATGAGGTGGATATTCTAATGTTGGATTACCACCTAAACGATGGTGAACTAGGGGTAGATGTGGCACAGCATATCAACCAAACGCGGCGAAGCACCCTGCCTACTATTATGATCACGGCTAACTACAGCCAGTCACTCAAAAATGAAATTAAGAACAGCAAAATATTGTTGCTTAATAAACCGGTAAAACCCATGAAACTGAAAACATCTATGCTCTATCTATTACGAAAAGCTTAGCGTTTTAAATACTGATTAAAATCAATATCACCGCAACCTACTACCACTTTAACGCGGTTTGTAGCGCCCAACTTTTTAAGGATAGATGACACATGAGACTTAATGGTTGTCTCTGAAATATGTAGATTATAAGCAATCTGTTTATTGGCCTCACCTTTCGTTAAATGTTTTAGCACGATGAGTTCACGGCGAGTCAATAGCGATATTTTTTCGGGAGAAATTTCACATTCATTTGCCTGATTAGTAACAGCCTGACTTCGCATAATATTAGGCGGTAAGTACACGTTTCCAGCAAACACACTTTGAATGGCTTCCCCAATCACCTGCTTTGATGAAGATTTAGCAATAAAGCCAACAGCGCCATAAGAAAGGGTCTGCAATATTTTTTGCTTTTCAGTTTCAGCCGATACTATAACGACTGGCGTGGTGGGGCATTCATTGCGAACATCCAGTAAACCATTAAGACCCGTCATCCCAGGCATGTTCAAATCGAGTAAGATCAAGTCTATTTCGTCATTGCTTTTGACTAACTCAAGCGTTGATTCAATGTCTTCTGTTTCATAAGTAGTAGAGCCAGGAAACGCAGAACTTATCGTATTGATTATCGCTTCACGAAATAAAGGGTGATCATCAGCAACTAGAATTTTATACATGATGCTTAACACTATGTTTTAAATAAAATATTCTACCTTATTTAGTGCTTTCAACCCACCAAAAATTAACAGTTATTTAACACAAAAATGCAGTAAAATGCGGTATTTCACCGCATCAGGTAATAAAACTTTCCGATTAGCCTTAGGCTTCAATTAAAATGCCAGGCGTGCCCCCAGATGATATGCGCATAGTATCACTTGCCAAGCTTGATATTTTATCGCCAATAGCGGCAAACTCAGTAAAGGTGTAAGGCAGTTCATGGGTTTTAACAATACCTAACGCCTTATGAAGCATGGCTAAGTGCAAAACATAGCCCTGCTCAAACTGTACCTGGTCTTGGCTGAGGGTGCAGCACCAATAATTTTACCCTGTCCATTTGGGAACTCTTCAGTTCGCTGCAGTTTATTCAGCTTAGAATGTCACCACTGCACCAACGGAAATCGTATCATTATCTTCTCCTGCCAAGGAATTCGTTACGTCTGCTTCAGTGTGGTTGTATTCGAAAACAGCAGTTAATCCAGAGCGAATTGTATTAAAGTAAGCTAAGCCCGTATTCGTATGTTCGGCATCCAGTACACTGTCGGTATTTTCCACTTCAGTTCTTCCATGAGTGACAACAAACCTATGGTCTTCCATGGTGTAGGAAGCTTGAAACAACATGCCGTCAGTTTCGATCACCTCAGGTCCAACCAACTGATCGAGCCCTGCGACATGCCCTAACCCTTTAGTGCTATAACCCGAAGCACTTAACGCTAGACCCGCAAACTTTACTTTTGCACCATAGCCTACGCCGGATTGATTTTGTTCTATACCATCTACTTCACTGGATTGGCTAACACCACTTAACCATGCCATGAATGAACCACTATCGAAGGTCGAGTTGTACATCAATTCGGCCTCAAAACGCGGTAGGTCTTCAGAAGAATCAGACGACAATTTATTAGGATCCATCAGGCCAACTGCAATTTTGAAACCATTGAATTCAGGAGACCGATAAGTGATTTGAGCCTTAGGAAACGGATACGTATAGCCGGTACTGATATTACCGAATGTTACGTTCCCGCCATCAACTAAGCCAAAAAAGTCAGAGGTTTGACCGAAACCCAAGAGTAATTCATCGTTTAAAATACTGGCGCGGTTAAACAAACCGAAGTCTTTACCGATAAGCACTTCCCCCCAATCAGCTTTAACCGTCGCATAAAATTGGCGCACATCAATCAATGAGCCGGTGCCCAAATCAGCTGGCGATGCGTCTCGATTGTTATCGGAATCGTTTATGGATACCCAAAAAGAAGAGCGCATTTCAATCTTCATATCTGACAACTGATTTGAAAAATTAAACCCCACATTATTGGGTAAAAATCCCATACGTACTCGAGACTGATCTCTGTCTGTACCTACCCCTGTTGCATCGGTAGTTTCAATTGAACTATTGGAGTAAAAGGCATTGACCAAACCGTCAGCACTGAAGCTCAAACCGTTATTTTCGTATATGTCTATTTTAGCTGCGGCACTGAAAGAGGAAGCTATAGCCACTGACAAGGCGCCAAATTTAGTTAATGTGTTCATGATTGTGTTTCCCGTTTTTTGTTATCGTTCAACGGGATCATATAAACACCAGCCTTGCTAAAAAATTACTCGTGGTAATGAAATCACGCATTATTTAGTATGACGAAAAAGAACTAGTACTTAAGGAGGGAAGCTTTAAGCAAAGGCAGTTGTTCTCGCTGGCTTAGCTGAATCGAGTAAAAGGAAGTAAAAAAGAAACCAAGCAAATAAAAACGTTACTGGAATTGTTTTTTGATTGCCCGCAAGAGAAAGCGCATTAGGAGCCAAGTAAATAGTAAAAGTGTTGGAACAGCAACGCCCTTCACTAGGATTTTATCAAGCGCTAAATTAACCGATGCAAGGGCATTTAGTACGTAATCCAGCAGGCTCATAGAATAATATACAATCGCCACAATCGACACGCCTTCCACTATTTGTTGCAATCGCAACTGCACTTCGCCACGTCGATTGATTGCCGCAAGCAGTTTTTGGTTTTGTTGCTCAATAGATAGGTCAACACGTGTTCGCAGTAAACCACTTGCCCGCTCTATGCGAGAGGTTAAGGCATCTAACCGGCGCGTTAACGCCTGGCACGTCTTAACACCTGGACTAAGCCTTCGAGTGACAAACTCGCTCAAGCGTTCTTTATGGCTGAGCTCTTGCTCTTTGAGCTGGGAGATTCGTGAGCACACGAGTTCATAATAGGCATCCGTGGCGCTAAAGCGATAGCTAATATCAGCCAGTATTTGCTCTGTTTGACTGGCTAAATGCGACAAAGTGCTAAGCATTTCTCCATCATCAGCCTCGTTAATGCTCGCCATACTTTGATTTATCCCCACCAAACGTTGTTCTATTTGTGCCACGTCAGCTGATAACGCTTTAGCGATGGGCAAACTTAATAGCGCCATCATTTGATAGGTTTCAATTTCCAGTAAACGTTGTACCAAGCGCCCAGCTTGATAGGTATTCAGAACCGATGTTTGAATATACACCCGAGAAAAGCCATCACTGTGAATTCGAAAGGAGGTAAACACATTTGCTCGTCCACTGGATACCGTGCTGCCTAACACCTGATGGTTTTCAAACGCCTGACAAAGCAACTCGTCACTAGGTGGTTCTGCACTTAAAATGACGTTAACAGCACTGACAAGATCGCCAACCAGTTCGTCAAACCATTGCTGGGGTACAAACTCGATAGCAAAACTGTCAAACAACGCCTCACTGACGCCCTTTCTGATGAAGGTGTAACTGGAAAACTCTAGATGTCGTTCCCAGCGGATTTCAAAACCAGTGAAGCTCTGGTAATAGCAACAGGCATCGGGTTCAGGTGGTGGTACGTTATAACGTGCGCACAAGGAACATAATTGTTTTAGCTCTTGTACACGTTGGTCTTGGTTAATCCGCACAGCAATATGACTAATACTAGTGCCGGTAGCAATTTCTACACTAGGCCGATTGTGTAATTCTTGACCCAAATTTTGCCGTGTTTCTGAAACCCAGAAACGAGGCGTGTTTTTAGTATTTCCCACCGCAGCTTCTTTATTAAGTTGTATCGTCATTCTGGTGGCTTCATTAACGTCTAGTAAGCGAACATCAATTGACACTGCCTGCAAGCAAACTTGGGTGTTTTGCTAATAGAGCAGCTTG
>TARA_R110002012_G_scaffold276454_1_pt1 | contig 12338 bp, 10 predicted proteins | sample TARA_R110002012 | Tara Oceans TARA_R110002012 (sample SAMEA4396515) | marine metagenome | biome: Westerlies Biome; feature: [DCM] deep chlorophyll maximum layer (ENVO:01000326); material: water (ENVO:00002006), including particulate matter (ENVO:01000060) such as... | depth 40 m
ACTTCCAGGTCAAAGATGATGAACAGAATCGCGACGAGATAGAATCGAACATCGAACTTCATTCGCGCATCGTCAAAGGCCGGGAAGCCACACTCATAGGCAGAGTTCTTTTCCGGATCCGGATTGCTGGGGGCCAGAAGCATTGAACCTGCAATGAAAAGGCCGGAAATCACGGCGCCGATGACCAGGAATATGATCACGGGCAAATAGTCGAGTGCCAAGCGTTCGATCTCTGACATGATAACTTGTCTCCTGCCGCATGGGTGGCTTGATCTGGCGCCGGATTAGGACGGTTTCGCGTATGGCGCAACAGACAGACGCAATATATCGCAGCAACCCAGCCTAGCCTGAAATATTGCTCAACTCACGAGCACTTCTCTGCGACGGTGCGTCACGCCGGAAAGCGGCATCGGCTCAACAGGTGCCGGGCCACCCCAATGAAATCTCACGGCTTTTTGCGATCCATTCGCATTTCAGCATTCAGTCGATGATGACGCCGAGCGCTTGCAGCGTCTCATACGTCAGCTGGCCCACGCCGAACCCCCGCTCCCGCTGGAATCCCTCCAATGCCGTTCGTGTGGCGGGTCCGAACACGCCATCCTCCTCAACGGCAAAACCGGCCTCGGTTAGCGCGCTCTGGACATTCTTGATGGTCTTTGGGGTGATAGCAGCTTCACAGAGCACATCCCGCCACTCCGCGGTGCCCCCACCGGTAACAACACGCTTCTCGACCGTCCGATAAGTTGCAGGAATTACAATAATCTCTTCCCGCGCGGGGGACACCAGGCGCTCCACTTGTATCGTCTCGTATTCGGCAGGTACTTCAATCGGCTCAATCCGCGCGGGCTCAACGAGCACTTGTTTTACGAGCGTCCGGTATTCAGCGGCCACAATCCGCGTTTCCGACTGCCCAGGTGTAACCACCCGGGTACGCGTGACCGTCTTGTATTCTGCGGGCACGTCCACAGGTGTCAGCACCTCCCCGGCTGATCCTTCCGCCGAACCATCTGCTGCAACAGAACGACCGATGACCTCATCCTTCAACTTCCAGGTCGTATAGGCCTGCCGGACCAATACCTGCTCTGTGTAGGTTTCGTACTCGGCGGGAATGATATGTGTTTCAGTCCGTTCCGGCCGGACCAGCACCTGCTCCGTCACCGATTCATACACGGCCGGCACGATCCGGTATTCAGTAGCGGCCTCTCGGACCCGTATCTTCTCCTGCACGGTTTCATATTTCGCCGGAGAATAGCGGATCTCTGTTCTTTCTTCCTGGTCCAGCACCTGTTCGGTGACTGTCTCGAAAGTTTCAGGGATCAGGACGGGCGCGCGACAGCGCTGCAGCGCCTCGTCAGACCAGGCCGGCCCGAGAATGACGACCCCTGCGGCAGTCATGATCATCAGCTTGATATTCATGGACCTGCTCCAATCAGCACCGGAACATACGAACGTTCCAGCCTACCAAATGCAACGCATTTCAACGATGCGCCCCGGTTCCGCAACCCTCGCCAATGCGGCGGCTGTGTTGTTGACGCACCTTTGCCGCAGGGATTCATATGCGCTCAAATCGCAGGGGTACTGGTTTTCTGTGGCCCAACCAGTATTAGAAGGCCGAATCCCAGCGCCGAGGTACTCCATGATCCCCAGATACACCCGCCCCGAAATGGCCGCCATTTGGTCCCCCGAATCCAAGTTCGGCATCTGGCTGGAGATCGAAACCCTCGCCGCCGAAGCGATGGAGCAAAAAGGCCTGATCCCGGAAGGCATCTCCGCCGCAGTCCGTGAGCGCGCCACGTTCGACGTCGATCGAATTGATGAAATCGAGCGCGAAGTGAAGCACGACGTCATCGCCTTTCTCACCAATGTGGCCGAGCACGTCGGTGACGAAGCCCGCTTCCTGCACAAGGGCATGACCTCGTCGGATGTGCTGGATACATGCTTCAATGTTCAGCTGGTGCGCGCGACGGACCTGTTGCTGACCGGCGTTGATCGTGTTCTGGCCGCGCTGGAGAAGCGCGCCTTCGAGCACAAGCTGACCCCGACCATCGGCCGCAGCCACGGCATCCACGCCGAACCGACAACATTCGGCGTGAAACTCGCCGGTTACCATGCTGAATTCCAGCGCGCACGGACCCGCCTTGAACTGGCTCGCGAAGAAGTGGCGACTTGCGCGATCTCCGGCGCAGTCGGCACCTTTGCAAACATCGACCCGTCCATTGAGACGCATGTCGCCGAGAAGCTCGGCCTCAGCGTGGAACCCGTCTCCACTCAGGTTATCCCGCGCGACCGCCATGCCATGTTCTTTGCCGTCTTGGGTGTGATCGCGTCGTCCATTGAACGCCTTTCCACAGAAGTGCGCCACTTGCAGCGCACCGAAGTCCTTGAAGCCGAAGAATTTTTCTCGGCCGGACAAAAGGGCTCGTCGGCCATGCCGCATAAGCGCAACCCGATCCTCACGGAAAACCTCACCGGTCTTGCGCGACTGGTCCGGTCGGCCGTGACGCCCGCCATGGAAAATGTTGCGCTCTGGCACGAGCGCGACATCTCTCACTCTTCGGTCGAGCGCGGCATTGGCCCGGACGCGACGGTGCATCTCGATTTTGCGCTGCACCGCCTTGGCGGCGTGATCGAAAACCTCCTGATCTATCCCGACAACATGATGGCCACGATCGACAGCATGGGCGGCCTGCACAATTCGCAGCGCATCCTGCTGGCGCTTGTCGAAAAAGGCGTTAGCCGCGAGGACAGCTATCGCCTTGTCCAACGCAATGCGATGCGGACATGGAAGAAGGAAGGCGACCTGCTCGACCTGCTCAAGCAGGATGAAGAAGTCTCGTCCCGCCTGACAGATGCGGAACTCGAGGCCCTGTTCGACCTCGGCTACCACTTCAAGCAAGTGGATACGATCTTCGAGCGTGTCTTCGGCCGCTCGTGATTTGGGATAATGGCGGCGCTTAGATTTTGCTGAGCGCCGTCCGTGCCTTTTCGGCAACTTCGGACCACGCACCGGTGGACACGTCCTTTTCGGTCGCGATCCATGACCCACCCACGGCGACGACATTGGGCAGGGCAAGGTACTCGCCCGCATTGTCCGCACTGACGCCGCCCGTCGGCATGAACTGAAGATGCGGCAACGGGCCAGCAAGGGCCTTCAACGCGCCGACGCCACCCGCGATTGCGGCCGGGAACAGCTTCAGCATCTTGAACCCTTCCTCATAGCGGGTCATTGCCTCGCTCGCCGTCGCCACACCGGGGATCGTGATCTCCTTGTAGGCCCCCAGAGCGTCCAGCAGACGTGGGGACATACCCGGCGACACAAGGAAGTCAGAGCCAGCATTCATCGCATTGGCAACATCCTCCTGCGTCAGGACGGTGCCCGCCCCGACGATCAGGTCCGGCTGGGCTTTTTTCATTGCCTCGATGACTTTCAAGCCGCTCGGCGTGCGCAGCGTCACTTCAGCAATGGTCAGACCGCCATCGACCAGGGCTTTAGCCAGCGGCGCGGCTGCAGCCACATCCGGCACCACGAGGACCGGGACGATGGGCGCGCGTGCCGCGGCGGCTTTCAGGGCATCGAGAGAGGAATTCATCAAAGCGTCTCCTGGGCATAATAGGCAGCGGCACCGATCAGGGGCGCTTCGGGATCGTGCATAAGGCGCACGGGGCAATTCGCAAGGTAACCGGACATCGGCCCGCGCTCGCGGAACCGTGCAATCGCGTCAGGCCGGCGCAAGTAATCAACAATTCGTTCCGTGACGCCGCCAGCCAGGACCACGCCCCCGAGCGCGCCATTGGCAAGCGCGAGATCCCCCACGGCGCCCATTACGGCCTTGGCCCGCATGGCGATCAGCTGGTCGAACATCTCGTCGCCTGCATCCGCGCGCTGGCGCATCGCCTGAGGGGAAATATCCTCCATCTCCCGACCGAACACTTCGCAGAAAGCACTATGCACGTATTCGAGTCCCATTCCCGACGCGACCAGCTCGTTGGAGACATATCCCTGCTCACGCATCAGGACACTGGCCACATCGAATTCGATAGTGTCCCTCGGAGCATAGGCGATATGGCCGCCCTCCCCCGTCAGCACGCGCCATGCATCATCCCCCAGCGGGAACAGTGTCGCGACCCCAAAGCCGGTGCCAGGCCCGGCCACGATGACAGGCAAATCCGGAATCTCTTCTCCGGGCAGGATTTCCTCGAAATAATCCGAAGAATGCTCCGGCACAGAGCGCGCCATTGCCGTGAAATCATTAATGATCTGGATGTCGTCAAAATCGTACTGACTGCACAGGCGCTTGGCCGATACATGCCAGTTCCGGTTGGTCAGCATCACTTCACCGTCGCGCACCGGCCCGGCCATGGCAAAACAGGCCCGCTTTGGATTCAGGCCCGTATCTTCAAGATACTGGCGCAACGCGTCATCGAACGTCTCGAAATTGTCTCCCGCCAATTTCGCAAACTCATCAATCTCGATCTTTCCGCCACGCTTTTCAGCCAACGCGAACCTGACATTGGTTCCCCCAACATCCCCGACCAACACCCGGTTACTCATACGCTCAGTCCCCCCGGCTCCAGAAATTGAACTGGCTCGCGCCATTCGCAGCCGGACCCGCCAATTCCCGGAAATAGGTGAACATCTCCCGGCCAAGTCCCATACCGTTTTCATTCGGGCGGTACTCATCCGGAATGCGGGCCTCGAATTCCGTCGCATCGACCTTGATATCGAGCACGCCGCGCTCGGCATCGAAAACAATCATGTCGCCATCACGGATCTTCGCAATCGGCCCACCTCGCGAGCCTTCCGGGCTGACATGGATGGCAGACGGCACCTTGCCGCTGGCGCCTGACATACGACCGTCCGTCACGAGGGCGACCTTGAAGCCTCGGTCCTGCAGTACGGCGAGTGGCGGGGTCAGCGTATGCAGTTCGGGCATCCCGTTTGCGGCCGGTCCCTGAAAGCGGACAATCGCCACGAAATCCCTTTCCAGCTGGCCCGCATCAAAGGCGGCCTTCAATGCCTCCTGAGAGTCGAACACGATGGCGGGGGCTTCAAGAACACGATGTTCCGGTTTCACGGCAGACACTTTGCTGACGCCGAGGCCGATCGGACCGGCCATCATGCGCAGGCCGCCATCCTTCGAGAACGGGTCAGAAACAGGCCGCAGAATATCCGTATTCGCACTGGTTTCCGGTGCCGGGCGCCAAGCAGCCTTGCCGTCTTCGAGGTAAGGCTCCACCGCATATTCCGATATTGGCCCGGCCACGCCCATAGCGCTGCCATCCATCAGTCCTGCGCCCAGCAATTCCCGCACGAGGAATGCCATGCCGCCGGCGGCATGGAAATGGTTCACATCCGCCGGCCCATTCGGATAAACACGTGCCAGCAGCGGCGTCACAGCGCTGATGTCGGCAAAGTCTTCCAGCGTCAGTATGATCCCTGCTGCGGCGGCCATGGCTGGCAGGTGAAGCGCATGGTTTGTCGATCCGCCGGTCGCCATCAGGCCAACCACGCCATTCACGATCGACCGCTCGTCAATCATTTCTCCAGCGGGCATGTATTGGTCACCCTGCGCGTGAATTTCAGCCACCCTGTGCGTGGCCGCACGGGTCAAAGCCTCCCGAATTGGTGTGCCGGGATTGGCAAAGGCGGCGCCCGGCAAATGGAAGCCCATGACTTCCATCAGCATCTGGTTCGAATTGGCCGTTCCATAGAAGGTGCACGTGCCTTGGGTATGATAGCTTTCGGACTCAGCCTTGAGAAGCGCATCCCGCCCCACCTTGCCTTCGGCAAACAGCTGACGGACGCGTTGCTTTTCCGGATTGGGCAGGCCCGATGGCATGGGCCCGGCTGGCACGAAGATGGACGGGATCCAGCCGAAGCGAAGCGCGGCAATTACGAGTCCCGGCACGATCTTGTCGCAAATGCCCAGATGCATCGCGCCATCGAACACGTCATGGCTGAGGCCAATGGCAGAGGCCATGGCAATCACGTCGCGGGAGAACAGTGACAGTTCCATTCCGGTGAAACCCTGCGTCACACCATCACACATGGCGGGCACTCCGCCAGCCACCTGCGCAATCGCGTTCACCTCGCGGGCCGCTTCCCGGATGAATTTAGGATAGTCCTGATACGGCGCATGGGCCGACAGCATGTCATTATAGGCCGTAATGATACCGATGTTCGGCCAGCCTGCGCCCAACAATTGGGTCTTCTCGATGACGGCGCACCCGGCAGAGGCATGGGCCAGACTGCTTTCCGACATGCGGCGCCGCGCGAAATCCTTCGGACGGCGGCTTCGGATCATCTCCAGATACGCCTGCCGGGAATCCCGGGAGCGATCCCGAATGCGTTCGGTCACTTCTGCGATTTTCGGGTTCATCTCTGTCATCATGCTGCCCATACGACCGTCAAACGCGGCCCCAGTTTGTCGATTGCAAATCTGACCGGCTTTTCATCCACCGGCGCGGTCAATGCCGCTTCGAACACCGCCTTCTTTGAGTCGCCGAAGATCAGAAGGATCGCGGCGGCTGCGCTCGTCACGGCCTTACCCGTCAGCGTCATCCGCTGTGTATGATTACCCGCAACGGGGCATCCGGTTGCATCAATCGATGCGATTGTCGTCTCGCTTGCCAGCGCCTCGGAGAGACCGGCCGATCCGGGGAACCAACTCGCCGTATGACCGTCTTCGCCCATGCCGAGCAGGACGACATCCGCAGGCGCGCAATGTGGCGCGTAGGCCATGTCGCGGTCTGTCCTCGCCGCCTGCGGCGCGGGATCAAAAGTTTTCATTGGCAGGAACCCGGCTGAACCGGCACGCCCCTTCAACAGGCGACTGCGGACGAGCCGCTCATTCGAGGCGTCGTCTTCCGGATTGACCCAGCGCTCGTCCACGAGACCGACCATCACACGCGCCCAGTCGATCTCAGTTGAGGTCAACGCATCAAACACGCCGCCCGGCGTAGAACCGCCGGATACCATGAGAGACGCAGTTGCTTTCGACTCCAGAGCCTTTTCGAGACCACCCACAATGAATTGTGTGGCAAAACGGGTTGCCTCTTCGCGGCTATCAAATGCCATGAGTTCATGGGCCAGTCCGCTCATGAGCCTTCCCACCAGGCCCGGCCATCCCGGTCCATCATCATGGCGGCTGCAAGTGGGCCATCCGACCCGGCCGAATAGGCTTCCGGGGGTTCACCGGACTGTTCCCAGGCTTCGATCAGACCATCAACCCACGTCCATGCCGCTTCGACTTCATCCTTGCGCATGAACAGGGACAGGTTTCCGCGCACCACATCCATCAGGAGGCGCTCATAGGCATCTGGATACCGTACCGTGAAGCTCTCGGCATAGGAAAGGTTCAGCGGCAAGGATTTGACACGCAGGCCGCCCGGCCCCGGCTCCTTGATCTGCACGAACAGGCGGACGCCTTCATCCGGCTGCAGACGAATGACCAGCCTGTTCGCGCTTTCATACCCTTCCCCGAACAGGGAATGCGGCGTCGGCTTGAACTGAATGATGATATCCGAGTGCCGGTGCGACATGCGCTTGCCGGTCCGCAGATAGAACGGCACGCCTGCCCAGCGCCAATTGTCGATATTGGCCTTGATTGCCACAAAGGTCTCGGTTGAGCTGACCGTCTCCGAGCTGAGCTCTTCGAGGTATCCCTTGACCGGCTTGCCATCCTTGACGCCCGCCTTGTATTGCCCCCGGACGGTCTGCTTCTTCGCAGCCTCGCCCGTGATGGGCGTCAGCGCGTTCAGCACCTTGATCTTCTCGGTACGCACATCGTCATCTTCGAGCTGGTTCGGTGGCTCCATCGCCGTCAGGCACAGCAGCTGGAGCATGTGGTTCTGCACCATGTCCCGCAGGGCGCCGGACTTGTCATAGTAATCGGCCCTGCCCTCCAGGCCGAGATCCTCGGCGACGGTGATCTGGACATGGTCAACATAGTTGCGCGACCAGATCGGTTCGAACAGCATATTGGCGAAGCGCAGCACCATGAGGTTCTGCACCGTCTCCTTGCCGAGATAATGGTCGATCCGGAAAACCTGCCGCTCTGCATAGACTTCGGCGACGCCATCATTGATGGCCTTGGCGGATTCGAGATCCGTCCCAATGGGCTTCTCAAGCACGACCCGCGTATTGCCGTGCGACAGGCCAGCCTTTCCGAGTGCCTGACAAATCTGAACGTAAAGGCGCGGAGATGTGGCGAGATAGAACACGCATGGCCGGTCATCATCGAGCGTCAGGAAGGATTTCAGCGTCGCCCAATCGGCATCTTCCTGAGTGGCATCAATGGAGACGTAATGGATCAGTTTCTCGAACTTGGTCCATTCCTTGGCATCCCAATTGTCGCCGGAAGCAGACTCGCAGGCCTCCTTGGCCATCTTGCGATATTCCTTGCTGTCCATCTCGCTGCGGGCCGTTCCGACAATGCAGCTGGATTCGGGGATCTGTCCGTCAAGCCACCGGTGAAACAGGGCCGGCAGGAGCTTTCGCCGGGAAAGGTCGCCGGTGCCGCCGAAGATAACGATGTCGAAGGGTTCGACGGGGATGAATTTTGCCATCAGGCAGTCTCCAGAACGTTCGGGGTGAACATTGTGCGGGATAAGGTCAAAAATGGACTGTTCCCAGGTGTTTTCCAGTGTTTCAGGCTATTAGCCTGACTCGGAAAGACGGCATGCCGCAAATTTTGGTATCGCCATTCTGCATTTGGCATCGCCTCCCCGGCCTATTATGTTTCTCTGCAAAATTTGCAGAGTCTTTGTTCAAGGGTCTGGACGAATGGACCAGACATGTGACAACGTTGTTTTTGGGGTTCATAAGCGGAGGAAGCACAGGATGTCCAGCACAAGAACGCGGTTGGAAGATCTTGCTGCGATCGCAGGTGTCTCCATCGCCACCGTTTCGCGCGCCCTCAACAACAGTCCCGCCGTCAATGATGAGACCAAACGCCGGGTCTGGAAGATTGCTCGCGAGCACAATTACAATTTCCGTCCCTCCATGCCGGCGCTCCTGTCCGGCGCTGCCGCAACCATTGCAGTCGTGGTGCCCACGCTGGCCGGTCGTCAGACCGAGGTTTCGGATCCTTTTTTCCAGGAATTGATTGGCGGGCTCAGCGAAGCCGGGCGCGCAGCCGGATGCGATGTGCTGATCTCTTATCTGGCCCCCAAGAACCAGGACGATCTCGCCTCGATCATGACGGCGAACCGCGCCGAGGGCGTGATCTTTCTGGGCCAGAGCTTCCTGCACGAGCGATTCAACCAGCTTGCCGAGGCTGAAAGCCGTTTCATTGTCTGGGGCGCTGAAATTCCGGGACAGAAATATTGCTCGGTCGGATCGGACAATCTGCGGGGTGGCAAGCGGGTCACTTCGCACCTCCTGAATCTGGGGCGCCGGCGGATTGCTTTTGTCGGTGACACTTCCAATCCGGAAATCCTGCAACGCTATGAAGGCTACATCGCGGCGCATCGGCGCGCGGACGTGCCGCTCGACGCGGATCTGACCCTGCAGTCCAGTTTCGATGTCGAATCGGCCGAAGCCGCCATTGCCAGCTTGCTGGAACGCGGCGTCAAATTCGATGCCGTGGTCGGGGCGAATGACTTGATTGCGTTGGCGGCCATTCGCAGCCTGCTCAAGGAAGGCGTACGCGTACCAGACGATGTTTCAGTCGTCGGCTATGACGATCTCCAGCTGTCGGCCTATGGCTATCCCGCGCTGACCACGATCTCGCAGGAGCCTGCCCGGGCCGGGCGAATGCTCGTCGCAAAGCTGATCGCGTCAGCGGACACAGGCAGTATGCGGTCCGAACGCCTGCCGACTGAGCTTGTTGTCCGGGAATCGTGCGGCCTCGCCTAGAGCCGCGCAATCCGGCACGAATAGGGTAGGACGCTTTTATCGGCTGCGCCATCAAATCCTGCGGATGCAAGAATTTGTTCAGCTGAAGCGCCCGCGATTGGCGCGGTTAACTCCGTGCCTCCGAAATTGAAGACGCACTCGACCGTTTCACTTTCGTAGATTCGATGAAACACGAGCAAGTCTCCTGACGCCTCCTGAAACGCGATATCCCCATATCGCAACGCATCTGAATCGGAGCGCACCGCAGCCAAAAGGCGTGTAAACGCAAGCGCCGAATTCGGCTCAGCCTCCTGAACGTCGACCGCCCGTGCGGCATGGCCTTGCCCGATCGGCAACCAGGGCCGCGCTTCACTGAAGCCGCAATAGGGTCCGGCCTCAAACCACGGCATCGGTGTTCGCGCGCCATCGCGGCCAAGGGTACGCGGCCAGTTTGCAATCGCTTCCGGGTCCTGCAGGTCTTCCAAAGGGATTTCCGCCTGTGGCAGGCCCAGCTCCTCGCCCTGATACAGGATCGGATTACCACGGAGGCAAAAGAGCAAAGCATTGGTCAGTTTCGCGCGAACACTCTCGTCCACGTCATCGAACCAGCGACTGACGCAGCGCGGCGCATCATGGTTCGAGAACGCCCAGGACGGCCAACCCTCACTGGGCGCTCCCAGCCAGTTGCTTTGCGACGTAGCCACTGCCTCGGCGCTCAGGCGCTTTGCATAAAGGAAATCGAAGCTATAGGCGGAATTGAGATGCGTCTCTCCCTCTGTATAGGCGCGCATTTCCTTGAGCGGCTGCAGCCCCGGAACCTCGGCCACGGAGAAAATATCGCCATACTCATCCATCAACCCCCTCAACCGCCGGAGGAATACCGGCAGGTCCGGATGGGACTGATTATGGACATGTTCCTGCAAATCGAACGGTCGTGACACGTTTCTGGGAGCGGGTGATCTGGCCGGATTGTCCCGGAACTCCGGATCGAACAGGGAGAAATTCAATGCGTCCAGCCGGAACCCGTCGACGCCGCGATCCAGCCAGAACCGCATGACGTCGATCAGGGCTTGCTGAACCTCTGGATTATGGAGATTGAGCTGCGGTTGGCTCGGCAGGAAATTGTGCATGAAATATTGCTGTCGGCGCGCATCCCACGTCCAGGACGGTCCGCCGAAGACGGCTTGCCAATTGTTCGGGGGCGTTCCATCCGGTTTCGGATCCTTCCAGACATACCAGTCCGCGCGCGCATTCGTGCGATCCTGACGGCTTTCCGCGAACCATGCATGCGCATCAGACGAGTGCGCATACACCTGATCGATAATCACTTTGAGACCGAGCGCGTGGGCACGCTCCAGCAACCGATCAAAATCGCCCAGCGTCCCGAAAACCGGGTCTACATCGCAATAATTGGCCACGTCATAGCCGAAATCCTTCATGGGCGAGGTGAAGAAGGGCGAGATCCAAATGCCATCCACCCCAAGAGACGCGATATGGTCGAGACGCTGTGTGATGCCGTTCAGATCTCCAACGCCGTCCCCATTCGTATCCTGGTAAGAGCGCGGATAGATCTGGTAGATCACCGCCCCTTTCCACCAGGGATGAGGCGATTGGGGGTTGGGTGCGTTCGACATGGCCAAGGTCATTTCCGTTGATTCCGGGCCAGCATCGCATCGCTCCGCGATTTTTCAATCGCACGAATGCGCGCCCGATACAGCTACGACATCAGGCAAGCGGGAGGAAAAATGGAAATACGCCTGGCAGGGGCAGCAGGACTCGAACCCGCGACCCTCGGTTTTGGAGACCGATGCTCTACCAACTGAGCTATACCCCTTCAGGCGAAACAGCGGTTTGCCTCAAATGCCGTCATGCCGCAAGACTAGAGCTTCAGCCCTTGGAGAAAAACTGTGTCCCGCATTCCCTATCCTGAAATTGATGCCCTTTCTGATGACAACAAGGCCTTTCTGGAGAAGCTCGCGCCGCTCAATCTCTTCCGAATGCTGTCGCATGCGCCCCATTTGCTCAAACCCTTTGTCGGCTTGGGCACGGCTTTCCTCCAGCAGGGAAAGCTGGACCCGGTCACCCGGGAATGCGTCATCCTGCGTGTCGGATACTTGTCCAATGCCAAGTATGAGACCACCCAGCACGAAGCAATCGGCTTGGCGGTCGGCATGGATGAAGAGCTGATAGCGGCGGTGAAAGCCGGGCCTCACGCTGACGGTTTGAGCCACGAGCAGAAGCTTGCGCTGACTTTCACCGACCATCTGGTGACCCACCCCCACCCCTCTGATGGGGCGCTCAAGCCGGTCCTCAAACATTTTGGCACCCCCCTGCTGGAAGAGCTCGTCCTGCTGATCGGCTATTACATGATGGTCTGCCGGTTCCTTGAAACCTTTGGTGTGGAAGTCGAAGAGGGCGGCCCCAAGGGGGCTGAGATCACCCGGACCTGACCGCCAGACACAAAAAGGCCGCCCTTTTGGGGCGGCCTTTTCATTCTTGC
>TARA_R110002012_G_scaffold62110_10_pt1 | contig 12335 bp, 12 predicted proteins | sample TARA_R110002012 | Tara Oceans TARA_R110002012 (sample SAMEA4396515) | marine metagenome | biome: Westerlies Biome; feature: [DCM] deep chlorophyll maximum layer (ENVO:01000326); material: water (ENVO:00002006), including particulate matter (ENVO:01000060) such as... | depth 40 m
TACTGAGATCTAGCACTGAGACTCAGTCATGGAGACATTTGGCTGACAAGCTAGCTGGGGCGGCAGTCCTGACATAGGCCCTGTAACTCAATGGTTTGGCGCTCGACATTAAAGCCACGCTGTTTGGCCAACGCCGCCAACTGGGCACTAATCTCGTCTAAATGAAGCTCTTCAACATAGCCGCACTGGCGACAAATCAGTAGCTGGAAACCGTGGGTATGCTCAGGGCATGCGCAAGCTACATAAGCGTTTTGGCTCTCAATTCGGTGTACCAAGCCCTGCTCAATTAAGAACTCTAACGCTCGATAGACCGTCGGTGGGCGAGCAGCAGCATGCTCGGTCGTTAGCTTATCCAGCAGATCATATGCTTTTAAGCCGCCACCATTTTCAGCAATAAGTTCCAGTACACGTCGACGAATTGGAGTAAACCGTACGCCGCGGAGGTGACACTGGGACTCAGCCTGCTGCAAAAGTGTATTCGCTTGGGTCATGGGCAACTCGTTGAACGTGGTTTACCTAGTCTACGCGTTAGCAGCAGAGGTGTCAGGGCTTTCTACCAGCTCGCTGCGCCGAGCAAAATGATGCTGAGCAAACGCCACACGCTGCTTTGCAGGAACGTTATCGGGCTGGCGTTCGATCAGATCAAGGCGGCGACGCAAACCTTCGCCATTGGTCATTTGAATGGCGAGGCCAGGGCGAGCGTTAAGCTCAAGCAGCATCGGGCCATGCTTGCGATCCAGCACCATATCGGTGCCCAGATAGCCCAACCCGGTCATTTCATAACAACCCGCCGCGAGGTTTAGCAGTGTCTCCCACTGAGGCACGACCAAACTAGCCAGGTCATGACCGGTATCAGGATGGCTAAAGCAGGGCCGATCAAACTGCACGGCGCGGAGCGCTGCGCCAGTGGCAATGTTTAAACCAACTCCCACAGCCCCTTGGTGCAAGTTAGCTTTGCCATCAGAAGCAGCGGTAGAGAGACGCATCATGGCCATGACAGGGTACCCTTTGAAGATAATTACCCGAATATCGGGAACCCCTTCGTAGGTGTAATCCATCAGGCTTTCGTCAAAATTAATCAGCGTTTCAATGACGGCCACATCGGGCGAGCCGCCTAACGAGTAGAGACCCGACAGAATATTGGATACGTGGCGCTCCACATCGGTAATCGATAACGTCGCGCCACTGGGCTTGATAAAGGCATTATCTTCTACCTTTTCAATCACCAAAATTCCTTTGCCGCCGCTGCCTTTGGCGGGTTTGATAACAAACCCCGCGTGCCCGGTCAGCATGTCGCCAATGTGCTTGACGCCAAACTGAGTCGTCACCGTGCCGATCAGCTCCGGCGAGGTAATGCCGTACTGCTGGGCCAGTAACTTGGTTTTTAGCTTATCATCCACCAGCGGATAAAGGCGACGGCTGTTATAGCGACCAATATAACGAATATTACGCCGGTTCATGCCAATAATGCCTTTATCCCGAAGGCGCGTTGGCCACGTCCAATCTTTGAACCAACTCATGAGGGTTTCTCATCATCGGTAATGGGCTTAAAGCGACGCAGTTCTAGCAGGCGATAACCCGTGTAATTACCCAGCAGCAAAATCAACGCCATCAGGATAAATTGAACACCCAGGAAGTTGAACGTGATGTGGCGTATCCAGGGGTTATTCATCGCCAGGTAGGCAAGAATAGCGGTAATTAAGCTGCCGCCGCCCTGGATTAACACCTGCTTCGGGCCTTCCTCTTCCCATAAAATCGACATCCGCTCGATCGTCCAGGCCAGAATAATCATCGGGAAAAACGTGATGGTGAGTCCGGCACTGAGACCCATACGATAGGCCAGTACGGTAAAGACTGAAATAATCGCGATTACCGTGATGATGACCGCCGACACCCTCGCTACAAGCAGTAAGTTCAAGTAAGAAAGATAGTTACGAATAATCAGACCAATGGCGACAATCAGCAGGAAGCCAATCAGACCCGTCGGTAGCGTGGTTTGTATGAAAGCCAGTGCGATCAGCACGGGCATAAACGTACCGGACGTTTTGATACCGACCAACACGCGCAAAAACACCACCATTAATGCGCCAATCGGGATCAATAGAATTGTCTGGAACAGCGCTTGCTCTTCCAAAGGCAGACTATGAATCGAGAAATTCAGCAACGTGTCATCAGAGTAGTGGTTACGTACCGCTGCGGACGCAGGCTGATTATGCGTCATCATTGAAAAGGTAACACGGGAATTGGTGCCACCTTGAACTTCCAATACCGCTCGACCGCCGGTCTCCCAAAGTATCAGATTTTCCGGTTTACCTTGCTCACCCGTTAGCGGATGGAAAATGCTCCACTGTTCGCCTGATTCATCAAACACTTGAATCCAGCTACTCAGTGTTTGGCGGCGACGACCGTCTTCCAGCAGAAGACCGCTTACTTCGCGCGCTTGAACGTCCGCTTGGTTTAACAAACGCACCACCAGCGCTGCGGGTGTTTCTTGAGACAGCAGTAGCCGCGCGTTTTCCTCTTGACGCTCACCATTAATATCGCGGATCAGTTCACGGGCAAAAGTAGCGTTATTGGCGCTTCGTGCCCAAGCCTGTTCTATAAGTTGGCTGGCAGCGGTGTCATAAGGGCTTTCCCAAGGGGTGGTCGCTGACGCTTCAGGCGGTGTTTGCACGGGTGAACGGGCATCTTGCGATACCAGCATCTGAACCGAGTAGTAGAGCGTTTGATTACCTGTCGCGTTACGAATAGTCCACTGAGCGGTGCGGCCCAATTCATCGGCTTGGTAGGCAAGCCCATAGCCTGAGGAAGCGGTGTTTTCCGTAAGCACGCGATAGCCTGCCTGATGCGAGGGTAGCGCCAGGTCTACCTGAACAGGACCGCCTTGGGCAGTAAAGTTAATACCAGCCTCAATCTCCCATACCTGACGTTGCTCGCCAGGCAACCAGGGAATTTCAAACTGCACATGACGGTGAATGCTGGTGGCGATACCCGCCACCATCAAGAGGCCGACAATTATATAAAACATTAACCGAGACATGGAATTTCCTTATCTGCGTAAAGCGCCAGGGGAGAGCAGTTACTCTTCGCTATCGTCTTCATCAACTGCTTCATCTTCAGCAGCCTGCTCAGCGGGCTCGCCACCAGGAAACTCGGGGCGCTCGTGTAGATAAGTATCGGCAACATCAATAACCGCAATATCCATTAAAAAGCGCCGGCCAAGCAGCACCGGATAATCCAGATGGGTACGATCATTAAGCGTGAACTCGACGTTTTCACGAATAGGACCGAGCGTCATCAATAGTGAAATAACCGGGCGAGACTCTTCGCCAGACGCTTGAACGATACGCACTCGGCGCACAATAGGCGCTTCTACCCATTCATCACGCTTGGCGTCTACGGCCACATCATCTTCATTGAGAGCGAGTTTAAAACGCACCCAGTTTTCGCCGTCACGTTCAAAACGAGTAATCTCAGCCGCGGAAAGCGAGGAGGTATTAGCGCCTGAGTCGATACGCGCTTTCAGGTAAGTGCCCAGGCTCGGCAGTCCCACCCATTCGCTGCGTCCCACCAGCGTTTTTGTGGTTAGCGATTCATCTATTTGACACTCTTCACGAATAATAACCGGTTCATCATCTCGTGCTTCAAGCTGTTGCACATCTTGGCGCAGCGAACGTAGCAAGCTACCCACTTCACGTACATCGGCAGTCAGCACCTGCTGTTGATCAAGCTGACGTGCCTGATAGGCAGAGTGGCTATCACATTGGCTCGCCAACTGGCTTTCTAATTCCAGGATACGTGAGTTAAAGGTGGCTTCACTCAGAGGTGGCGGTTGAACAGTTTCCGGCTGCGTTGCTGCACAGCCCGCGATAGAGAGCGACAAGCCAGCTATTAGCCACAAAACACCTGGGCGCATAACGAGAAATATCCTTGGAAAATAGGTGGGGGAATAATAAGGAGATGGGAGACTAGTGTCCAACGTCATGATCGCTTTTTACGCGCGCTGATCAGACATACTTTTATTCAATTTAACATAATATATATTAAGCGAACCCGCATAGAGAGATGACATTTAGCCCTTGGACCGCTTTCTTTGATGTAGAATATTTCACAGGTGTTGTACCGCCAATATTTCGCATATAGGAAATGTCGACATGAAGCATTCTCTTCGTATCACCCTTTACGCTCTGCTCTTGCTTCTGGTTGGTTGCGCCGGCCCTGATATTGAAGACTATGAGGGTTCCGAGCCGCGCCTGGATATCGCGGAGTACTTTAGCGGCACCACCCATGCTTGGGGCATGGTACAGGATTACTCTGGCGAGGTGCAGCGGCGTTTTACGGTAGCAATCGAAGGCACATATTCAGACGACAGATTAACGCTGGATGAAGCGTTTGTATTTGCGGATGGTGAAACCGACCGTCGCGTTTGGACATTTGAGCGTATTGATGAGCACCGCTGGTTAGGCACTGCCAGTGATGTGGAAGGCAGTGTAGAGGCCCGCCAATATGGTCATGTATTCCATATGCGTTATCCGCTAGAGCTTGAAATTGATGGACGAATGATCTCATTTACCATGGATGACTGGATGTATCTGCAGCCCGATGGCCGCTTGATCAATCGAACCTCCATGCAAAAGTTCGGTGTTACGCTTGGCGAGATTACGCTGATGTTTGACAAGCCAAGCCGTTAAAGGATGCTTGGCTGAGTGGCCATATTCGCTGCACGGAAAAAGGCCTGCTAACTGAATAGCAGGCCTTTTTACCGTTTTACACTATCGCATCAGAAACCGATGGGTTATTCAGACGCTGCGTAGGAGCCATCTTCCTGGTGAACTTCGTTGCCCGTAATGGGCGGTGTGAAGACACAGGCTACCGTCATACCTTTCTCTTTACCGCGCAGCAGATGTTCATCGTGCTGGTCTAACAGGTAAATATCGCCTGCTTTAATCGGCCAGATTTTACCATCGGCCAGGGTTTCCACCTCGCCTTCACCTTCATAACAAAACACTGCTTCATAGTGATTTTTATAATGGATATGGGTCTCTGTACCGGGGAAAATGCGGGTAATATGAAACGAGAAACCAGCATTATCATTGGCAAGAACGAGACGTGTGCTGTCCCAGTTGCCGTTTTCAGCGGTTACTAGACGCTCTGTTTTGCGCGCTTCTTCAAGATTACGAACGATCATAGAAGTACTCCGTTGCGTTGCGCCTGGTGATTACCAGACGCTGTCTCCCTAATAAAAAACCGTGAGCCTACAGGTTCATCCTAGCGACAAATCACTCACTAGCAACCGCAGTGACACACTTTTCAAGAATATCGAGGCCTTCCAGCAAGTCTTCATCAGAGATCGTCAAAGGACATAGGCACTTAACCACTTCGCCGTCCTGACCACTGGTCTCAATAACTAACCCGTGTTCAAAGGCTTTGCTGGTAATTTTATCTGCGATATCACCCGACTCGACATCAATACCACGCATTAACCCGCGACCTCGCTCCGAGGCTGGCATGCCGTTTTCGGTAAGTAGCGCCGCCAGTTTCTGGAAACGTTCTTCCACAATACGCCCTTTGCGCTGAACATCACGCTCGAAGGTGTCGTTGGCCCAGTATTTGTTCAATGCGGCGGTCGCGGTGACCATCGCCAAGCTGAAGCCACGGAAAGTACCGTTGTATTGACCCGGCTTCCATTTATCAAGCTCGGGGCGCATTAGTACGTGAGCAAAGGGTAGTCCAAAGCCAGAGAGTGACTTCGAGTTGGTAATAATGTCAGGTGTAATACCGGCATGCTCGAAGCTGAAGAACTTTCCGGTGCGGCCACAACCTGCCTGAATATCATCTACAATCAGCAGAATATCGTGTTCGCGGCAGATGCCTTCCAAACGCTTCAGCCATTCCAGGCCTGCAACGTTAATACCGCCCTCACCTTGCACGGTTTCAATAATGACCGCCGCGGGAATATCCAAGCCACCGGATTTATCGCCCAGCAGTTTTTCAAAATAATCCAGGGTGTCGGTGTGCTCACCCATGTAGCCATCATAGGGCAGGAAGCTTGCGCCTTGCGTGGGTATTCCACCTGTTGCTTCACGGAACTTACGGTTACCCGTTGTTGCTAAGGCACCCATGGTGACGCCGTGGAAACCATTGGTAAACGTGACAATATTAGGGCGACCCTTGGCAACACGCGCCAAGCGAATAGCCGCTTCAACCGCATTAGTACCTGTCGGTCCCGGCAAATGCACTTTGTAATCAAGCCCGCGCGGCTTGAAAATAACATTCTCAAGCGTTTCCAGGTAATCACGCTTTGCATTCGTCCACATATCAAGACCGTGAACCACACCGTCCGTTGACAGGTAATCGATCATTGCCTGTTTCAAATGCGGATTATTGTGACCATAGTTAAGGGTGCCCGCGCCGGCGAGGAAATCAATATACTCACGGCCGTTCTCATCGGTCAGGCGCGCATTTTGCGCTTTGGTAAACACCACCGGAAATGAACGAGAATAAGTACGTACATTGGATTCCATGCGTTCTAGCGTCTGGGTCTGCATTGGCGACCTCCTTAGTTGATCATTAGTCCATTCAGGCGATAGTTGCCTGGAGCAACATGAGCGGGAAAATAACACTTCATTAAGCAGTCACGTTCAGATCGTGCCTGCTAGGCTAGATTCGATCCGTTTGGAACGGACCTATACGAACCAGGTTTTCCGGATCATGCTCTCCTCCAAGTTGTTCGGTAGAGAAGTATTCACGGCTATTGAGAGCAGCGTGCCAACGAGCCGCTAGCCGACGAAAAAGGCCCCACGATGCAAGATTGTCAGGCGTGATCGTGGTTTCAAGATGATGCACATCGGCAAGTTCTGGGCGAGACATGATCGCTTCGACCAATCTCCGCGCCAAACCGGTACCACGCGCCTTCTCACCCACCGCCACTTGCCACAAAAAATAGGTATCGGGGGCATTGTCTTTGACGTAGCCGGATACGAACCCAACCACTTCGCCTTCTTCATTAGTCGCTACGGCGCAAGTATCACGAAATTGGGTAGCTAGCAGCAGATAGGCATAGGCTGAATTTACATCCAATGGTGGGCAGGATTTGATCAGCTCATATATCCCCCAACCATCGTCCGCATTGGGTTTGCGAATATAAAGCGGCATCTCTGCATGCCCTACTACTGCATCGGCGACCGTTGGTCGGGCTAACTCAGCGGAAGGGGTAAACGGTTGTATCTGCGTACTCATAGTTATGCTTCGCTGTAGCGAATTTGTTTCTTATTATAACAGCTGATTATGAGCAATTCAAAAGGCATATTATCCAAGACCTCAAATTCCATAATTTTTTATTATAAATAGATTCTATCAGTACTACACAACCGCTGTTTGGCCGCGTGATGGCTAAATTGGATTAGCCAAGCTATATATTGCCAAAAAGCCTGAATCGACGACCTATTACCGCTAGCCCAGAGGTTAATGTCTGTTTGGATAATAGACCGTCAATAGCCGCAGCGCTTGTATCGATGCAAAAAATGCCGACGCTTACGTACGTGTCAGTGTCCGCATAGTGACAAACTCTTCTGCCCCTGTCGGATGAATTCCCACCGTACGGTCAAAATCGTGTTTACGAAGGCCCGCTCTGACCGCAATGGCGATGCCCTGAATAATTTCGCCTGCATCATCGCCAACCATATGAGCACCCACCACGACATCAGTGGCATCGTCTACCACAAGCTTCATTAAAGTACGTTCATGGCTCCCCGAAAGGGTGTGCTTCATGGCACGGAAATTAGTGCTGTAAACGCGAATGTTGGTAAATTTTTCTCTCGCCTCCTCTTCAGAAAGCCCTACGGTACCAATATTGGGATGGCAAAAAACGGCGGTTGGGATTGTCGTATAATCCAGCGCCTCGGGAGTCCCTTCTTTAAAATGAGATTCGACAAGGTGCATTGCCTCCGCGATGGCCACTGGCGTCAGCTCCGGGCCTGGCGTTATATCACCTAGCGCGAGGATAGAAGGACACGCCGTTTCAAAGCGGTCGTTGACGGGGATCTTGCCCGTTTCATCTAACTCAAGCCCTACCTTGTCGAGCCCTAATCCTTGAATATTGGCTTTGCGCCCCGTGGCGGCCAGCACCACGTCAACTTCAAGCATGTTGCCATTGGTAAGGTAGACGTTATAGGCGTCTTGGGTGGCTTCAATACGCTCTATATTGGTATTGAAATGGAGGTTGACCCCTTTTCGCTCCATTTCCGCACAGGTGAATTCACGCACCTGTTGATCAAAGCCTCTTAAAAATAGCTCGCCACGATAAATGAGGTGAGTCTCGCTGCCTAACCCGTTAAATATGCTGGCAAATTCGACGGCGATGTAGCCTCCGCCCAGCACCAGAAAACGCTTTGGGAACGTTTCAAGGTCAAAAACCTGATTAGAATCGACTGCATATTCACTGCCGGGAAATTCAGGAATCCACGGCCATCCACCCGTCGCAAGTAACACCTTTTGCGCCGTTACCGTGCTATCTCTCTGTTCTTCATGCAGCGTCACCGTATGAGCGTCTGCCAGACTAGCCCGTGCATTAATAAGGGTTACTCCAGCGCCTTCGAGCATGCGCTGGTAAATACCATTAAGGCGTTTGATTTCACTTATCTTATTATCACGCAGCGTGGACCAGTCAAAGCTTGCTGGCCCCGGCAATTGCCAACCATAGCCAGCTGCATCGTCAAAGCTGTCATGATAGTGGGCAGCGTACGAGTAGAGCTTTTTAGGCACACAGCCAACGTTGACGCAGGTGCCGCCCAAGTAGCGATCCTCGACGATTGCCACCTTGGCGCCGGTAGTCGCTGCCATACGAGCGGCACGGACACCACCAGACCCTGCCCCTATGACCAGAAGGTCATATTCATATTCTGAAACGCCTGCCATCATTTGCTCCTGTGGAGTTAATATTCGTGTCACGCTCAATGCCCTAACGGAGTTATTGACCTGTCTCGTGGAGAAGGTTAAAACCCTGTACTGCTATTTTATACTGCCTGCTGTTTAATATTCTGCTTAGCGGCCAGCGACTTAACTTATCGGAGATTTTATGTCTGACCCTATTGCGACCCTTCTTGATAATAACCGTGCCTGGGCTGAGCGCATGTGTGAAGAGGATCCCGACTACTTTAAACGCCTCTCAAACCAACAAAATCCTGATTATTTATGGATTGGCTGTTCCGATAGCCGCGTCCCTGCCAACCAAATCATTGCGCTGCCCCCTGGGGAAGTATTCGTCCATCGTAATGTTGCCAACCTGCTCCACCATACTGATATGAATGCCCTTTCGGTGGTGCAGTTCGCGGTAGATGTTCTGAAAATCAGCCATATAATGATTGTGGGTCACTATGGTTGCGGAGGCATTAAAGCCGCCATGATGGGAGGTGAATGCGGCGTCGTCGATTACTGGCTGCATTCGGTGCGGGAACAGTACAACCACCATCGTGACTCACTGGATCATCTTCCTCTTGAAGATCAAATTGATCGTATGTGTGAGCTTAATGTCAAAGCACAGGTTAATAGCTTGTGTAGAACCAAGATTTTGCAGCGCGCTTGGCAGCGTGGTCAGGAAATCTCGGTTCATGGCTGGGTCTATGGATTAAGTGATGGCCGAGTCAAAGATCTGAACTGCACGATTACTGGCCTGGAACAAGTGGAAACGCTTTACCGCATTGATCGAATACAAACAGGCGACTAAGAAATACAGCCATGCTATCCATACTACCGCTACGCTAGTCGTAGCGGTATGAGCGATGACAGCTTTTACAGCTAGCGCCTACAGCGGCCAGGGCTTGGGCGGTCGCGCGCGGATCATTCTGCTCAGCTACCTCTATCAAGTCCGCGATACTCTTTTCGAGGTCGGTAAAGCCGCCGGAAAAGTCATCCCACTCCTCCCAGATGGAATCACGCGCATCAGAACCGCCGCCATGGGTGCCCGCTATAAAGGCCGGAAGCAGATTAGCCCCACTGGCTTTTTCCTGCAGCTCACGTAATCGCGGCTGTGCAGCCTCAATATCCTGATTATTCACCAAATCAAAGCGCAGTTGACGCAGCAGACTTTCAATATCTTTAAACGTCTCGCGACGCCAAATAACGGCCTCTCGTTCGCTGCTGAAGGGCGTGGCGCTGACAGACGCAGGCATGGCAAGCTCACTATCTGGCTGATCTGCTGACGCTTGTCCTGCCCAGCCAACCGATATACACAGCAGTAGCGCCATACACCCGCCTATCGGGCGATATCCGAAAGCCCACGTTAGAGAATGGCGCTGCTGCATAATGGAGTCCTGTTGATAGTCAGTGATTGATATTGGCTGGCATTTGGCACACAGCTCTCTTATCCGATCGGACACGTGACGCCGGTGCCTTTCAAGCCGCAATAGCCGTTAGGGTTTTTATCAAGATACTGCTGATGATAGGCCTCGGCATAATAAAAGCTGTCCAGCGGCTTTATTTCGGTAGTGATTGTCCCCTTACCTGCCTTATTGAGCGCCTGCTGAAAAGCCTGCGCACTCTGCTCTGCGGTGGCTTGCTGAGCCTGGCTGGTGGTAAAAATAGCCGAACGGTACTGAGAGCCGATGTCATTGCCCTGGCGGTTTCCCTGCGTCGGGTCGTGCTGTTCCCAAAACACTTGTAACAGCGTTTCAAGATCGACCTGTTGAGGGTTATAAATAACCCGCACGACCTCGGTGTGGCCTGTGCGCCCAGTACATGTTTCTTCGTAGGTGGGGTTGGGTGTTTCACCGCCGGCATAACCTACCGCAGTGACATAAACACCGGGCAACGGCCAAAACAACCGCTCGACACCCCAGAAACAGCCCATGCCGAACACGATTTCCTCGTGCCCAGCAGGAAACGGAGGGTGTAGCGAATGTCCATTGATGGTATGTGATTCGCTTGTATCAATGGGCGTTTGGCGTCCAGGCAATACCTTGTTCGCACTTGAAAAAAGAGACATAGGGTCGTCCTCCTTTATTGCTGCTGTATGATCTCAGGATCACCGGAGCGGGTAAATGTATAGATTAGGTCAACCGCCTGGTTAGTACCCGATATGACCTGCACATAGAGGTTACGCCAGAGCGTATAGCGCAGCGTCAGTTCCGCAATAGGTGAGAAAATTCCCACCCCGTAGCTGATTCTAAGGTCATCGGTCAATTGGCCGCTTAACGCTACCTGACTATCGTCACCCGCACCGGCGGTATCCAACGTTAAGTCGTCAATACCGAAAGCCTCGCCAATCGAGCCTACGGCCCCGCCTGTTCTACCTAGCGACATACCGATAAGTGCGGTGGTTAGCGCGTTATCCAGGCCACCCCCGGTGGCATCGGGCGCCCGGCCACGCAGCAAGTAAGAGAGCGCACGCGATTCATTCATCGCCGGTTCTGAAAAGATCATCACATTGGGTGACTCAGCACTACCGGTGACACGCAGCCCGGCAATCACGTCATCTTCGGTCACATCTGGATTGCGTATGGCCTCAAAGTCGAGTCTGGGCTGCCCCGGAGGACCGCTGAACAGCAGCTCGCCACGACGAATAATCAGGTCTTGACCAAACGCCTGGAAGCGACCATCGACGAGACTAACATCGCCAAATAACTGTAGTGAGCCGCTGCTTTGACGAATTTCCAGGCTGCCTCCCAGGCCCGACTCTAATCCATAAGCCGATATTTGCATATCGCTTCCGAGCGTCAGGGTTACCAGTACATCCAGTTCCATACCCGTGGCGGCGAGCTCATCTGCCGCACTAGGGCCTGCATCATTAGCAGCCGTACGCTGGGCTTCAATTTCCGCCTGGCGATCGTCGCGCTGGGTAATAATTACTTCATCACCGCTTGGTGTTATCGCCGATGATGGCATATCACCAATTTCAAGCCGCGCCCAGGGAATGTTAACGTCGCCTCTTACCTGAAGTCTTTCCGGCGTTACTCGAACGCGGATATCAGGTGCCGCCTCAAGACGGCCGAACTGGGGTAGCTCCACCAGTATCGGATCTTGAACGGCATTAAGGTCGACGCCAATTCGCCAATCATCACCGCTTGGCCAATAGGCATCACCGGAAATTTCCAAACGCCCACGCTCGGCGGCCAGATAACCGTTGATATCACCCTGTTCACCATCAAAGGTGACTACCAACTCGCCGTCCTGAATATCAACTGGAATATCGGGACCATGAAGTGCAATACCACGCAGTCCGAGCTGACCCTGCAAATCAGGCTGTTCGGTGGTGCCGGTAATTTGCACGCTGCCGGTTAGATCACCCTGTAGTCGTTCCATGCCGACTATCATGGGGCGATAGGGTTGTAGCGACACAT
>TARA_R110002012_G_scaffold77231_1_pt1 | contig 12334 bp, 3 predicted proteins | sample TARA_R110002012 | Tara Oceans TARA_R110002012 (sample SAMEA4396515) | marine metagenome | biome: Westerlies Biome; feature: [DCM] deep chlorophyll maximum layer (ENVO:01000326); material: water (ENVO:00002006), including particulate matter (ENVO:01000060) such as... | depth 40 m
ATCGCTATTTAAATCATCATTTTTAAGCATCTCTAAGTAACCACTAGCTTTTTGTTGTCTTGCAAGCTGCTCTTCAGCAGTTATGTTTAGCTCATTAGGATCTTTTATAGCTTCATAAGTTTCATTACCAATTGTAAAACCACCTTCTTGCATTAAATAGTTTAAAGCAGGATAAGAGCCATCTCTGTTTTTAGCAAAAAACCTACTACTTACTTGATTAAAACTCATTGATTTATATTCTTGAAAAGCATTTTCTCTAGCATCTTCTCTAAAAGGAGTAAAATCTCCAGTTTCGCTTTTATAACCTTGTTCTTCAACACCTTTATAAACTCCTTTTTCAAAATCTAAAACGCTTTTACTTTCATCTAGTTCTGGCAACTCTAAATCATCTAGCGGTATAAATTGTGGTCTTTGTAAATCTCCATCTTGGTCAATTGTCTGCATAATACCCCACTGACCATCTTTAAACGTCATGCTTTCGTATATAGATCCATCAGCAAAAGAAGCAGCTAAAGCTTGTGATTCAGCTGAAGAAGCTGGGTTTATACTAACCCTCATGTCACCTTTGCTAGTCTTAAAAGTTCCGTTTTTGTATATACCTTCCCAGATTTCAACTTTGTCTTTAACCCAGTCCATACCTGTTTGAAGATTTTTTAAATCATTATTTGTTCTTGTTACAAGCTCTGTTCCTTTAGAAGTTTTTCCACGAGCAGTTAAATTAGCGGCTTTATAAAGATCTTTTTTACCATTGTTAACAACTTCACCAGCAATACTAAGCATGTGATCGTTGTAATTACCATCTTCAAGATTTATATTAGCATTAGTAATTGTTTTACTAGCTTCTTTTCTCATTGTAGCTCTTGTACCAAAAGCATTGGCTAACAAACCTAAGGCTTGCCCACCAACAAAACGTATCATAGCGTCGTGCTGCCTGTTGTCTCTTATACTACCTTTACCCATAGCTTTACCTATATTGTAAAGACCTTGTACATCTACTATATTACCCATGTGTTATATTTTAATGAATTCAACGTCTAACTTGCTGTAATCTACCATATCATATCCACTAGCGTGTTTTACAACAGCTTCTTGTGGTATTTCGTCTGACATAACTCCTTGGTAAACACCTTTACCTATACTTGAGTCTATGTATTTAAAACTATAAATTTTAATACCACTAGGTGATAACCCTAGTAATTTTATATCTTTTTTCAACCTTCTATCACTAAAAGTTCTTTCTAGCCAAGACCTTCTACTATCCATTGATGCCTGTGTAGATTCCATCATACCAGCTTCAAGAGACATCATACCTTGTAGTTTTTGATATTCTAGTTCTCTTTGTGATTGAGCGCCTTGTAGTATGGCGTCTTGCTGTCTTGAAGCTCCTTCTAGTTGCATTTGTTGTTGGTTAGCCGCACCTTGCATTACCATTTGCTGTTGAGCCGCTGCTCCCTGCATCTTAGCCATTTCAGCTGATTGAGCGCCTTGTGCCGAGGCCATTTGGTTTGAAGCAGCTTGTTGTGCTGCTAAAGCTTTATTTTGAGACTCTTGTTGTCCTATGCTAGCAGAAGCTTGTCTTGCTTGATTCATACCAGCGTTAGCTAAAGATTGTGCTAAACCAGCAACTCCTGAGCCTCCTGCTGCACCTGAAAGATTTTGAAGTAAATTAGCTTGGCTTTGTTGGAATTGCTCACGTTCAAAATCAGCTTGCTGTGTGTTTACAGTTAAATCTTCAGCTGTATTTTCTAAATTTGCAAATTGATTTTGTGCACCGGCAAAAGTATTTTGAGCACCAGCAAACATATTTTTAGCACCTGCAAAAACATTTTGATAGTTAGCGGCTAAATTATCTGTTGGTAATTCACTAAACTGATCTTTATAATCATTTAAACGACCTCTTGCATCTCTTATTAAATTTCTTTGGTCAGTTCTTAAATTTTTTAAAGGACTTATTTTTACATATGGTTTTATTTTTCTTCCTACAGCCATGTTTTATTGTTTTATTTATTTATAATTACACTTTTTACGTGTTATTTACTACTTTGAGATATTTCTGATGCTACACTGAATAATTCTATTTTTCCTTTTGACTGATTAACCATTGTAACGCTTGCATAATAACCTAAAATACTTGTTAAATTTGCTTTATTATTTTTAGAAAACATTATAAAGTCTTGAGCAAAAGGTGTTGTACCTGGGCCAATTGACGGAACATCTATATGGTATGGTAAAGTTGTTCTATTAATATCTGTTATTTCACCCATCAACACAGCGTTGTTAGTCGGGTTAATATTGTTAGAAACTTGACCAGTACTATATTGATTACCTGGTACACCGCTAGTTCCTGTTGGTACATACCAAGCTAAATCACCTATTTGAACTGAAAAATTTATTGGATCAGAAAATTGTATTATCATTTATTCTACTGTTAAAATATTATCTAAGTTTAATGTTAGCGTAAAGCTACTTTTGCCGTAATCTTTTATTAAAGCGTCAAAAGAAACATTTGCAGCTCTACTACTACCAGTGAAAGTTACTGTTTGCCCGTTTTCAATTGTTTGTGCAGAACTAACTGTTACATTAACACCAGAGCTTACAGCGTCTACGTGTGGAGCTGTTGCTGTAATACCTATACCTGTCATTAAAACAGTATCAGCTACCTTTATACCATTTGTGCTTGTTATTGGTATTGTTGTGCTATTTGAAACAACAGCGTCTGTTGTTGTAACTACAGGATCTATAGTTAATAAAAGGTTTGTTAAAGATATTTTAGCGTTATTAAAATTTTCTAAATCAATTAATCCTTTACCTGTAAAAGTTATTGTTCTGTCAGTAACAAACGTTGAGCTTTTATCTATAACAGCTGTGCCACCTTTACTTGCTCTTAAAGAATCAACACCATCTATTGTTTCTATTACACTTGGAACAATATAAACGTCCTGTGTAGACGTAGAGTTAGTAGCGTCAAAATAACCTTGATGTATTTCAGATATAACAGATCCGCTTGCGATACCAGTGCCAGAAACACCCATACCAACAGAAAGTCCAGTTACATCTTTTAATTCTAAACGAGTTCCAGACCCACCATTAAAAGTATCTTTTGTTGTTGTAAATTCAAAATCAGAGCTAACTGGCTGTCTAGCTATAACAAAGTTACTACTACTTAGTGTTATAGGCCAATTAATAGATACAGAAGTATTAGACTCTTGACCAAGCTCATTGCTTAAGCCAACTGAAGTTACGTTGCTAGGTTCTACTACTGCAGAGCTAGAGTGTAACAAACTAAATGTTATTGTTGAATCTATATATTGATATATGTAAGGCAAAGTGTAAGTTGACTCAGAAGAAAAGCTATCGGCTAAAATAGTGTTTTTTACTGGCAGTAATGTTATTTGATACTTATCATCATCTGTTACCACTGGAAATGCAATGCTACTGCTATACACGCCGCTTTGATCTATAGTTACAGTGTCCATTTGCGTAGGTGTTGATATAAAATTTATTGCAGGGACTGTAGTGTAAGAGCTGTTACCTGGAAAGTTATAAAAATTATTGTCTTCGTTTGTAATAAAAATTGTAAAACAAGCACCTTCGTCGCCATAAACAGCATATTCTTTCAAAGCTTGCCTTGATGATATTGGAGAATTATCTATTGTTAGTTCTGTTATTTTTTTCATTAATCTACAAATCTATGGTTAGGTCCAAAATATCTTAAAAAATGATCTCTTAATTCTGGTATTGCGTAATACACAGAAGTTGGATCGTTAGTTCCAAAAACCTGTTCCCAGTCTTGAACTCTTGTTGAATTTACCACGTCAACTAACCCACTACTAACTCCAGAATGTCTTCCTGTAAGTTGACCAGTATTACTACCACCAGTAGTTGTTCCAACATGTATTTTAAGTTGGTCGTGGCAGCCTAAAGTTGTAAAACCAGCAAAGTCAATTATATATTGCCTGTCAGGCGATCCGTCAGTAAATTGACTTGGCGGACCATCTGTGTTACCAGCGTTAGGAGTTAAATTTGTACCAGTCACATATGTATTTGTAAAAGATCTTGGATCCATAGCTGGATGTATATATATGTCTGTAAGTTTTTCTAAATTTAAAAGCTTAATTTGCGATCTTCTTGCAATATTTGCTATTCTATAGTTACAAGGTGTAACACCAGAGCCACCCGCACATTCTGGTGCTACGTTGGTCAGATTCATATTTCCTGGGTTTGGCTGCACTTGCACAAATTTTGTACCTCTTCTCCAAGCAGCGTTTATTTGAACAGTAGGTGTATATCCAGTTATTTGCCAGTTATTTTGCCCTTGGTTTATACCACTAGGAACAAGACACTCTACTATATTACCACTACCATCTTCCCAAGGAGGGTGAGGATAATCATACCAATCTTGAACACTAAAAGTACCAACAGCACTCGGCATAGTTATATTAGGAGGATATGATAATGCGTGTTCACAAGCGTTAACGCGGTGAAGGAATTGGTTAGGATTAGTTGCTTTATCCATGTAAATAGGTTCTATATTCCCTGCAAGATCAACACCTAGTTTTGTAATTATAATTGGATCGCAAAGATACGTATTTAAAGTGCTGTTAAAGTCAGGTAAGTTTACTTGAGGAGGTGACATTCCTCCGGTATAAACGCTATATGGTTGCATATGATGTTCGCCTTTATACCACAACTGATTTGGAAGTGAAAATCTATAATGCTGCACGCCTCCAGGACTATTGTCAAAAGAATCAACGCCAACTGTACCAAACTTAGTATCATTACCTATAAAAAGATTGTTAAGATGGCTTCCGCTACCTGGTAATCTTAAGTGAGTAATACCACAGTCAAAAAGACTTACAGTTTTGCCAGGATTTATTTTGGTTAACTCCGAGCCAAGCTGTGAAACATCTAAAGCCGCTCTATAACCTAAATATTTTAGTGGAAGATTTTTAAAAGAAATACTCCTCATTATTGGTATTAGTAAGTCAAGCTGTGAAAATTCAATACCTGGGTAATCAGGCGTTTGCGGTATAGAGTATGGCGAGTTAAGCTGTGGGCTATTAGGATATTCTATGCTCATAAAGTTAGCGTTAGCTTGTAAATGAATCAAAAATTCTAAACCTATGTTATCAGTAAGCACTGATTGGCCATAAGGATTTGTGATCGGATCGTAAGCAGCAATTCCTACATTGTCTTTTACCATAGCTAACTCTTCAATACCATTAAAAGCTGTTATAAAGCCTATGCCGTAGTTAGTAGTTACTATCCTTGCGAAAGCACTAAAATTTTGCCCGTATCCAGTGGTTGTTACGTGAAAACGAGCATTTCCATATGATCCTGTTTCTAATGGGTCGTTCGGATCATAAAATCTAAGGCCAGACATGGCGTTAACTCCTGACACATTGACTTGATCAAGGCAAGCGGTGCATATTTCTTGGTCACCAGCAAACTGATTGTTTGATATTGCGCCAAATGTATTTTCGTAGTCACTAGATTCTAAAGCTTCTTCCAAAACAGGATCAATAATCTTTGTGTGTTGCTTTGGAGATGTTAAGTTAGGATAGTGAGACAACATAAAACTAGGCATATTAACCACAGGACAAGCAAATATATTACAACTACCATCATCACATGTTGCCAATGGATCATAATTAGTAGCCGCTGGATCAGTACAACCAGACAAGCAACAACTACCATCATCTACAGTTGCCCAAGGGGAATAATTAAGAGATGGCGTGCCAATATTTGGACTACTATAGCTATTACCACCGCTATCAGGGCAAAGATGATAAAGAGGACTAATATAGTTAGGAGAATTTGGATCAAAATGAGCTGGGTTGTCAGTACAATAACCATCGTCCATACAACCAGAATAAACACAACTACAATCCATACCAGCGTCTGAAGTGTTTGCAGGGTCTACGCCATTATCAGCCTCTACTTGAATTGTTTGTCCAAAAGTTGGACTACCTACAATAATATCTGTGAAAGAATAAGAATTTATTTCGTAAGGAGTTTGATTTACAACACCATTAGTAACAGTTCCATACACGTCAGTAAAAGTAGTAACAGGAGCAGAATCTAACTGAGTTTGAAGAGGTGTAAATATATCGTAACCATCACTGTTTTGTGTAGTTGGTGTTAGCTGTCCTATATCCCAGCATCCAAACGAATAGTATCTACATAAAGATTGATTGTTACAAAGACCAGGTGTTGAATCGTAATTCATAGCTGTTGGGTCTGTACAACCTGTTGAAACGTTTTGACCACAAGCTGGACAACCACTAGGTGTTCCTATTGCGTTATCACAGTCTAATGAAGTTGCGTATTGACCTGTACCATTTGAAAAAGACATACAACCACCATTAACCGTGTCACAATCCCAAGTTAAAGGGTATGTACAACAAGTATTGTTTACTGTTGTTATAGTTAAACCTAAAGACGCTAAATCAACACCGTTACAACTAAAGTTAGTATTATTTGCATTTGGATCTGTACAGCCTTCAAAATCACAAGTACCATTACTAACAGTTGCGTAGTAAGTAAAACCATACCAAACAAAAGTACTTTGATTAGTGGCGTATTGACTTGTACAACCCTCGTATTCACAGCTACCTGGTAAAAACACGTTTGCAGCAGGGTTATAAGTTGCTGACGTTGCTCTAGGATCATTACAACCATAAACAGCTGGTTGTAAGTTAGAAGCCCTACCTATACCTTGAAATGAAAACTCGCTAGTGTCAATTTTATCAATGTTTGTAACGGGTATTCCTTTTAAATAATTAAACCACTTACCTTCTTTTTCTACAAAAGTTTCTAAAGAACCAACTTGCATATCAGTGTTGATATTCTGAACAAACCAACCATCTTGTTGTTGTAAATTATCATAACCTTGATAAACATTAGAATCAATAGACCCAGGAATATCCTCGATAACATTCGCCTGGCTTCCTTCGTAGTTTAAAGTTTTGTATGATTTTATTATTTCTGGACTTTGATTCAAAAGAAAAGTTACAGAGCTTGACGTAAAACCACCATAAAAAGTGTTTCTATCTACACTTAAAATATGATGTCTATAAGGTAGACTGTTTTTAAACGTGTAATAAATATTATTTAAACTAATACCATTTTCCTGGTTAAAAGATTTAAAACTTGTCCAACCTCTAACAGATTCGCTAAATGTTATTGTATCGTATTGTTTTTGAATTGCAACGTCTTGCCCGCAGCTGTGATTTGTTAAAGTTAAATTATATTCTTGCTTGTCATCATCGTAAGAACCTATATGTTTATCACTATCACTTAAAGCTTGTTTAAAGTAATTGCTCATACCATGATCAGAAATAGCTGTTAAACCGTCTTTAGAAAGCCTAATAACAGCATTTCTTGTTTTATCTGTAAAATAAGCTCTATAATTTTCTTCTACAAAAGATTCTGGATTTTGAGAAATACCATATTCACCAGAAAAAGGCATAACTTGTCCTAAAACATTATTACTAGCAACAAGCTGTGGGTTACCATCAGCATTAAATATTGCATCTTTGTTAGCCGCTATTCTTATAACTTTGTCCTCACAAAAAGTTATTAAATCTGTTTGTCTTGAAAAAAGCTTTTGTATACTACCGTAAGTAGGATTTATATCTTTAGTTATTTTTTCTGCTTGAATAAATTGATTTAAATTATTAACACCACTTATTGAGTTATATAAACCAGAATATATAAGGCCATTAGACCTTCTTTCTTCTTCATAATGCTCGTCAATAGTTGTTGACACTTTAACACCTTTGTCTACAAAAACTTGGTTAAAATCATCTCTAAGTCTATTTGACTCAACGCCATTACCAAAAGAATAACAGTTAAACCAAGACAAACCTAGTCTTTGAAGAGTTAATGGTGTTGTACTAATCTCATATCCTGTTTCGTTAGGAAATACAGGTACGTTAGAAAAATTAACAGCTGGTGCAGATATTAAGTTTGGATTAAGAGCGTGAGTGTAAGGTGTGTACCAAAAACCTTTTAAAGTTGTAAAACCTCCATCTGGTCTTGAAAACACTAACTCATTTGCTCCTGAAGGTTGGCTTCGTAAAGGAACGTTAAACTTAATTATAAGTTGACCAGCAGCGTTTTGCTCAAAACCTGTCACTATAGTTCTAGTGTTAAAATCTAAGAGTAAAGGCTTTTGATCACATGTAACAGCAGAACCTCTTGGCACCCATTGCTCGGCTGTTTCTATAGTCAGTGTTGTAGGGTAAATTTCACCTGTTGAGTAAAACAAATCTAAATCTACACTTTCTTTAGGTTCTGTTTCAAATATAGCTGGATTAGAACTTCTTAAAGAATCATTATCATCATCTGTTCTTTGTTCTAAAAACTGTATTGTAACAGATGTTTCGTTTGCGTTTGCAGCAGAGTCTTGTCTTCTTGGTGCAGTAACTGTTTGGCCACCTATCAACGTTTGGCTGTTTATATCTCTGTCAATTGGTATTTTGTAAGTTACTCTTCTATTTTGTGCTAATACAAACTCGTTCCACGCTGTTCCGTAGTCACTTAAAAAACCAGGGTCACCCATAGGTGTTCCTGGGACAACTGTTGCTAACCATCTGTCAAAATAAAACTGAACTTGATCCCATGCTAAGTAATTATATCTTCTTTCTTTTGTTACATTAACAGTGCTTGATATAGTGTATATAACTTGATTTGTGTCATTAATAAATCTAAACTTGTTACCACTAGAGAGTAGACTTACAATTTCGTTTTGATCTATATGTGCAGGGTTTGAACTAGACCCTACAGCCCATATTTTATCATCGTTTATATCAGCGTAGTTTATAGTTGGATTCATTGATCCAAGATTATTTATACCAGCACCGTTAACACCTGCATCATCTAATATTATAGAAAAAGAAATATCTATATAGTTTTGTCCACTTTCTTCGTATATACCTTTACCATATTTAAAGTCACTATTACCACCGCTAACATGGTTTGGACTTGATGAAGACGTGTTACTAATAATAGGATGTGTACCAGCGTAATAACTTTCGTCTATAAACCAACTACTAGTTAGTGGGTTAGAAGTACCTGGCGTAAAATCTAAAAGCTGTTCCCAGTCTCTTTTACCGTCAGCAGACTCTAAACCTGTGTTTGAAGCACCAGCACTGTATGATACAGCGCCCGTAGTTCCGTTGTGAGGATTTATACCTCCAGAAGAAGTAAATCTATCCCAAGGAGAACCAGAAGCAACTGGGTGTGTTGTACCTTCAGAACCTGAAGAGTGAATACCAGGCGCTCCTGTACAAGAGAAGTAAAACAACTCTAAAGCATTTACAACTGAAAACTCAACAGCTGAGTTAGCGCTAGTATTTAAAAATGTATTTGCAACTTGATCGCCGTGAATTTTTACAAAAAACTTACCGTCAAACTCTGGTTTTATTCTTGTTATAGATTTATAAAAACGTATTGAAAGATCATTTATATAGGTTGTTGTTCCAGTATTAAACAGCCAATCTTCTGTAGATAATACAGGTGTTTCTAAAACAACAGTGTATTCAGTACCGTCTTCAGAAATATCTACTACATTGTATTTTTTAGAATATCTCCCAGTTGAATCTTTAAAGTCAAACTGCATCAAACCTTCAACTGAATTTAACTCAACACTTGATTCAACAGCCCAACCAGCCATATCAATTTTAAACGTTTTAGCGTTTGGTTGTAGTAAACCAGTAGCATTAGTAAACAAAGAGTTTATAGCTGGAGCTCCAGCAGTACCAGAAGCAGATGAAAGTAATCTTGTTTTTGTTTTTAAAAAGTCAGGTGCCTCGTTTTCTATAGCTATAACCTTGTACTTGGCATTGTCTTGAACTAAAATATCTGTATCTGCAGCTTTTTTTAATATTAAGAAAGTTTCTTCATCAACTTTGTTTCTTTCTGATGATGGAAACGATAACCATAAATTACCATCTTCTGCCTTATAAACTCTATCTAAAGCTAAATTATAATACTCATTAGCAGTTTCTTTAACATACATTTTAAAGTGAGTTGCCCAGTCAGGAGCTGCTTGTTTAAGTTTAGAACTTAATAAAGTGCTATTGCTCGCTTCTTTTTTAGGCAGCTTTACAGTCGCTTCACTATTTGAAAAAACCGGCGTTTCTCTACCGTGTTGATCTAAATAAGTAAAACCTAGTTGATAATTTCTTATTGACTTTAGTGATGGCGTTGCTTCTAAAGGTTCTATTAATTTTTCTCTATTAGCAGGAAAATTTAAGCTTTCGCTAATTAAGTTTATTTTGTCTGCAAAAAAGTAATCAAATAATATTTTTTTACCATAAACAGTTGGGTTGCTAACACCAATATTCCACCTATCTTCGTAGCTACCAACTAAAGTTGGTTTTTTATAAATACTTTGATCAGAACTTATAATATTATAGTTTTGCACATAATTACCATACACAACTCTATTACCAGTTATTTCTTGAGATAAAGCTTTTCTAGGAACGTTGTCCCATTGTCTGAAAGTTTGATTTTCTGGAACAGCGTTAAATATAAGATCAGATTTTATTTTGTACTTATCAGCTGTCCAGTTGTTTTGAGGAAGAATACCAGATCCAATACTAATATTTTTTGAATCATTGTATCTTATTTTATCTACAACATAAACTTTAGAAGAGTTAGACTCAGTGTATAATATATCGATTTGAACAACATCATCTGGCGTATCATAAGTAATAAAATCTCTTAACGTAACTTCTGTTAAATAATTTACCATTCCTTTGTTATGGCCTAAAACAGAGTCATATTCAAAATAAGAAGGTTCAAAAACAACGTTTGTAAAAGGTGAAAAAGTAGAATACTCACCATCTTGATATTTCCATCTGTAACCAAATCTAACAAATTTTCTTTCAAATAAACTTTCTGTGTCTAAAATTCTTGAAACGTTAAACAAATTTGTACCAGTAGTTATAAACGGGCCTTGAGTAGTGTCAGCGGAAGTATTAGGAGATATGCTTAATATTTCAAGTGAATAACTATTTGCAGGCCAAAAAACACCTGGAGGTCCAACCGGTTGATTACTTATATTTTCAATTACTTTACATCTAATTTCAAAATCATTTGGCAAGGTTAATGTTGACGCTTGATTTAAAAATCTTAACTCATCATTATCATCAAACTCAAAGCCGTTTTCAAAATTAGTAAACTGAGCAAGAAAAGTAGTACCTACAGTTGCTAGTTGAAAACCTCCAATTCCATCAGGTTCTGTAAAGTTGTGATTAGATACAGCTGTTGTAGGGTTTTCTGTAGATAATTCTAGTTTTATTTTACTAAGAGGGTATTTTTTAATAACAGATATATTTTCTTCTTTTGCTAAAATACCACTACTAATATCTATACCTCTATCTGGAACAACTAGCATTGTTGGTTCAACACCGCTATTACGTGTACCAGCTATACTTCTAGGAATGTTTAATTTTTTTGGTTCAACACTGTCATCTGTAAATAATAAAAAGTCACCAATAATATTTATACCAGTTATTATATTATTACAATTAAAGTTTAATAATCTTGGCTTTATAAATATCATGTATATTTGGTCGTCAACAGACGAGTCAATCCAAGCTGCTCCTGGTGAACCTAAGTATAGTGGATCGTGAAGCTCTTCTAGGTTTTTATCAAAAGTTACAGTATTGTTTGTTGAGTTTACAGAAGCAACTTTTCTACTTATAAATTTTGGTTCTCCACAAAGAGTGTTTGGATCTATATTACCAACTTGAACACCTGGGTGCAGGGCTGTTGTAAAAAATAAGCATTTCATACCTGGATATATCCCAGTAGTATTTTTTATAGCGTACTCGTAATTAGTACCAGCAACACCTGTTCCATTTGGATCATTAGCACCAGATTGAAATACAGATTTTGTTTGAAAAGGATCTACAAAAACAGGATTAACAGTTTCTGTACCGCTGTTTGCGTCTATCCTGTATATTCTATCTATCCAGGTATAGTGTTCTGGCGCGTTAGCTATAGTGTCAATATCTTGCCAACCTATAATATTACCCATAATATTGTAAGTTCCAGTTGCCATTGGAATTCCAGGGTCTGCGCTTGCGGAAAAATAATAAATATAGTTATTGATCTCGTCAGCAATACTACCTACACAAACAGACTGAGGATCTGTTTGGTTAACAATATCTATGCTAACAATTTTATTTCCTAATACATTTTCAAGTGCTCCAACATCAGAGGTTTCTGAAGTAGAAACTTGTACGTTCATCGCATCTCTATACTCGCCAGGCGGAACAAGTCTTTCGTCAAGATCTTTGTTCATTTTACCAGCAGTAAA
>TARA_R110002012_G_scaffold40085_3_pt1 | contig 12329 bp, 7 predicted proteins | sample TARA_R110002012 | Tara Oceans TARA_R110002012 (sample SAMEA4396515) | marine metagenome | biome: Westerlies Biome; feature: [DCM] deep chlorophyll maximum layer (ENVO:01000326); material: water (ENVO:00002006), including particulate matter (ENVO:01000060) such as... | depth 40 m
GGATTAAAGAGGTTACGACTTGCAGGGCGCAGAGAGTAACCTCTTTAATTTGGTTCTGTTGCAGGAAAGCAGAGAGTAACCTCTTTAATGGTAAAACCGCCACGTCGTTTTAAAGTCCTTCGGAAGGGTTTGGTTGGTGAGAATGGCCCGCACCATTTCCACTGGCATGGCGTTTTCGTGGAGCACGGCGTCGTGGTATTGCTTGAGGGTCATTTTGCCACCGTCCACGAGTTCTTTTTTGAGGGCGTAAAACTGCAAGCCGCCAGTAAGGTAGGCTACCTGGTACAACGGCCCGTAGCCGCCCGTGAAGGAGCGCCTCACCTCCCCTTCGGCATTGGCCCGCTCGTGCCCTACCCTGTCGACGAGGAAGTCGATGCACTGCTGGGGGCTCCACTTGCCCATGTGGTAGTTGAGCGAGAAGATGATGCGGGCACAGCGGTGCATGCGCCAAAAAAGCATGCCGATGCGGTCTTCAGGCGAGCGGGGAAAGTCCATGTCCCACAGCAGCAGCTCCCAGTAGAGGGCCCAGCCTTCGGTCCAGAATGGGGTGCGGAAGTGACGGTAGGTTTTGTAGCGGCGGTTCATGAAACCCTGCAGGTGGTGGCCGGCAATGAGCTCGTGGTGCACGGTGGATCGGGAGAAGTGAGGGTTGTTGCCCCGCATGCTCATCATGCGGTCTTCATACTCCATGGTGTTGGTGGGGTAAGAGATGATGAAGTTTTCGCCGCCCAGGAAGAACGGGCTCACCTTCTGGCGCTCGGCCGCCATCATGGTCATGCGCCAGCTTTCTTCGGCAATGGGCGGAATGGTGACCAGGTCGTGCTCCTTGAGGAAGGCCATCGACTGATTATAGAGCTCCATCATGGCTTCGGGCTGCTGGCCAACGGGCACATAGGAGTTTTTGACTTTCTCCTGTGCCGCCTTCCAGTCGTCGCCGAAGCCCATTTCACGTGAGGCTTTGAGTAGCTCAGCGTCGCACCAGGCAAACTCTTTGTTGGCCAGCTCAATCAGCTGATCGGGTGTGTAAGGGATCATTTCAAACTCCAGCTGCTTGATGATTTCGTCACGGCCAATTGGGCTTCCCACAATGCCGCTGCCGTCGTCTTTTTGCGTGGTGATGAGCCTGGCCTTGCTGGTCATCACCTTTTCGTAAACGGTCAGCAGGCTGTCGACCCGGTTGATGGGCATGGTGACCCACCAGGTGTACATGGGGTCGTATTCGTTGTAAAAACTGTGGATGCTTTTGATGCCTTCCTGTATGCCTTTGATGGAGGTGGACGCTCGCCTGGTGAGCTTTTGATCGAAGGGCTCGGCGGCTTTTAGTTTGGTGGTGATGGCTTCTATCTCATCGCCTGTGTCGGTCAGCTTTTTGGCGACTTCCTGCCATTCGAGTTGGTTGCCCCGCCGCCTGAGGTTTTCGATTTCGTAGAGATAGGGAGCAAATGGAAGCCACTGCTTCACGGCTGCCAGTTCGGCGCCTTCGAGGGTAAGGGTGCGCAGGTCTTCCTGCACATCCCGTTTGAAGAGGAGATAGTCGACCCGGGCACCGGTGCCGAGGGCATTGTAGTCCATCGCCTCCAACTGCCTGAGGTAGTCCTGGTCGAGGGTTTTGAGGCGCTCAATGCGCTCGGGCGAGCTGTCCATATAATAGAAACGGTGCAGGCTGCCGTAGTCGGCATCGTAGCGCACCATGAGGTTGTTGACTTCGGAGGTTTGCTCGTAGAGGGGTTGCGAGAAGGCGCTGAGCATAATCAATGCAAAGAAGAACGAGAGCATTGTCTTTTTCATAAGGCAGATAGGTTGAATCCAATGCATAAGATGTGACGGAAACACAAGTAAATCAACGGAAGCTGGACAAAGGGAAAGAAAGTGCGGTGGGTGGTGGCCTTTGGCTCCCTTTAGGGGCGCCAGGGGTTTGAGGTTGGGAAGGGGTAAAACAAAGGCCAAGTGTTGGCATTTAGAAACCGGCGGTGGATACACCTGCCGGAACGGAGGGCGGGCGACAACGTTGTGAGCAAAGGCGTCGGCACGGCCCGTAGGGCTGTTGGGGCCGTCAACCGCCGAAAAGGTTGAGGAAACACCCTCAGAAAACCCAACCCGGCGTCTGACGGCCCTTGCTCGGTGGCTATTTCGCCGTGCCGACACCTTCGTTCGTCCAAGCCTTAAGCCGGGCACCCCTGAAGGGGCGTGATACAAGGAGGATGGCGGTGAAGCCCCATCCGAATAAGGAAGCGGCTTGCAGCTCCCCCCTCTCCCCACGGGAGAGGGCCGGGGTGAGGTGGCCAAGCCCTAAAACAACGCCGTCACCTGCACCCCACCAAAGTGAATCACCGACTTACTCGGCGACTTACGTCCATCGTAGTTGATCTGCAAGCGCAGTCCACTTTTCAGCCTTTGCTGCCACTGTAGCCGCCACGTATAGTTAGTGCCTGGCCGCAGTGCCTCCAGCATCTCATAGCCCAGCGGACTGGCTTCGTCACCCTTGAAGTTCATATTGATCACCTTCACAAAGCCGGAAATGGTCGACTGTAGCGACTTATTCATCTGCCAGTCGATTTGGTATTCCGTCAAGTCACTCCCCTGCTCTTCGGAGACTGGCAAAGCCCTTTTGTGGGAGTAGCGAACACTGCTGGTAATACGAAGCCATTGCAACGGCATCCACTGCAGCTGAGGTTTTACCTGCCGCTGCCTGATCAGGTAGTTCCGGTTACTGAAGATGTCGCTCGACGACTCCGTCTCTCCTACCTCACTTTGCAGGAAAATGGCCCAATCGGCCGACAGGTTGGTTCGGGTATTGAGCTGCCACACCTTTTTATTTCTGGCCTCCCAGCCACCGGTGAGCAGCTGTCGGCCGGCGGTAGACTGATAGCCAACATCCAGACCGTACTTCGGATCGGCCCGGTTGAAAAACCAACGGCTTCTAAGGGCGTTCTTATAAGCCAACTCGTCTTCTGAAGTACCCGGCGTGCTCCACACGTCAAAGCGTTGCGCCCAGTTGCTGTCCTGTGTCTTTCTGTCCACCAGCACCGCCGATACGTTGGAGAACCTGCCGAGAAACGACTTGAAGCCACCTGCAGACTTCCATTCTGCCGGCGCTGTCAGCTCAAGGCTGTAGTTGAGGATGGTTTGGTAGGCCGAGATGTAGTTATCTGTGGGCACAAATATCTTAGCGTAGGTGCGCTCATCAGGGTTGATGGCTTCGTAGAATTCATTCAGGTCCTGTACCCCATCACCGTTGTCATCCCGCCAGGTGTGTGTACCCTGTCCGGGAATCACCTCGATGTACACATACTCCCGGCGCAATTCCCGTCCATTGAGCAAAGCCAGAGATAGGTCCGAACGGATCGACCGCTCCCACCAGGCACTCTGCCAGTTGATTCTGCCCTGCACGGTTTCCTCTTTCTCCTCGCTGGTATCAAGGATATCGTCCAGCTGCCTGTAGGTGAAAACACCCGACACCACGTGCCTGTCTTTCCATTGAGTGGTGAAGGAAGCATTGGAGGTGTAGCTGATATCGCTTCGCTGCAGCACGCCGTCCACAGGTCTGTCGTCTATGCGTCGGTTGGCATCGAGCCGGAAGGAGGTGCCGCTTTCAGCGGTGTCGGCCGATTGCAGAAAAACCATGTGCTGATTGTAGTTCATCGCTGACGTCACCACCGAGTCGGCAGGTTGGTTGGTAATAGCGTTCCTGTCGCTCTGAAAAGTGTAGCCAGGCATCAGCTTGCCCAGCTTATACGCAGCCGTTAGCTGTGCCCTTGTCCAGGTCGATTCATTGACACCCTGTGCACTCTTCAAGTCAAAAAAATCACCGCTAAACGTGGCTTTGCCTAGCTGCTGACGAAGCAATGCCTTCTGCTGCCAGCCATCTATTGCCTGACCTTTGTTGCGATACGAGGCCTGGTAGTTCCAGCGGTTAACGCTGCTCTTTTGCATACCCAGCCTCCCCACCAGTATATGATCCTCAATGGCGGCCGGCTCCTGCCCCGACTGAAAGATGGGTGTATAGCTCCAGTCCCTATCATATTCTATGTAGCGGTACCTGTCGATAGGCCGGAAATACTGGTGGTTCCATTCGTACGACGCCTCCGACAGCCATTTGTACTCTTTCAAAAACCCTACTTCCCTTCCTTCCGATCGTATCCCCGATTTTTGCGCCCAGCCCTGGTTGTCCTGCTGGTCGAGGGTGGAGAAAAGGTTTTTGTCCTGGTTGCTGGCCGAAAGCTCCGTGTAAACCGTTTCATACGGCGTTATTTTGGAGCTGACCCCTCCTACTACCAGCTGCCTGCTGTTGGGGGTTACCACAGGAATGCTAGGCGAGTAGTCGCCCTGGGGCACCCCATTCACAGGTGCCACCCACTCGTACACTTTGCCATTCAAGCCCAGCGGCAACTGTACATAGTCACCCGCCGACACTTGGCTAAAGCTGACCTGGTACACGGCTGCTTCGGGGTTACTGGAATATTGATAGATACTGTAGACACGGCCCTGCGCATCGACCGTGTCTATCCTGGCATACAAGATTCGATTATCCGAATACCCCACACTGTCAGCGCCTGAAATGGCTGCCAGCGACAGGTCGTCACCAATGCCGGACAAGGCAAGCCGGTCGGCTTCGGTCAGGTCATAACTAAGTGGCCGGAACGGGTTATCCTTTTCCCGATACACCTCGAAGTAGGCCGTTGTCTTCCCATTCGACTGCCTGTGTGACGCTGACAGTATGGAACGGCTGAAGTTTTGAGCCGTGTATTCAAAGTCGACCCGTATCCTGGAGAATTTGGTGATCAACACCTTAGGCGTGAAAGTGACCTCCGCCAGGTTATAGTCAATCACATAGTCTTCGTTAAAACCTCTTTTCAGCAGCCGGCCATCCAAATAGATTTTTTCCGAATTGGCAATCACAATGATGAACCGCTCCCCATCCGGCCCTCGAAGCCTGTAGGGGCCACTTAGCCCTTCCACCGCTTCAAGGAGTGTCGAAGAGAACTTTCCCTTGGCTATAGACGCCGTAACGCTGGTGGAGGCTTTCCAGCTGCTCCCGAGGTCGTACTTGTAAGCCGCTCTGCCACCCTGCACATTCTTGTAGTATTTCAAAAAGTAAGTAGAGTCGTTGCGCAGTACCACGTCGCCAGCCATAAGGGAGAACTTATCGTTGTAAAGGCTGACCAGCACTTTGTCGAAGTCCTGGATCTGCTGCGTATTTCCTTCCGGCTGAAAGGGCACCTGCTGGTCAGTGATCACAGCGTTGATGAACAAATCATCCGCAAGCTGACCATCGAGCTGCAGGTTGAGGCTCGACGTCACTCCGAGGTTGTTCGTATTACCTACTGTAATGCCCCGGCTGATGCTTCCCGACTTGTACAGTGATTCAGTAGCAAAAAGCTCCTCCTTTACCAAAGGCGTACTGCCTGTTGGTTGGCTACTTTCCGACAAATTCTCCCTCGGCCCTTCGGCCGAGTAGAGCGACATATCGTACTTGTAGATGGGTTCGTGAAGCACAAAAGGGAGCACCTGGTAGCAAACTTCTATGGCCTCTTCCAGGGGCTTTTCAAAAGTCAGCTCACCCGTGGCCAGGTCATAACTATACACAATGCCATCTGGCAGCTTAATGCTCTCTGGGTTGACTGAAAGTGAGTCGAGTTGAAACTGGAGCCGCCCTTGAGGTATCGATCTGCATTTTGTGTTTGCAGCCTGAGCCAACGACAGCATTGGGAAACAAATGAGAAGTGATGCCACAAGGTGAGGGATCCTGATCTTTCGCAGGAAGGCTGTGAAGATATAAGCAGCATTTTGGCTTGGCCCCATTAACCTAAAGGTAGTGAAACATAAAAAGTAGTTCCATACCCATGTACCGTTTCAAACCAGATGCTTCCGCCGGCTTGCTCTACACCTCTTCTGGCCAATGCCAGCCCTATGCCCGATCCTTCTTGTTTGGTGCTGAACGAGGGAACAAACACTTTGTCCTGAATGTCCTCAGCTATGCCAATGCCGTTGTCCTTAAACGAAATCTCGGCCTCTTTCTCCTTCACCCTTATGCCAATTTCCAGGCGGGGGCCTGGTCTGCCTTCCATAGCCTGGCAGGCATTAATAATCAGGTTGGTGAAAATGCCTGAAAGCATCTTTTCATCGGCAACAACAAACACCGGCGCTATCGGCGATTGGTACACAAAATCCACCCCGGGTTTGCTGTGCAGCTGCACCAGCTGGCCAAGCAAGCCAGAAATATCAAACCTGCTTGGATCCGGAGCAGGGAGCTTCGCAAAAGTGCTGAATGAGGTAACTATATCGCTCAGGTTATCAATTTGTCGCAGTAGGTTATCAATCGACTTCTTCAGCCCCTCATCTTTGTCATCTGCAAGCCTGCGCATGTGCTGAAGCGTAAGCTTCATGGGCGTCAGCGGATTCTTGATCTCATGTGCCACTTGCTGGGCAATCTCTTTCCATGCCGACTCTTTCTCGCTCCTCACCAATGCGGCCCGGCTGGTTTCCAGCTTCACCAGCATAGAGTTATATTCAGCTACCAGCAACCCAATTTCGTCTGAGGTATTCCAGTGAATAGGCTCATTTGTTTCGTTGAAAGTCGTTTTCCGCAGCCGGGAGGTAATGATCCGCAGTGGATTGGTGAGCACCCTCGATGCCATGAACGATATGACCAGCGAGATAATAAAAATGAAAGTGAAGATATTGATGATGTTGGTGAACACCTCAATCTGTTGGTTTTGCTGTTGCGCCCTTGATTCAAAAAAAGGCATACTCATGATGCCCAACAAGCTGGCGTCATTGAATGACTTGATAGCCAGGTAAGTCGACTTATAGTTGAGGGCGCCCAGGCTTTCCGAAAGAATAATCCTTTCTCCATCATCCTCCCTGATGCGTCTTAATGCTTCCGGGTTAATGTACTCCGACAGCAGCTTGTCATCATAGATTGTTTGCTGGCTGGAGGCCATCAGCTTTCCATTCACGCTAAACAGGTTGATATCAGCCTGCGAAAACCTGGCAATATCGGTCAGCTCGTTGGACAGCACCTCTTTATTGATCACGTTGGAAATGTAGTTGTCCATCAGCGACACCAGGTAGCCGTTCACACTTTCGGCCTTCTTCATATACTGCTTGTCAATATCCTCCTTGTACGAATTATTGATAGCGCTGAGGGTTGCCACAGTAACCACTACCAGCGGAAGAAAGAAAGCGATGCTGAGGTAAATCTGGATCTTGGAAGCCAGCGTAAGCCCGGTGTTGGCAAATCTCACCTCAAGCGCATTAAAAACCACTGTAAGAGCTATGCCACCAATAAGTACCAGAAATAGGAACGAGAAATTGGAAACCATCCAGCTCACCTCGTACATCGGCGAGGTAATAATGATTCTTTTCTCTCTTGATCCCTTTATCCCCAAATGATGGAACCCATTGATTTCCAGGCCTGTGGCATACAAGGTTTCCCTGTCAAAAATACCCTGAGGTAGATTGGTGATATAGTTGAACGTCCCAGACTTATACCTCAGATTCGTACCCTCATAAATGCCGTAGCTGTAGTTTTCATCTGCCGGCTCATTCATAAACCGCTCGTCCACCAGCAGGCGTGGGTACACGGTGCTGGGAAGGTATTTCTTCAGGCGAAGCTGCAAAACAATGTATCCGATTGTCTTATCATACCTTTCCAGGCCTATAAAACACACATAGCGCTTGGTAGATCCCGGTGAAAAGTTGCTCTCAAAAAAGATATTCTGATAATCGGTTTTATAAATCGGCTTGTCATAGGTCTCCTTTATCGCTGAGAAAGTAACACCGGGCTCGTTGGGAAAAGGATCGCCTTTCGAATTATACATCGATACCTGCACATCGTACTTGTCGAAGTAGCTGTTCATGTAAAGTCGCTTGATACGCTGCTTTATCATGTCTTTAGCCAACACAGGGCTCATCATGCGGGTCAAAATAAAGATGTCGCTCTTAATGGATTTCATGATACCATCTAGCTGAAACTCGCCCTGAATATCATTTTCTATGAGCAGGCTATTAGCAAATTTTTGCTTTTGGACGTTCCTCTCAAATTCGCCGTATTTATAGATTGAATAGCTACCCAGTACGGAAGAAAACGCCGCCGCCAGAAAAAAATAAAGGAAGGCCTGAAACTGTATGGGGCGAATAAACTCAGGCAGACTGAACCAAAAAATAATGGAGAAGTAAGCGGCATGTAGCACGGGCACAATGGCCAAATCATCATCTATAATAATCGCCGCAACGAACAAAATGGCAGCCATGACAAGATGAACCAGCCAGGCAAACTGTGCGGAGCCAGTGCGTAGGTGCTTAAGCAGGATGTAAGAAGCATGAGCAATGAGAAAATAGCTGAAGCAAAATAGAAAGTACACGACCAGCGTTCCCATCCGGAACATATCGAGGTGAATGCTACGGTTTACATCTAGGTGGATTTGAGAGTTCTTAAATATCTCCTGCAAAAGCAGGTAGGTATACCCCATAAACCCATAGCCCAGCAGTATGACAACAATGGTGATCAACCATTTTACCTTTTGCGAAGCACCGGAGAAGTAAGCGTATGCGTCGCTTCGAAAAACGGCATTGGAAGTAAAGTAGACAAAGTAGGCGAGCAAAAAGGCTGTGATCATCAAGTCACCTAATGACTTGTGGAGCGAAGAAATAACAAGGTACCGTGAATTGAACAGGTCGAACTGGTAAACCGACGACGGGAAGTTGGTTGCCAGCAGCAGCCAGCGGATAAACACCACTCCTGCAAGCAATAAAGCTATGCCTGCATAAGGCCTGCCATTTTCTGCCAGGCCAGCAGCGGATCGCTGGAAGAAGAAAAAACCCAGCACAAACGCCACAGAAAGCAAGCTGAAGATAAGGAAGCGGTCAAAACGGGACGAAACAGCTGGCGGCGACTGAATGGTGAAATAGCATACTACCTGATCATGATAGCTAAAGGCAAAGCTTCCTTCCACCTCCTTGTCATATACGAAAACCCTCAGCTCGTCAAAAATGCTCTTATCGTACCCTCCTCTGATCAGTTCATTCTCAATCGGAAAGTTACGATAGATGGGCAGCACGCCCACATACTCCTTCCGAACCCCTGCTCTTTCGGTATATTCCTTCAGAGCAATAAATTTATTGCCCTCCCATTCCAAATATTGAATTTGGTAGTCACCCTCGAGCACTCTGTAGTCGGGCACAAAAGCATTGGAACTCAGCCCGGTGAGCGACCGATTCGTGTAAATCTGGATAGGGTAATTGGATTGCAGCGTGCCTGGCACCTTCCCGCTGCTTTTCGCATTGGCCAGGTCACTGTCAATGAGTTGCAACTGGCTAACCAGCCGTTCACTGATTTGCTCATAAGCCTCCTGACCTCTCTTCGAGCTCTTACCAACAAAATACCAATAGAAGAACGCAGAAGCCCCGAACAGGGCTGCAATGAAAAGATATTTATAGCTTACTACATGGGAGGCCAAATGGAACAGTTTTATCTTACCTATTTGTCTTTGCTCGACACACCGAAAGATGCATCATATTTTATGCCACCAAATGCATGAAGATAAAGAATTCTGGAATATCTGAACATAGTTGTCGACAAAAGCAACACAACGGTGACGATTGCCGCCATGTAAACCCACATGTCGGGGTTGTCAAATATGAAATAGACTGAAAACCCTACTATGATGGTCAGCGCCACGGAAATGGCATAACTCACGTACATGGCACCATTGTAAAACATGGGCTCCGGCTCAAAGCGAAGGCCACAAACCTCACACTTAACCGGCATTTTATCAAAATCTTTTAACCTGAAGTTCGGCTCAACAAACATGTTGCCAGACCGGCAACGGGGACACTTACCATGAACGATTGCCTGAAGGGCGGAGGTTTTTGACATTTTTCCTGCTGTTTCTGTACCAAAAAAAGGCAATCACTGCTAACAATAAATATGGGGTGAAAAACAAGTAGAGTATGCCAAAGTTAAGGCCCGCTGCAAAATTGGCTGTTTCTCCATTGCTCATATTTGCCTCCAGCGTCGACCGGCACATGGCGCATTGAGCCCAGCTATCCACATTGGTCAAAAGGAGTACCACAGCAACAAAAAGGGTTTTGATAAATACTTTCATATGCTAACTAACAGTCGTTGACTTTCCTCAGTTCTTTCATGTATAAAAAGGTCTGATCATAAAATAGACAATCACTCCGGTAACTGACACATAAAGCCAGATCGGGTATCCGAACTTCACAGCCTTTTTGTGTTTTTCAATCTGTCCGGTGAGTGCAAAATACAATGCCATAAGCACAAAAGGAACCACAACAATAGAAAGCCCTATGTGCGACAGCAAGGTAATCAGGTAAATGGTTCTGCTATTGCCCATTGCCGCCATTTCCGCTTCCGAAAGTAGCCCATCCGCATTGGTGTCGCCGTACTTCACCGATGGCACAGACGCATGGTAAATAATGTACGAAACAAGAAAAATGGCGCCCAACGCAAATGCGCCCAGCATCACTGCCCGGTGATGATCCACCTTTTTATTCTTGATGAAATACAGTCCAAGTAACAACAAGGCCGCCGTTGCGCTGTTAATCACGGCATTCAAATGAGGCAAAAACTTTACCCAATCTCCAGCATTTAACCTTGCTGGCATGAATATCAATACAGCCACTGCCACTGGAATGATCACCGAAACAACGCTTATCCAGCGTAAATAATTAGGCGTAGTATTTGAAACAGCACTCATTTTTCCTGCATTAAAACATCCAACTCAACTAACAATCTATCCATCTCACCCTTTTCAGCACTTGCGTAAAAGCCCCTAACCCGACCGACCTTATCTACCAACACAATTCTGCTCTTCGAACCCTCGGTTTTGAGGGTGAATTGAGAAAGCAGTAGTTGACAATTCATCAGCTTTTCCAAGCCATCAGCACAGGCTGATGTCACCACCCAATACTTGATTTCTGCTTGTGAAACAGCTAGCTTATCCCACTTATCCACCTGCTCCTCATTGCTCATGGTGATTAACCGATAATCCAGCGGTTTGGTTTCTTCCACCAGCCTTCTCATTTCATTCATTTCACCTGCTATATCCATTTTAGAAGGGTCAGGGAAATGAAAGAGATAGGTTTGCTGGTCGCCCAGCACCACTACATTGGTGCTGTCGCAGGTAAGCTTGCTTACGGTATAGCCAGCTGAAACTGTTCCGCAATCGGCTGACACATATGCCGTTTCCGGGTACACCGGCAGAGCGTACATGTTTTCGCCGAAAGCTTGCAGAAAGAGATAAATAGACACCGGCAGCCCGAGCGTTACAATTAGAATAATTCCCTTTATCAGCTTGCTCATGAATGGTATGAGGGTACAAACAAAACATGCCGGTAGGTATACCGGCATGCTACTATCTTTTACGTCGCTAAACTTATCGCACCAGTAGCACTTGACCACCCTGATAAATCAATGCTATGATCAGCCATACCAGAAATATCAAAGGAATCAAAATAGACCAGATAAGGGTCTTTACTTCGTGGCCAAGGTGCATAAATTCGCTTACTATGTAAAACGCTTTTACGATAGTCAAAGCTATGAAGACAGCAGTCCTCAAAATCCCTGCATCAACCGTAAAGGCAATGGCAAACTCAATCATTGTAATGACAAACAAGATCAGTGTTACCTTCAAGAACAGTCTGATTTTCGCCTTATCGACTGGCTGAACTACAACTGTTGATTCTTCGTGATGTTCTGCTGACATTTTACTAATTGTTTATAGAACGGAAAATTAAACCAAATAGAAGAAGGTAAATACAAACACCCATACAAGGTCTACAAAGTGCCAGTACAAACCGACCTTTTCGACCATTTCGTAATGCCCCACTTTCTCAAGCTTACCTACTGTTGCCTGATAGAATATCAGGAAGTTAAGGCATACCCCACTAAATACGTGGAAGCCGTGAAAGCCTGTGATAAAGAAGAACAAAGCCGCAAAGTTAGGCGGGCCATATTGATTTTGTGACAGGTTGGCTCCATGAATGAAAGTGCCGTCCAATAATCTGCCACCCTCTTCTGTGCCTACTATAAAGTGCGTCCACTCCCAAGCCTGGCAGCCTAAGAAGGCAAGTCCGCCCAGAATCGTCCAAAGCATCCACTTTTCGACACCCTTCCTGTCCATACGCTGACCAGCTTCCACAGCAAGCACCATGGTTACACTACTCAAGATCAGGACAAAAGTCATAATACCCACAAACACCAGCGGCAAAGATATGCCGTGAAGGAAAGGAACAGCTTCGAATACTTTTTCAGGTATTGGCCAGTACTCCTGCGAGAAAACGAATTCGTCGGGGCTGCCCTG
>TARA_R110002012_G_scaffold61592_1_pt1 | contig 12327 bp, 13 predicted proteins | sample TARA_R110002012 | Tara Oceans TARA_R110002012 (sample SAMEA4396515) | marine metagenome | biome: Westerlies Biome; feature: [DCM] deep chlorophyll maximum layer (ENVO:01000326); material: water (ENVO:00002006), including particulate matter (ENVO:01000060) such as... | depth 40 m
TAAAAATGTAGCTTAACTTTTTGTCCCGTTTATTGTTGCAAGTTCAAAATGCGGAACCGGTGGAATAATGGTCCATTTTTTTAAGTTTATTATTATTTAGGATGTACTAATCTCTTTTGAACTATCATTGTTTCATTGTTTTGGGTATTATTTATAAATAGCAAGTTTGCTTTTATAAATGACGATTGCCACAACTTTTTTCTCTGTTCATTTTTTTGGATATTGAGATTGTCATGAATCAATGGTCGGATCAGACTATAATTGATGTAATTATAACCCATGATAATGGAATGAAGTAAAATGGATTGGCTAAGGTCACAGATGGAAATAGAATCGGAACTGCTCCAGATTGAACAGTCGTTCTTTAACCCGTTGGTGTCCTATGATAAGATTATAGCTTTTTGCCAGAAGACTTTGGAGGAATACCGCACCAATGTTACTACTAATGGATTCCCTGATGAAGCTTCTGAAATTTGGTTTTTTAAAAGGGACAAACCGTTCGTTTATGGTCTTCTTCTGCAATATGCCCATCAACTTTCTTTTGAATTGGATTACCCTAATATTGCATTTGGCAGGAATGAGGATATTATCAATAAAAAAATACAGGAAATTACTGCCTTTCTGTCTAGTCACAAGGATATGATCCTGTACCTAGAACTGGAAAGTAAGACCTTCGATTCTCAATTTTTCCTAAGAAAGAATAGGGGGCTCGTTGCTTATCCCGATCATCGTAATTATAGTTTTGATCCCGAATTTTGCACTTCACACGATGGATTGATTGCCCAGATTTTGGGTTATCAAGGATTTCAGCAATATCTCCACAATAAATTAGGCCAGTACGGACCTAGTACACCAGAATCAAAATCGAGATTTCCAAAAATGCAATGGACGGGTTCCAAGGTAGCCCTTACAGAATTGGGTTTTGCCCTATATCACTCTGGGGTTATAAACCATGGTAATGCAAGCTTAAAAACCGTAATGCGATTTTTGGAACAACTTGCCACTACAGATTTAGGGGACTATCACCATACTTCCATTCGTTTAAGAAACCGTTCCAATCCTACAAAATTTGTGGATAAGCTTAAAAATTCACTATTGAATTGGATGGCCGAATTGGACAGTTGAGAAAATGCCAGTTCATGGTATATTGGCTATTCTTAATTGACCTCTTGCATTACTAAAACTTTATACTTGTATCAGCCTGTTTTCCATTAATTCACCACCGTATTTACCCCATTTGCCTTTTTTGCCAATTGGCCTGCACTTGGCATTATAGTCTGTAGCACTTTTTCAATTTTGTAAAGAATTTGCAATTGATGGATGAGCATGGGCTCATTTATAATTAGGAAGATATGCCAGTAAATATTCTAACCACAGAGGATCTAAGTGAATTTAAAAAGGAACTGCTTCAGGAGATCCGGGAATTGTTGAACAAAGACAAGGCCCAAGTCATTAAAAAGGAATGGCTCAAAAGCAGTCAGGTTATGGATATGCTGAATATTAGCCCGGGAACTTTACAGCGATTTCGGCATAACGGTACTTTGTCCTTTACTAAAATTGGAGGTCTCATTTTTTACGAGGCCGAGCAAATAGAAAAAATACTTTCAGATAACCAAGTTAAAAACAAAAAACGCAAAAAATGAATTATATAAGACATCTCAACGCGGTATTTGAGCAATTTTCAAAAGATTCAAGGCTCAATCCCTCCCATGTAAGCCTGTATATGGCCCTATTTCAATATTGGAATATAAATCGATTTCCCGAGGTATTCTACATCGCCCGAGAAGAGGTAATGGCAATGGCGAAAATAGGATCCAAAGCAACATATCACCGTTGCCTTAGAAGACTGGACGAATGGCAATACCTTCAGTATATGCCATCTCACAATCCATTCAAAGGCAGTAAAATCAGGTTGTTCCATTTTTGTACAACTAGTGATACAACCACTGGTACAAGTAGTGAACAAGTAGAGGTACAAGCATTGGTATCTAATATAAACAATAATAAACAAATTAAAACAGAAAATAAACGCTCTAAAGAGCGCCAGCCACAAAATGAAGATGCTGTTATTAATTTTTTTAAAAAAAATAAATGGCCAATAATGGAGGGTACCAAATTCTACAACCACTATCAAGGAGTGGGATGGAAGGTAGGAAGGAAATCAACAATTGAGGACTGGAAGGCTATGGCAAAAAAATGGATGCTCAGGGCAATGGAATCAGATCGAGAGGGTGCTTTTTTTGGTCGATCGAACAATAAACTTAAAAAGGATTTCTTGGATATCACAATAAACAAAAATTATGGGGAACCCTTATGATAACATGGCTAAAGTACGCCCACATATCCTTGTTGAAGGTGGTATGGAATACTGCCTTGGAAGTTTTGATGGCAAGCGCATAGATTACGACTTTTCCAAAGTCCTCACTTATCTTAATGCCAAGGGCAAGTCTTTGTTCGGAGAAAGCTTCCATGTTCGCAAGGAGGACAAGGATACATTCCTAAAACTATGTAGTTATATGGTACAGGATTCAGAGAATTGCCGGAAAATGGAAATAGATATTAACAAGGGTATATTATTGACAGGACCTGTGGGATGTGGTAAGACAAGTATGATGCGGTTGATTCGACACATAGTACCGCATAAAAGGACCTATGATATTATTCCTGCCCGAAATATCACCTTTGCCTTTAACCATATCGGATTTAAGATCATCGAAGATTATGGGAATGGACGCTATTATTGTTTTGATGATCTGGGGGTGGAACCCTTGGGTAGATATTTTGGAGACGATTGCAATGTTATGGGGGAGGTGTTGATCTCTCGGCACGAACTCTTCCAAAAAACTAAGATTCTTACCCACATAACCACAAACCTAAATGCGGAAGAATTGGAGAAGCGTTATGGAAAACGCGTACGTAGCCGTATGCGCCAAATGTTCAATCTGATTTCTTTTGACAACAACACTAAAGATAAACGAATTTAAAAACAACAAATATGAAAATAGCAACCTTGAATATTGAAAATCTATTTCATCGTGACAAAAGCTTGATAAGAAACGGCCTGAGCAAATGTGTGACCAATTGGATTTCGGAATTGGATGCCCTAATGCCAAGAATGCAAAAAAGTGCAAATGATATGGAACGCATTCGGGAACTTACCTTTTTATTGGGATTTGAAAATATCGATAACCATCCATATGGGGTACTTAGAAAAAGACAAGGGGAGCTGTTTTTAAAACAAAGAGGCTTTACCAATGAAAACAGGGCTTCGCAGCTTACCGATTGGAACGGATGGATAGCCCTACATTCAGTGGCGATCGATCATAAAGCAATCCTAAATAAGGCGAGGTTGGTCGCGGAAATTGACCCGGATATTTTAATACTACAGGAGGTTGAGGACAAGGCATCATTAATTGATTTCAATAGTATATTTTTAAGGGAATATGATATTGTTCCCTATGATCAGGTCTTGGTCCTGGAAGGGAATGATGCCCGTGGATTAAGTATGGGAATATTGACCAAAAACGGATATCGATTAGATGCCGTAAAAAGTCATGGATTGGATTTTGTGGATAGGACGGATCCCATTTTTGATATTGATTGCCAAGAATACACTATAACCACACCTGAAGGGGAAACGCTGTATATCCTATCCAGTCAGTTTTCATCGGACAACGAATCCAAAAGAAAAATACAAGCCAAGAAGGTTGCCTCCATCTATGACAAAATGAAAGCAGAAGGAAAGGAATTGATTCTCGTCTGTGGCACCCTGAACGATGTGTCGTATAGTGACTGTCTTTCTCCACTCCTTCGGGAGACCGATCTGGAAGATGTGTCCAGAAATCCAAGTTGTAGGGCGGACAAGGACAAGGGCAAAGATGCAGGATATTTCAGAATGGGTGCCTATCGTAAGGGAGTTAACATTAAACAGAAGGACTATATGTTACTTTCCTTTGAGATGACCCAAAAGCTTATTGCTTGTGGACTTAATCGCAAGGGGATGTGGCCGGAGAGAAATTCAAAATGGGAAGTATATCCTACATTAAAAAATAAGATGCATGCCGCTAGTTCCCATCCTTTGATATGGGGAGAGTTCGATAATATTAAATGGCAATCAAGAACATACTTTCCCATATTGGAATAAATATTGGTAATGTTATTTAATGGAACCGACTCTTCGGCACATTGCTCCTGCATTTCATTACGGGCAATAAGCCTCGGGGGCGTCTTGGACCCAATCCCCACTTTTGGCTTTACATTCCGTTAACTCCTTCCCGCTGTGCTGGGAAGGAACACTGCATTCCTAAGCCAAAACCGTGAATTAAGTCCGCTTTACCCACTTTCTTAGGAAATTAAAACTTTGTGAAAATGAATAGAAGGGTAGTATAGGAGAGTTTGACCGATCGGAACCATTAAAGTTCATTTTGTACCGTTTCATAGGTTCTGTTTTCTTTTCATTGGATGTTCTATACTAACCTCTTCCTCAGTCCCTCTAACCTTTTTTCTATAGCGAAATAACAACATTCGGTCTTGTTCGACGGCATAAACCAGGCTCCCTTCGCCTGCGATTTGGGCAGGCTCCGATCGCTCTTATTTATACGTCTTGCCAAGTTCGAATGTTGTGCACTGTATAGCATCAAAAAAGGTAACAGTGAGAGCACTATGGGAAGTAAGTCCAAAACAGGAAATCATGAAAGCGTATCCAAATCCTAAAAATGAAACCGTCCAAAAAAATCAAAAAAGGGAAAACGCTCGAGATATAAAAAGTAAATCATTTTTAAATCAATTATTAACCGTCTGCATCGATGTGGACATAAATATTTTCAATTATGAGCAAATTAAGAAACCATGTACAGTTGATCGGGAATATCGGGGATGTTCCAGCAATCACAAATCTTGAAAGTGGTAAAAAGGTAGCCCGATTCCAATTGGCAACCAATGAGCATTACAAAAATGCCAATGGGGAGAAGGTCCAAAGTACCGACTGGCATACCATTGTAGCTTGGGGGAAAACTGCCGAGATCGTAGAGAAGTATGCCGGAAAGGGCAAAGAAGTGGGTATAACAGGTAAACTAAAAAGCCGGACTTATACCGCGGATGATGGTAATACGCGCTATGTCACCGAAGTGGTAGCAGATGAGATTCTATTGCTTGGAAACAAGTCATAGCAGATTCAAGAAAACAAAAGAGGGCGTTCCCGAAATTAAACGCCCTCTAGATTTTATCATTATTAACTATAAATCTATCAACAATGAACTGCAAAACTAAGGAAATAAGCGAAGGACTACAACATTTTAACGGTTCTGAAATACTATTTCAAATTCCCCTATTGAAGACTAGGTTTACCAATGGGATTAAATACCTTGCCAATGAAGCCGAATGTTTTTGGCTAGTTACAGATGCCTCTGTAATCGCCAAAAGTTTGATGAACAAAAGTCGATTTATTACGATCGATTTTAGAAAATTCTCTAAGGAGGAAAAGGAAGTGATAGGATATGAAGCCAGAATTGATTACAGTGATGGCAATGGCAACATCTTTGAAAGCCACAAATATCATATTACAGATTTTCCGTTGGACCAACTCAGGTTGTTCTTTGTGGACAATACCCTTATGTTGCCCAGCGAATATTGAATTATAACGAGGGCGGACTAATCAAAGTACCGCCCTTTTTTTAGTACAGATTTCACATGAGGTTGTCTTTCACTATTCTTACCATTTTCTTGAATCTGTTGCGAATCCTTCAAAAACACCATCCTAAAACTCTTAAAATCTTTCTTCTGTTGCCGGACAATAGTATGTCGAGCTAATTTCATGGGAAGGTTGAAAATTTTTCGCCTTGTTCGAAAAAAAGGAATAGCAAGAGGACAACACGCGTTGCGACGTTGTGGAGTTTGATTTGGTTTTAAATAAATGATTATCAGCTTGTTAAATAATATACTTGGATTTTAAACTTGCTAAATAAGAAGCTTAATAGGATAGAGGCCTTGAGAAGTCCCACTATAGCTGGGCAGCACTGTCCCAGTAAATATGAAAGTAATGAAAGTACAATTTGCGCGTATCAATTTTCTGCTGGAAACTGTGAACCGGTTTCGGATTTTTTCAAAAAAACATGAAAAAACACATAGCGATGTGCTGGAAGGAATGATGGATTTTTTTGAGAAATATCAGTTATCCCCCTTTCAAGATTTTGGTCCCAACTTGTGGGATATGGAGGCCAATATCAAAAGGCGTATCAATTCTATGATTGGAATCATAAAGGATATAGAAAAGCATCAGACCAAACCCACAACTGCCATGCTGGAACTACTATTCGAACACTCGCCCCCAAAGAAGTCACGGCAGCCACCATTGTTAATGGAAGGTCATGAAGACAACCCGGAAAGGGATGCTTTTTTTCAGAAGATAGAGGAAGCTATTGTACTAAAAAGGCAGCATACCAATCTTCAACGCGACCTAAACCAAAAGAAGTCGGAAATGATAGCTTTGGTCAATAAGGTACACTTGGTGAAAAGCAGTTTTGGTAAATCCAAACTGCAATTGGATATGACCCCTGAAGAGTTCGAACAACTGAAATTGAAAATAAAAGACGAATAGGATTATGTATATCAGTATTACCAAACAACATTTGGACAAAACCTTTTCCCAGAGCTCTTCGGATTTTGTCGACTATTTGGAAAAGGAGAACGAGGGAAAAGGATTGGATCAGCAAGAACAGTTCTTTAATCAAAACCATGACCGTATCTCCCCGGAACAGGTGGTCAAGGAGATCGACGGCAATACCTCCAAATTGAAAAAGCAGGAACCCAAGTTTTATTCCATCACCATTAACCCAAGTCAGCGGGAACTCAATCATATCAACAATGACCCAAAACTTTTAAAGGAATATGTGAGAGAGGTCATGAAGGACTATGCGGCTTCTTTCCATCGTGATAATCCTGTGTCCGTGGACAGTATCAAATACTTTGCGAAGCTGGAGTATGAACGCACTTTTAAGGGGTTTGATAGGCAGGTGAAAGAAAATCAGGTGTACAGGGCACAGATCGTAAAATTTGAAAATGAAATCCGTAAAGTGGAAAGGGGTGAGATTGCTGGTAATGTCAAAACTATGCAAAATGACATTGCCATGCTCAATGCCCAAATCCCACATCGTATCGATGGCCAGGTTGTTGTACAGGGGATGAAAAAGCCAGGACTACAAACCCATGTCCATATCATTGTGAGTAGAAAGGATGTTTCCAACAGATTTAGTCTTTCTCCGGGAAGCAAATACATGGAATCAGAGTCCAAACTTAACGGCAAAATGGTCAAACGTGGGTTTAGGCGGGACCAGTTTTATGACAATGCGGAAAAGAGGTTTGATACCCTATTTAAATACAAACGGAATTTTGTAGAGACCTATCAGGCCCGTAAGACCTATATCCATGACCCTAAAATTTATTTCGCCCATCTCTTGGGACTTCCGACCAATGAACGTAGTGCTGCATTTAAACTTATGGGTACTGCCGGGGTACATATTCCCAAACTTAATATTCCCACCAATAAGGTGGAAGCAGCGCTACAGACCATTAAACAATTTAAAAAGGTAATAGACGTGGCCAAATCCTCCAGTTCCATAGGTATTTAAGAATGCCAGGATTTATTAAATGTTTCTAAAATAATCCAAGATGAAAATTACGGTTTTACTTTCTGTATTTATCTATGTGGCGGCCATGGCTTTGCAATATCTGTCCTTTAAGAAAAACAAGTATCCCTTTGCCATCAACTTTATAATGATTGTTGTTCTAGGAGGCGCATTACTATCCTTATTTGGGTGGCCAGTTTTTATCAAAATAGTATTGTTTTGGTTAATACCTTTTCAGGTGACAAACTTGGGATTATTTATATACTTCAATTATAATTTTGGAACTGCTATAGAACCCAAAAGATATAAGGTGAAGTTCGATTTATTGAACGGTAGCTTGTTACTGAAGAACATTAGGCGAGGGGCTTCCATAATTGGGTCGGCGGGAAGTGGCAAAACGGAAAGCGTGGTCTATAATTTTTTGAAACACTTCAACGAGCATCAATTTTCGGGGGTTATCCATGATTATAAGGATTTTGAGATTACAGAAATGGCCTATCCCTTATTTAACAATACCGAAATACCGTTTCATATTATTTCCTTTGATGATATCCATCAACGAGTGAACCCCATTGCACCGCGCTATATGGAGGACGAGGAGAGCGTTAATGAGGTTTCTAGAGTGCTTTTGGAGAACCTTTTGGAGCAACGCGAGACTATTGCCATGGGTTCCTCAAAGTTCTTTAACGATGCCGTGGAAGGACTTTTGGGCGGTCTTATTTGGAAACTGAAGACCAGCCATGGGAAATTTTGTACCCTACCACATTTAATTGCTGCCTACCAATATTTGGATACGGAAAATTTGATACAATTTTTAAGTTCAGACTTTACCTCCAAGGCTATGGCTGATGCCTTTATTTCAGGAAAGGATTCCGAACGTCAAACAGCGGGGGTGATGAGCACACTGGCCAACGCCCTTAAAAAAATCAGTACCCAACGCATATTTATGGCACTGTCCGCCGATGAAGTGCCTTTGGATATAAATAATCCCGAACATCCCTCCGTAGTTTCCATAGTCAACAATCCTAAATTCGAAACGGCCTATTCCCCGGTGATTGCCACTATAATCCATACCATTACCAAGCAAATGAGCAAACGTGGCCGCCACCGTTCTTTCGTTTTGATGGAAGAAGCGCCTACGATACGATTGCTTAATATGCATAGAATTCCAGCGACCTTAAGAAGTTATGACGTTGCCACGATCTATGTGCTACAGGATAAAATTCAAAACGATATGATGTATGGGGACAAAGCCAGCCGGGCCATTTTAAGTAATCTATCCTACCAGTTTTTTGGAAAGGCGAATGATCCCGATACCGCCAGATATTACGAACGTTTTTTTGAACTTGTAAAGCGGCCGACCAAGAGTGTTAGTAAGGGGGAGAATACGTTAAAATTTGATACCAGGATAACCAAAGGGGAGAGGGAGGTAAGCAAGATCCGAGCAGAGGAATTTTTTAGATTGAAGGAAGGGGAGTTTATTGCCTTCGCGGATGGGAAGGATAAAAAAGTGAAATTTCCAAAACCCAATATTGTCAAAGGTCTTCCCCAACCTAAATACCTTATCGGGGATGGTCTGATAAGAGAAAACTTTGAGCGGATTCATTTAGACGTTAGGAAGTTTCTGCCGTTAAAGTCGAAACGGCCTTAATTTGTTGATAACTAATGGATTTGGGGCTGTATGTGTTTTAATAAAAGCTTCGGATTTTGTAATTTAATAGGTCAACAATAATAAGGAAACCATGTATTTTAATCAGGCCATCTGCGATATATACATCGGTACTGGAGCCGGCAAAAAATTGATGGAAGAAATCGAGAATGCCAAGCGATCTGTAAAAATAGTATCTCCTTTTCTTTCTCCTTTTCTTGTCAAGAAACTGATCGACCTGCATTATAGGGGTGTTGAGGTTCAGTTGATCACTATGGATACCATAGAGGACTTTTACGGGGATAGACAAAAGAATATTCACCAACTTATTATTCAGGACAGAAGTATTGATAAACATGCAAAGACCCTTAAAATAAAATGGATCAACACAAAAAGATGGCTTTACTTTTTTTTGATTGTATTGATTCTAGTGCTAGGTGTAATTGCATATAATATGCAGGACCGTATGGTTTTGTGGGGAGGTATTCCTTTGCTCTTGGTTTGGCTGTTGATTCGGAATTACACTTCGAAAATCAGGAACGCCAAAATCTACAAATATTCCTACCGGCAGTTATTTCCTTTCAAGGTGTTTGCCACTCCTGAAAGTAATTCTTATTCACATCCTTTTATTCACGGTAAATTGTACTTGATCGATGATGGGATTGCGTATTTGGGTTCTTTGAATTTTACCGGAAATGGGATCAAGAATAACTATGAAACCAGGATTCGTATTACAGATAGAAAAGCGATTAAGGAATTGGTGGGGGAATTTGAGGCCTTGTTCCATAATGAGGACTACCTGGAAAAGGAGTTAGCCGAGTGGGGAAGGGAATTGTATGGAGGGGTGGGTAATTGATAGAAAGTTGAGGTTTTATATTTATATAATTAAGTTTGGACTTTAATAGTGCAGATAAGTTAAAAATATTCTGATTATATATCTGATAATGTATTCTTCTTGTTATCATTCCGTATCTTCAGGTGGATTTTTTTCTCATTCAAATGAAAATTATGTTGTAATTCAATATCAGTCTTTGTTTGATAGTCAATCCGAATGTTCATAAAATTGTGGTCAGGGTTAGAAATTGTAATTACTTTGTGCTTATTTTGAAATATATGGTTTGGTTTGAAATTGTCGTATTTGGTTATTAGTTTGGGCAAAAATGATAATTTCGATTCATCATCTTCAATATGATATTCCCCGTACTTTTTGGAATAAACTTCAAGTAGTCCTTCAAAATTTTTAATCAGACCCTTATGCTGTTGGTAATTGTTTTTGAGAAGTTCGTTATAGTGTATGGAACCTTCTACTGGATGATAACGATATGTCAATATAATTTTACTTAATTTTTTATTATTGTAATCCGGGAACAATGGTTCGAGCTCAAAATGCATAGGTAAGTTCGAATTATCTTTGTAATACAATGGGAAAACAATTTTATAGTCATTCAACTTTATATTATTTGTGTCAATCTCATTCTTTTTTACATATTTCATGTCCCATAATTCGTTTCCGGTCCTTAAATAAAGTTCATCGGATTTAAATTTGTCAATTATCACAGATTTATAATCAGTCCACTCCATGCCGGAATATAAGTCAAGCATTAATAGGTCGTTAATGGGAAAGTCTTTTTTTGGATATTGCAATGGGGTCTCGGTGGTCTTACTTTTGCAACTTATCATTAAAATTACTAGTATGTATAAATGTATATTTTTATTCATTTTTTATAAATTAATTGGTAAATATTGCAAAATTTAAATTAAAACTCAATGTTGATATGGCCTATTTAAGCTGATAGAATTTGAATATTAGTTGGTGTTATAGAAATATCTGAAGTCAATATATATGAAAAGATTAAAGTACTATATTGATTTTGAATGGTTATTCTGATAAATTATTCTCAAATTAGAGTGTTATTGCGCGTTTGAGGTGTGTCCTTATTAGAAAATAATAATCTGATTTTCTTAATTTAAGATTTTTCCGAATTCTCTAGCCCCATTAAACTCTTCCAATTTTACCATAAGTTTCTCACGAGCTCCCAAAGTAAATTTTGGATAGACACCTACAAATTGAACCTGCTCACCTTTTGGAACCACTGTTGGTATTTGAAACTGAAAGATAGGGGATAGCAGCAATTCCTGATACGACGACTTGCGTTTATTGTTGCCATTCACTTTGTACAGGTTCAAAGTATTGATCTCGAAATCGATTTGGGAACCGTTTTCAATTTTGAAGACCACATAGACCTCGTTAAGATAATAGATACTTTTCGTCATGCTAATAGTGACTCCATCCTTATATTTTATCTGATCAAAGGGCCTGGGATTTCTAAGCAATTGCGCGCAGAGTTTTGTATAGTCCAAAGCTTTATCCGAGTTTGGGATGGTGTCAGAATCTGCCAAGGACAATTTTACTTGGGGGACAATTGAGGGACCGGTCCTTTCATGGCCGATTCTGTCGGAGTTATCAATGAAATAATTCAGCTTTTCAAGCTTTTGGGAATACCGTAGCAAATAAGAATAGACCCCGCCATTCTGGGTTACCACCAAAAGATTGCTTTCGCCACCCGGAGTGGCCTGTAGCAGACCAAAGTACTGTGCTCTCTCCCTGTTGAAACTAAAGGCATAATTGGAGGATCCTGTTACCCCTTGCCGAATAGGGTCGGGAAAGAACAACGATACCGTCATTTGTTCGTTGGCATATATGGTGTCCATGACTTTGCCATTTTGTGAATTGGCAGCGTTTATCATAATCAGGAGACTGAACAAGAATATGTGTTTTTTCATAGGTGTATGGATTTATGGCCCCTTGGGCGACTTTAAAATGAGTTTGTAATTGTTGAGTACGGCTACTTTTGTTCTTCGATTGTTCCGCTGAAAGACTTTTTTGATACCGCTTACCTGGGGTACCCCGGCGATATTGATATCGTCCAGGACATCGTCGACCACCTCGTTGGCCACTTCGCCCCGAAAACTGTTCTCTACATAGATGCCCTCCAATCCATCCTGAAGATCGAAGGCCTTCAGTTTTACCGGGATATGATCTATATTGTCGATCTT
>TARA_R110002012_G_scaffold111499_3_pt1 | contig 12307 bp, 6 predicted proteins | sample TARA_R110002012 | Tara Oceans TARA_R110002012 (sample SAMEA4396515) | marine metagenome | biome: Westerlies Biome; feature: [DCM] deep chlorophyll maximum layer (ENVO:01000326); material: water (ENVO:00002006), including particulate matter (ENVO:01000060) such as... | depth 40 m
TCAAGAGCTTGAGGCGACACAGTCAGGCAAGAAAGTAGACTCTCTAAAAGCCTCGGACGATGAAGACGCAGGAACAACTCCTCTTACGCAGACCCTTGAGTCTGTAGGTGAGCACTTTGGAGAGCACGGTGAGATTGGCGAGGAGCAGTATGATGCTCTTGAAAAGCTAGGACTCAACCGTCAGTACGTAGACTCGTACATTAATGGACTTGCGGCACAACAAACACAAATGCAAAACCAACTCATGGGCATTGCAGGTGGTGAGGAGCAGTACGGCGAGATGATGCGCTGGATGAACGAGTCTCTTACTGCTGATGAAGTACAAGCATACGACCGTGTGGTTGAGTCAGGCGATGTTGAGCAGATGTCTCTACTCATCCAAGGGATGGCAGCACGCTTTAAATCTGCGAACCCCGGTGGTCCTCAGACGCAACTACAAGGACAAACAGTTCCCGGCGCATCCGGGTTCAGAAGCAAAGGTGAGATCATGGAAGCCATGAACGATCCTCGCTACGCAACAGACGCAGCCTTCCGTGAAGATGTCTCAAGAAAGATGTCGTTAACTGCTGATACCGTCTGGTAACAAACAAAGGTTCTGAGAGAAGGCCACCCTGCGGGGTGACAACCTCCTATGGCAGATCCTTTTATTTCTCTTTTTATTCTTACTTAGTAATTAATCCATAGGAGGATTATTATGGCTATTACCCCCTCATTTGGAGGATCCTTAAGCGGTGAAACTACAGACCGCCGAGGCTTGTTTCTTAAAGTATTTAGTGGCGAGGTAATGACGGCGTTTGAACGCGCAGTCAAGATCTCTCCCCTCATCACCAACAGAACTATCACATCTGGAAAATCAGCACAGTTCCCGTCTACTGGCGTGGCTGCTGCTCGTTACTTCCAGCCCGGAGATAGTTTGTTGGGTGCTGTTTCTGGTACTCCCGCCGCTGGCGACGAGGGCTCAAGTGGCAGCGCACACCCGTACCTCTCGACTATTAAGCAGTCAGAGCGGGTGATTCATATCGACGGTCTTCTTACTGCTTCTTGCTTTATTGATGAACTTGATGAAGCTATGAGCCACTACGATTATCGTCAAGCGTTTGCGACTGAGTTGGGCCGTGCAATCGCACGTCACCAAGATTCGTATGCTCTTTACAGTCTGTATGCATCTAGTCAAGATGTGGGCAACCAGTCTGGAGAAACTACTCCGGGCGGTCCTCAAGACTTTATTACTGATGCTGATTTCCTTACGAGTGCCACATCGTGCCTTGACTCGATCTACGCAGCGGCTGAAGCTCTTGATGTTTCAGACGTACCCGCCGAAGATCGTTACGTGGTCATGGGTCCGAAGTCGTACTACACTCTTCTAAAGGCTGGTGTCTTTAGTGTGGGTGGCGTGCCGCAAGCCCCGGATGCTCGTCCTCAAGTTTCTAGCGGTGCACGCTCAGAAGCTGGTATGACTATCGGTGGAATGCCCGTGATCGTTTCTAACGCTCCCGGCTTCTCAACTGATACGGCTTCTGGTGGAAACGGTGCGTTCTTTACTGACACGAAAGGTGGTGACTCTACTGCTGAAACTCACGGCATCCGCAACATTGCCACGCTTGGCAGTGAAGGTCAAACGGCCCTTGTCCGTGACGATGTGGTAGCCATGGTTTTCCATAAGTCTGCTGTCGGCTGTGTCAAGCTCAAGGATCTCAGCATGGAATCTGAGTACCTCATTGAGCGTCAAGGGACCCTCATGGTCGCCAAAATGGCGCAAGGCATGGGTGCTCTTCGGAACGATGCGGTTGTCACCATTCTTGATGCTGCTTAATTCTGACTGACTGATACGGGGGGCCTCCCTAGTGGGGGCCTCCCATTCTCACACCTCTACTACACACATTATCTGACATGGCTGAAACAACGATAGGACGAGTCTCCAAGATGTCGGCAATCAATCGCCTTCTATCTACGATTGGGGTAGCCCCAGTCTCCTCGTTAGCCACGTTGTCTTTGACAACAGAGCTTGCACAAACAGCTATTGATAATGTTAGTAGGGACCTTCAATCAACTCCTTGGGGTTTCAATACCGAGCGGGATGTTGAGTTTACGGCAGAGAGTGACGGGTCACTTAAACTGGATGGGGCTACATATGCTGGCCTCTACATCAGCAGCTTTGATATTGAAGAGCCTACATCGCTTGATCCAATCATCAAAACTACTGGAGGTATCCAGAAGATATGGGATCGTAAGTCGAAGAGCTTTACTCCCTTTGGGGCTAGTGCCACTGTTAAAGCAACTGTTACGTACTACTTGCAATGGGAAGATCTCCCGGAAGCCGTCAAAGCCTATATCGCAGCGCGTGCGGCTCGTGAGTTTCAGCTACAGATGGTCGGCAACCCGCAAATGGATAAGATGCTTATATCCCAGATGCTGATTGCCCAGCAGAACCTAACTGAGTTTGAAGCAGCACAGTTCGACTACACAATTTTTGATAACTACGATGTCTTCCGAAGCCTTGAGCGAGGGCCGGGAGCCGTTGTTTTAATAGACCGCAGCTAATTACAATCCTTATCTGGAGCAACTAATACTTACGATGTGTACACAAATAAAACCCGGAATGGCTTTTGGAAAAGAGGTAAGAAGGTTAATTAGAAACCCTATTGCTCTCAGACCTGAAACGTGGGGCGGCAAGAGCAAAAAAGATAGAATGCGGGAAAAGGCTAACAAAAACGTCACATACTAATGGCCTCAGTTAGTTATCCCGTCACAACCCTTACTGCTGGTGTTAGCACTCAGCAGTATAGCCTCCGTATGGACGGACAGGCATCTGCACAGAGCAATGTCCTGAATAGTGATAAGCACGGGATAGCGAAACGTCCTCCTACGAAGTACCTTGCAACAGTAGAGACTAACGGAGTTTGGGATGCTCCCTTAATGTTTCCTCTCGTGTACGGCGGGAGCGAACAGCTTTATGTCTACGGAGCCACCAACCCGCAAGTGGTTTCGTGCGATACTGGCAATGTAAAGCAGATGGCTGTGTTTCCTTCTTCCTCGGATCCAACAATCTCATCATACGCAGCCTATGGTATGCAGAGTGCTGCCGCACCCAACCAGTTAAGCCATGTGCGTGTCGGTGATGTGACTTTCATTGCTAACCACACAAAGCAACCTGCAATGAAGTCTACCCCGTGGGAAGGCTATACCAACAAGTATGATAAGATTCTTCAAGGGGATGGTGCTGATTTCCTAAGCGTTGGTGCTATTAAGAACGATGATGTATGGGCAGCATGGATAAATAAAATTGACCCAGAGACAGAAGCGTTTTACAACATTACATGGGCAGAAGAAGTTGACGGAACGGTTACTGAGTATACCGCAACTATCAATAGACAATATGTTAAGCCGGATTTCGGTGATATACTTGACGCGATGTCGTATGCCGACTGGAAGAGGCTCGCATCAACTAAAGGAGCAAACAATGCTCTGTGGTTGTGTGCTCAATTAGCATATCAAGTAACTATAAAGGAAAATTCAGCTGTGGACTCTGAAGGCGAGCCTTCTCCTGATCACATGATGCAAGCCACATCGCTGTGTGGCACAAATGTTGACTATGGTAATGGTGCGGGTTTTCAAGCCGACGGGTTCACGCTGGGATCTGCCTCCGTTCTGGGTCGGTATGTAAATCAAGAGGGTGACGCACCGGGAAAATTAACGTCAGTCTCAGCTAGTTCTTCAGTAAGCAAGAAGGGGAAGCACCCCGGATTTCCCGCCGCTGCTTTCCATAAGACTGGGACAGAGTTGCTGGACTACATTGGGATCGCATGGAAAAGTGTCGGTGATATTTCCGATCTGCCCCCGATTTCGTGGACAAACCACACGCTTAAAATCATATCGGAAACCTCTCTTTCGACTGGTTTTTATATGCGGTTTGTTGATGATTCCATAACACCGACAACATACCAGCACACAGGTATGGGCTCCACTCACCCCAACGACACATATCCTCTGTTTAGCCCTAGTACATCACTTACTAAGTCTGGTCACTGGGAAGAGTACTGTGGCGTGGGGGTCACTACAGATGTAGATTCCGCAACCATGCCTCACATGGTTGTCCGCAGACCTGATGACTCATTTGCTTTCATGGAAGCTCGTGGGGCATTTGAGGTTAATGCAGGAAACAACTCTCTTCCCACAAATATTGACAGGCCAGACTCTCTTGAGTTTGACTCAACTGGAAGAATACGTTTTCTCCGTGACGGCGGCTTTACAGGCGGGGCCAAAATCGAGGGGGGGCCTGAAGGCTTTGATCGTGCTCCGTTTGTTGTGGGTGATACCATTAAATTTACAAAACGCACGCCTGATACGGGGCTCAACACGAGGCCCGACACTTTGCCAGCGGACTGGGGCATCGAATTTGACAGGACATACTACGTTACAGAGTCCGGGATAGCCAACCCCGTCTCCGGACAGAACGGCTTTGAATGGGGGGAGTATACTAGGGATTATATTAGAATCTCTAAAACGAAGGGTGGGCCTTCAATCGAAACATTTCCAGTACCTTTTGGGAGCGATAGAAATATTGGCCTTAGCCTTACTACCTACGAAAATCTAGAGTACGCTCCGCGTCTAGCTGGGGACGATGACTCAAACCCTCTGCCCGACTTCTTTACCAACCCCATTCAGGGCCTTTCTAGTTTCCAAGGACGCCTCTGCATTTTTACGGAAAACGAAGTTGCTCTGTCTGGTACAGCAGATTCTGTTAATTTTTTCCGCACTACTGTTCGTGATCTTCTTGATTCTGACCCCATGCGGGTAAGCCCATCACAGTCTGATAACGAAAGTATCGTCCACGTTAATCCGTATGAGTCTGGTCTTGTTGCGATAACCAACCGCAAGCAGTTACTAATTTATGGCGAGGGTGGGTCTTTGTCGCCTAAGACGCTTACCGTAGCGCAAGCGGCTGCGTCAGAAACCGATCTCTATGCCAAGCCTGTATCAATACAAAACTCTCTTTACTGTGCGTATGCCTCGGCATATGGCGGCGGCTTATACGAGTTCTATCCTGAAGCTGCCTCTTCGTTTACGGCCCGTGATGTTTCTCAACATGTCCCCGGCTTTCTTCCCGAAGGCCCGAGGTCATTGCAGGGTTCTGCGAAGCACAATATGTTGTTTTGGTTAGATGATGGTTCGGGCACTAATTCATCATACCGAGATAAAGAGACACTTTACGTTTATTCATGGGATGTTGGTGGCACCAATAAACGGCAATCTGCATGGACCTCATGGTGGCTTAATGAAACTAATGAAGCCGATGCGGCACAATCTGCTACTCATAGTGATTACGAGATCCATAACATTGTCTGCTTAGGCGACCGCCTGTACATTCTTGTTCAGAGTGCTGGCATGGTGGTGCTAGATTACATCGACCTTAATATAGATTTTGTTGAAGATAAACTAGACTACGTAAGGCGTGATGACTTTGGGGGCATCCTGCTTGATCGGCTTACCTCGAATGATTCGTTTGTAAACATTGAGACTGTAACCGCTTCGGGCACTGGCTCGACGGTTGATACCGCCATAACAGTCCCGTGGCCTACTCCTCAAGGGGCCAAACGAAAAGACTCGATGGTTGTTGTGGCAACTAAGTCAGTCCCAAATGAGGTAGCATATCTCCCAGACACACGCACGACAACGATATATACAGGACGCGCAGACACTGTAACTACTGTTGACGGAAACATGGTGTTTACTCTTCCGGGAAATAAGACGAGTTCTCAATGGACTATCTGGGTCGGGTATCCGTACACGATGTCCCATACTCTTGGCTCATTTTCTCCTGTAATCGGGGATCGTCATGTGCGTGGCCGTAATGTTTTTGTGCGTGGAGCACGCATGACGTACTCTAAACTCCCCGAACTTACGATCCAAACCTCGACCCTCACTGATACAGCACGGGCAAGAGAACAGCTTATCCTACCCTTGAGTACTGGCGGTGCACTGCGTGGTGAAGAGTTCTTTGCTGTCCACCAAAATCTGGAAGACCTTGAGATTTCACTTATAAATGATCAGCCGTGGCAATCGATGATCCAAGGGATTACTTACGACTTAAACATCCAAGAAGGGACGAACCAAGCAGTATGGCGTTAAAGGCAGTAGTGCGCGAGTCGGAGAAAGGTGACGGGTACACACTCGGGCCTAGCTTACGTGAAGCTGACAAGGATGAAATCTATGCTGCAACAGGCATTGATAGTCCCGGTGAGATTCTAGAGTCAAGCCTGTGGCACAGTGATAAGTGCTGGACCGTGACTATAGCTGATGAACCCATCGCTATTTTTGGATGCACAGAGGACGAAGAGGGCATTGCCAGTGTGTGGATGCTTGGATCAGATCAAATAGAAACCGTTCGCTGGCAGTTCTTACGTGAAAGCAAGTCATGGCTGAAGAGGATTGCAAAAGACTTTTCTATGCTATGGGCCTGTGCTGATGCACGCAACATCCGGCATACTGACTGGTACACATGGCTTGGTTTTGAAATTGTTACAACAAAACCACATGGTCCAGCAAACCTGCCTTTTCATCGAATCATCTATCTAGCGGAGAAATAATATGTGCTTACCTCTTCTCGCCGCCGCACCGTTAGCGGCTTCGGGTGCCGCAGCTACAACTGCTGCCGCTGCTGCTGGCATGTCTGCAGCAGGGATGGGTGTTGGTGCCGCCGCTCTCGGCGCAAGTTCGACTGCCCTTGCTGCTACAACGGCTGCTGCCGCTGGCATGTCTGCAGCAGGGATGGGTGTTGGTGCTGCTGCTCTCGGTGCAAGCGCGACTGCTGCCGCATCTACATTGGGAATGACTGCAGCTACAACTTCCAGCCTGACAACAGCCCTATCTACGGCGTCATTTCTTACATCAACTGTTGGATCCCTCCTAAGCTTTAATGCCCAGCAAGACGCAGCCAACGACATGGCTAAGGCGGCTAACCAACAGTACCAAGCAGAGCAAGCACAAATAGCCGAAAGGGCTCGCCAAGAGCAGATTCAAGGAATGATTGAAAACGACCAACTCTACAGAAATGCTGTATTAGGTATGGCCGCAACTAAGACAGCAAGTGCTGCACAGGGCAGAGGCGGGATTGATCCTCGTCTTGCTGATTTTGCTATGAATGCTGACGCGGCTGCTGGTCTTGCTAAAAAAGAGCTAGGATGGAAGATGTCAGCACTACAAGAAAAAGCATCACAATCTACCATTGTCGCTCAAAGGGCCTTTGATACGGCACGCTCCGCATTTAGTCCTGAAGCTTACCTTGGGCTGGGACTTGATGTGGCTTCTAACTTCTTCGCTTCCACCGCCACATTTGGTTCATCACCCTTTGAGAGTGCGGCTAGTTACAATGCTCGTTTGGGCCTTCCTAACCTTAGTTAATAATGGAATACAGACAACTAGGACCGCCGAGCCTACAACCACAACAGCAGCTCGGTGGGTTTAACTACCAAGCCCCACGAGATCTTGGTAAAGAGCAGTTCCTTAAAGGCTTTGCTGGTTTATCCGAATCCTTAGTTTCGGCATGGCAGGTAGAAAACAAGCAGCACATTGAGAAGTCTCTAGCTGAGGGTGAAGCTTGGAGAAAGCAATCCCAAAAGTCTTTCCGTGACGCTGTACGCGATGGAGAGATCCATCCGTCACAGAACCCGCACTTTGCTATTGGGGCTTTGCGTGTGGATGGCGATACAAACGCACGCAAGGCTACGACACAGTGGATAGGTGAGTGGCAAGCTGAAGTAGCGAATCCTGAAAGCACACTGTCACGCACGCAAGGTGGCTTTGAGACGTTCATGCTTGAAAAGCAAGCTGAGTGGGTCGAAGAGAACCCGTTTGTAAGCCAGTACGATTCTAATGCCTTCTATGATGTATCACACCGCTTCATAGATGGTAACGCTGCTAAACAGAACTCTGAAGCTCTTGAACGTGATCTTTTTCTAACTACAAAGAAACGAGCAGACCACATCTTTGGTTTAGCCTTCGGTCCTGATCTGGGCATACCGTACGCCCCCGAAATCATAGGTACATCTGGTGCTCAAGTTGAGTATGACGCTATGTACGCAGACGGTGGGATGTCCCCCTTGCTGCAAGAGATGCTCTTAGAGAAAGCTTACGTGCTTGCACTTACAACTCCCGGCGTGTCCCCTGATGAGGTTGTAGAAAAGATTGGGGGGCTCACGCAGAATGGGGCATCCCTTGGAGAGACTGAGCTAGGCCGGGAAGTGGCTTTGAAGTACAAGTCAAAGATGGCTACGGCACGTAATGCGTTCCTCACAGAAGCCTTAGAGGATGAATCAAGAATTCATGGTCGTTTCTTAGCGAGCATTGCGGATTTCAAAGCACGCGCTGCCCTTGACTTTGAGCGGTGGGAAGTCATTGACAAGATGGACCCGGATGCCGCTGGGACACTTATTACGGGATACGGCGAGACTCTGTCTCGTGCTTACTTGTTGTACGGTGAGGTCTTACCTAATGGGGATCCTAACCCTAAGTATGACCCTAAGCTAATTGGAAGTCTAGAGACTGACTACCAAGAAGCGGTGCAAGATTTAGAGATTGCAGTAACCACCTCGGCACTTGAGAATCAAAAGGTTGCTCAGTTTAATGGCGTGTTGCAGGAAAAAATCACCGCCGGATTGTTATCGAACCCCACGGCATATGCTGAACTTACCGAGATGCACAAAAGTTTGTTCAAGGGAGAGCAGTCTGACTTTGACAAGAAGGTATGGAGTATCCTTAGCACCATGTCTCCCGAACAGCGCGATGAAAGACTTGACAGTTTTTTCCAGCTAGGGAAAAGCTTTGCGCCTTACGATAACTTTTTATTAGAGAGTACATCTTCGGTGAACACTCTTATGCTGGCGCAACGATCTGGTGAAGTCAACGCAAGCAACATCCCCACAAAACTACGTGATGCTTTCTCGTCTTATGCTGACCTGCACGCAAAAGGACGTAGTGCTGTCATGCTTAAAGGCAACACGGGGATTGTTGCCCAAGTGTTTGAACATGCAGTAGGACATCTTGGAGAAGGTGTCACGCACGCCCAAGCACTTGCCCTAGCACTTAACACACCAACGCCAGCAATGGAAAGCACAACCAGCAGAACATTAGCAAGCAACGGTGCTGGTGAGTTTAACTCTACTGCTCTTGTTAACGCTGTTACCACAGCCGCAGAAGCTGGTTTTTGGCCCCTGATAACTGATGTGAATGAAGGGCAGTGGGGCGAGCTTGCCCCGTCTCTGCGTCAAGAGATTCTCAATACTGTCGCGAATCTAGCCGCCACTCCGAAGTATTCTGACGGCAACGATAAGCCCACGGCACTTAAGTTAGCCGCTGAAGCTGTGTTGGGATCTTATGTTTTAGACAGTGGAAGCTCCCTACACATAGGAGCACTTCAGAATATGGGACTTACACCGGAGGATGGTGATGCAAAAGATGCACTGCAATGGCTACGCGAAGACTATGTTAATGCATCAAACATAGAAGCTATTGCTGATATACGTGACAGACTTAGCCGCTTTACTGGGGCATACGAATTGCAGAATATAGCGGATCGTGCACGGGACGCTGGCTTAGAGCGTGCTTTTCCTGTAAATGACGAAGGAAAGCCACAATACAAAAGGGCTCCGCTACGTGGTCAAGAGCTAGAAGACTGGTTAGTCCAGCAAATTAACACACAGGGCCTAGGGAATATCTGGAAGGAGGAGTACCTTCATACAGATGGCCACATGGAAACAACGCTAGAAGGACTGCTTGAGCACCACCCTGCCGAAACAATGAACTACCTTAACTCGCAAGAGTGGTACACAAGGCAAGAAATGCCAATGCCAGAGGGCTTTACAGGGCCGCCAGAGATATTAGGACCTCCCCGCACTTTCATAAATCCTGATGATGTCAACGTCAGAGTATCTCAGTCAGGTGCGGCTACATTCTACATACGTTCGGCAGACGGTGGTGAATCTCTTGCTCAGTTTATGGAAAACCAAAACGCTATAGTATCTTCTGATGGCGTGGCTAGATCACTACAAGGCTTTAAGGAGCACCGCCGTGCTGTAGATGGTGTTTCATTTGTAAATGATGTTCTCAGCGAGCAAGGTCATCCAGCTAAACCAGAACGAATCCAAGAGGAAGAGTGGGTAGGGAAACAACTTTTCGGTTTGCCGGGGGTGGCTATTAAAATTCTGGATAAATTGGACTCCATGACGGACGCAGGTGCGCGGATACTTGGCGGATCTTTGGAGGGGCTTGTCACGTGGATGTATGGTGACTACGCAGTAGAGGAGGGGCAACCACACAGAAGAGGCTACTACAACAACTTTGGTACTGCTCCCCCTGCTCCTGCTCCTCTTTCTTCTCCTGCTCCTGCCCCTGATGCTGATCCTGTGTTGGCTCACAGTGCCGTTCCGGCCACCGAAGAAGAAATGCAAAAGATACGCCGAGATGAAATTCTTAGTCGAAGGGTGGATACCAGTGATGCCCAAAGGGTTGCCAGAGAACGGATCATAAGAAGGTCTGTGGAAAGAGGCTCAGGCGCAAGAGAATCTAAAGAAGATGTTGATCCCGCTGCCGCCAACACTAAACAGAGTAACTTTGTTCAGTTTGACCCCCTGTCTAAAGATGACATGGAGATGTTAAACTGGGAAGTAGAGAACAAGCAACCGCATCATGGAATGGACGCAAACGAACTGATTTCGTTTTTCGATTCTACATATGACCCGTCAAAGCAAGAGCCGTTTATAGCTGAACTCCAAAAGAGGTTCGGCCTGTCTGAGGACTGGGCAAAAAAGGTTAGCCAGAACCTTCAGTCTCAGCAGGGCTCAAGCACCGTTCAGTACATAAACCGTGCGGGTCAGGAAATTAACAGGGCTATAGTTAATATGGCGAGGCTGGAGTGGGAAGCACTTTACAGGATCTGGCGCGACACAGGCCGGACACCAAAAGAACTCGCTAGGATGAAAGAGCTAGAAGAGACGTTCAAAGACGATGGCATCGGTCTAGACGCAGACGGGAAGGTGTTTTCCGGCGATCTATCTGAAGAAGCTCGGTGGTAAACAATGATCAACCAAGACTACGAAGGTCTATACGACTTTGACCAACCCACCTATGCTCCTCGTGACTATGGTCCGACAGTGCATGAGGTGCAGCAGCGGCAAGCTGAAGAATCTAAGCGGCGTGCTGCTATTGATGCGGCAAATGTTGGCGACTTGTTCTCCTCGGCTGCTTCAGAAACGTGGATGCTTGCTCCATTGTTTAAGCCGGAGCACGCTACAAACTTTGAGCATGAAGTAATACCCGAGCTATCTGAGCACGAAAAGAACAAATTGTACGCGGGGCTTCCTGCTAATATTGTTGAGGAGATGGAGTTTCACGGGCGTTCTCTTGATCATATGTATGCCATAAAGCAAGCCTACTTAGACAGGCAGGAAACTCAGCAGATCCTAACGCAAAGCTTTGGCACGCCAACTGTCATGGCTTCTTACTTTGGTGCTGCTCTTCTTGATCCTGTAAACATTGCCGCTATGGTTGCTACAGGGCCAGCGTACTCAGCGATATCTTCATCTGGTAAGTTTGCGTGGGGCGCACGCTTTCTACGCACAGGAGCCCTTGCAGGAACTGAGGGAGTTGCGTGGGGAATTGGTCGAGCGGCTGCTGGAGATCCTCTCATGGGTCTTGAGGATATTGCAACCATAGGTGCGTTTGGTGCTGGGCTTGGTGGTGCTTTCGGTGTGCTGTTTGGTAAGCACACGCCTGATATGCCAAAGATTTCCCGCACAATGCAGGGACTTAAGTTTGCTAGGGAAGGCGCAGAGATTAGTGAAGACGGCTTCCGTGCGCTTCGTCAAGGTTATGACTTCAATGGTCCCAAAATGATTGGGGCTAGTAAGACTATTGATGAACAACAGATAATCCGATACAGACCTAGACAGCTAGAAGCTAACAACAGAAGACCTTACGGGTACGTGTCTATCTTTGGTACACGAGAGCGCGGCAACATTGGTGTGTCTATTGCTCAAAGCTCAGTTGAAGATCTTGCCATTATGCAGGGTGGGCGTGTGCTTTTAAAAACGCCTGACATGAGTGTTAATGGTCTTGTTAAGTTTGACCCTGCGTCAGGTAAGTATGTTGTCTGGCTTCACTCACGTACTGCAAAGTTTAAGCCCGGAGGTCAGCGACTCGGTGGTCCTGATGGACCTCGCATGCTCTCTGAATCCTTGAGTGAGCTAGAGGCGGTCGCAACAAAGAGACTACAGGACTTTATTGCTGACGCGGAAGCTCATGGCATCCCCGC
>TARA_R110002012_G_scaffold5629_10_pt1 | contig 12305 bp, 16 predicted proteins | sample TARA_R110002012 | Tara Oceans TARA_R110002012 (sample SAMEA4396515) | marine metagenome | biome: Westerlies Biome; feature: [DCM] deep chlorophyll maximum layer (ENVO:01000326); material: water (ENVO:00002006), including particulate matter (ENVO:01000060) such as... | depth 40 m
TAGGTATCAAACCATACCTGTAGTTGGTTGTATATCTCCAAGAAGTTACCTACTTGTTTACATACTTCTACCTTACCTCTACTAAACCCACTTGCTATCCCTTCAGATATCATCTTTTCAGATTGCTCAGTAGATATAATACCCGTAGATACCATATGCTGTAGTTGTTTATTAGATATTTTCATTATCTTACTCCTATTTTTACTCTCTACTCTCATTGATTCTACTAAATGAGCGTTTTGAGCGTTTTGTTTATTTTGTGCTATTTTCACGCCACAAAATACAAAAAAAATAATCAAAAAAAAATAAGGTTTGTTAACTTTTTTTGTCGTAAATTCCAGCATTTTTGTGATAATGAGACTCAGTCTCAATAAGAGTAGTGGATTAAATGATAATGAGACCTAATCTCAATAAGCTATTTATTGTTAATGAGACTCAATCTCAGTTAGGATAGTTAAATGATAATGAGACGCAGTATCAAGTAGTTGTATTTATTGCAAGTGAGACGCAGTATCAATAAAAAATATTATTGCTAATGAGATGCAATCTCAATTAAAAAGTCAAAAAGCTAATGAGACTCATTCTCAACAAAAAGGGATGGGGGAGGGGGGTATAGCGCAAATAAGGCTTACACACAATCTACGGCTATTTTTTTAGGAATAGGAGTGTAGTTTACTGCTAAATAGCTCTATATCAATAACTTCGAGTGAATCTGCGTTCTGTAGTCTGCTTACTATTTCTGCTAATTCGCCTATAGTCTTACCTGTAGGCTCTAGAATATCTATAACTTTCATATTCATAGCTAACTTTATAGCTTCGTTTATATTTTCGTGACTACTATTTTCTTTGAACTCATTGGATATTGCTCTATCAAGTCTTCTTTTCATTTTTTCAACCTTTTCTCTTTATTGAATTTACTAATGAATGGTTAGTTAATGCAAGTATTTTTAAAATATATTGTAAAAATTTTGAAAAGTAACTAGTTGTACAGTATTAGAATAGTTATATTTGGCGATATTTGGTATCTTAATGGCTAGATTATTCATTTTACTAGTATATGTATGGGTTTACCAGTTTTTAATGAATTTTGCCCCGTTTTAGTGTCTACAATATAATAAAGGTATTTAAGTATCTCGTGTTCTGCCTCATCTCCACGTACTCCGGCTACCTTGGTGACCTTTTCTACCTCATATCCCTCATCTCTTACGCTTTCTACTTCCTTCCACTTTGTTTCCTTGAACATCTTGTCTAGGTCTAGTTGTTGTAGAAGTAGAGTGACTACCAAAAATCCTTTCGTAGTTATCTTTATACCTCTTAACATCAGAGGTTCTATCTTTATCACCTTTGCCATTCATCTTTTCTTTCTTTTTATATTACGTTAGTAATATATTTCTTTCTTTTACTAAGTAAACTAAGTAGCTTCTTGGCTTAGAGCCCGTATAAGTTACTAACAAAACCCCTAACAATGCAAGTACTTTTTAAAAATAAATAATACTTGTACTATATATGTACTTGTTCTTAAATTAATACTAGACATATGGTAAGTATATTAAACATAGCTAGAAGTTATTGCTCTAACTGGGATGCAGGTAACTGTATAGGGTGTGTGTTTAATAGAAAGAATGACAAGTTGTTTATTACATTGGATTCTAAGTTAAGTGGTAAGTCTTGCCAAGTAGAGAGAGGGTGTGACTTTTTTGATTCTGTTGTCATACCGGGAATAACTGATGATAAAGTAAAACAATCTGCTAGATTGTACAGGAGTAAGAAATGAGAACAGCAGTAGCAGTAGTTGCAATGATATCTGGAAAGCTTTGGTTCTTTACAGAAGCATTGTTCATAATAGTAGCAATAAAGATAATAAAGGGGTTGGTTAGATGAGAAGAGCTATCGTAACGCCAGATAAGCATTTTCCATTTGAAGATAAGAAAGCAATAAAGGTAGTATGTAAGGCTATAGAACTTGTTAAGCCAGACATATACATAGACCTAGGTGATACAGGTGAATGGGAATCGGTATCTCATTGGCAATGGAAGAAAAAGAAAAGACCTCCGTTAGAATATCAACTTCCATTTGTTTATAAGGAAATAGAAGCTGTTAATAAAGGGATGGATACTATAGATGCATCTCTAGATAAAGCAGGAACTAAAGAACGTCATTTCGTGGAGGGTAATCATGAAGACTGGCTTAATAGATTCGTTGAAGAAAATCCATACTTGGCTAAAGAGATACTCGTTAAGAATGCTCTTCGTCTTAAAGAGCGTGGATACAAATACCATAGGCTCGGAAAGATGCTCAAGATTGGTAAAATTAATTTCTACCATGGGCATCATTTTGCAGGAGTTAGTCACACTCGTAATCATCTCCTTCGTCTCGGTGGTAATGTTATGTATGGTCACCATCATGATATTCAGCAAAGCTCTGTTACGCACATTGATGGGGTCAAGTCAGCGTGGTCAATAGGATGTTTAAAGGATATGCGTGCTGAAGCCAATGAATGGCTTGGAAATAGGCAACATAACTGGCAACACGCCTTTGCAGTGATAGACTTTCATAAGAATGGTAACTTTAATGTAACCGTACATCAGATAGTTAATGGAGTTAGCACTGTTGATGGAAAGGTATTAAGTGCAAAGTAGGTCAATAAATAAAAAAGACCACTTGTTATTTGACGATGTTAATGAGTTTAATCAGTTTATGCCTAATACTGATGTAGTAAAAGACTGGAGGAATAGCAACGAAGGTGATTGGGTGCTATGCGATGATGGTCAAGTATGTCAGGTTTTAAAAAAAAGTAGTCTTAAAAAGGGTAACACTATAAAGGTTGATTACATTAGAACAGTTATAGGTTCTTTTGTATGCTCTGGTAATTACAAGATGTCTGGAGATATGAGAAAGAATATATATACCTTTAGTCCTAAGTATGATAGTGCTTACAAAGTAAAGAAAGATAGAAAGAAAGCAACTAAGAGTGAGTTTCTATTTGCAAAGTATGTAGCTAAGGGTGATGATATGGTAGATGCTTTTCTAAGTGCGTTTCCTGCTAATAGTAGAACGTACGCAGAGAGAGAAGCTAAATTTTTAATGAACACTAAAAGGGTGCAAAGTTTGATACGTGAAGAAATAGACAAGATAATGAATGAGGCTGAGATAACCCCATTGTATATCTTAGAAAAAATGAAGGACATTATAGAGTCTACTACATCTAGAGACAGCGATAAGGTGTCCTTATTAAAAGAATTGGTCTCAATAGCTGGAATGAAAGATACAGATACTAAGTCTGAGTCTGTAACCGTATTTCAGGGTTTCTCTCCTGAGCAACTAGAGGCTATAGGTGGTAAGAATAAAAAACTGGCAAGTGCCAAAAGGGAATTAAAAAGCTGATGAATCTATACGAAATAGTCATAGAGGTTCTTGAGCACGCTGATGATAACGGTATGTCCATAAGTAATGATATGTCGAAACAAAGCATAGCTACAGAAATCTATGAACTGTTCTACGACAGTCAAGTTCATTCTAGTTACATTGATAGTGGTTACATAAGAGATATAAGTGACTACTGGCAGTTTAGACAAGATGTAGATGAAGACGAATAAGTTAGCAGTATACGGAACACTTAGGGATGGTAAGCGAGATACTTGGAAAGTAGATGGCTACTCATTAGTGTTTCCGGGTCATAGGAATTATCCAGCCGCTTTCATTGATGAAGACCAAAATGAAATGGTTGTTGAGGTTATAGACGTTGATGATATCGACCTACACGGATATGATACATATGAAGGTGTACCTTATGGCTTATATGAAAGAAGAAGGGTTAAGGCTTATACAGAAGACAATGAGGTAGATGCTTGGATGTATACTATAGGCCCAGCTTTATTGCAGAATAGTGGAGTATTTGAACTTGTGCCTAAAAAAGATTGGATGTCAGAAGAGTGCCAAAAGCTCCGAACATAAATAAAAACAACGTATCTGAAAAAGAACGTGTATTAGAGCTAGCTAAAAGAGATATAGTATCTTTTGGTCAACTATTCCTACCTGAAGATTTTATGAAATCTAATCCTGCTTCATATCATTATGAATTAAATGACCTTTTACTGGATGACACTAAGAAAAGAAACTGTATTATATTACCTAGAGGGCACAGTAAATCCACGTTAGCAAAGACTGCTTTATTATATCACTTGTATTTTAACCCAGAGGGTAAGAAAGAATTTATAGCTTGGGTTGCAGAAGAACAATCTCAAGCAATCGACCATATTAAATATTTACAAAATCATATAGAAGTAAATCCAGCTCTTAATTATTACTTTGGAGACATACGTGGAAACAAATGGACAGAAAAAGAATTTACTACCAGTAAAGGAGATAGGGTAATAGCAAAGGGTACATCGCAAAGACTTCGTGGTCGTTCTCAATTAGGTCTTAGATATACAAAGATAATACTTGATGACTTTGAATCTGAGTTGAATACCAAGACTCCAGATAGAAGACGAGAGATAAAAGAGTGGGTTATGTCTACTGTAGAGCCTGCTTTAGAAAACTCTGCTGGAAACGAAGGTTCTATATGGCTAATAGGAACTATAGTACACTATGACTCATTTTTACAAAGTATATACGATGGTTATGTAGAAGCACAAAGGGACAAAAGAAAATATGCTTGGGATGTAATGTATCATAAGGCTATAAGTCCTGAAGGTGATGTTCTTTGGCCCAGTTACTTTAGTAGAGAGAAATTAAAAGAGATACGTAGAAGATTTGAAGATGTTGGATTATTGCACAAATTTGCACAAGAGTATTTAAATGAAGCTAGAGATTTAGAGAATGCTAAGTTTAAAACAGATAGGTTGCAAAAATATGACCATGAGTTTGAAAGTAGGGATGGATATGCATATATTGTAAACAAAGATGATGCTATACCTATAAATGTATATATGGGTGTTGACCTAGCATATGAAGCTACTGAATCAAGTGACTACCAAATTATAATGGTTATAGGCATAGATAGTGATAGAAACATATATGTAATTGATTATATGAGAGAACATATACCTCTTTATGATATGCCAGAACAAATATTAGAATACGCAAGAGAATTTTCTCCTGTTAAAAGAGTTAATGTAGAGCACGTTGGAGCTCAGGGTATAATAAAAGATGCTGTTAATGCATTATCAAATAAAGAAAGAAAGGTAGCTCCCGGCATAGCACTAGGCGTAAGACCACCTAGCGGTATTAAAAAAGAAGATAGGTTAGAATCTTTATTGGCACCTATAGTCAATAGAAAGAAAATGTTTATAAAAAGGTCTCACAACTCCTTAGTAGATGAAATGTTTCAATTTCCAAAAGGAAGAAACGATGATATACTTGATGGTCTATGGTACGCTATAAATAAAGCTAGACCTCCTGTTAGTAAGAGGTTTAATGCTGTTGACTTCATAGAGAACAGGGTAGTAAAGCCTGTATCTAAAACAAAGAAGAGAGTTATATCTTGGGTTACTGGTCAAAAAATTTAAATAGTACTTGCATAGTGTGTATATGATTTGGTATATTATGCATCAAAAAGGAAGGTGCATTCATTTCTAGTATACGAGAGTTAGAAAAAAACGAAGTACAACACTCTGAGGTTAATAGACAGCTTTGGAGAATGTGGAGAGATGCTCGCTCTGAGTGGGATGTAGAAGCAAGAGACTCTATTGATTTTTTTCTAGGAAACCATTACTCACAAGAAGAGTCAGACGCTCTAAGGGCTGTCGGTCAAGGTGATTTTGTAATTGACCGTGTATATGCCGCAATAGAAAAGCTTAAGTCTCTTTTAACCTCACGCTCACCTAAGTATAGTGCAGTAGGCAGAGAGGACTCTGATAGTAGGATATCCAATGTATGGAGGACTATACTAGAGTACATATGGGATATATCCGATGGAGACACTCAATTCAAACAAGCTGTTCATGATTATGCTACAGCAGGTATGGGTTACTTATATGCGTACATAGACCCTGAATCTGACTATGGAAGAGGGGAAGTTAAATATACTTATCTAGACCCATTTCGTGTTTATGTAGACCCAGCTTCTAGGCATAGATACGCTGATGACGCTTCTGGTATAATACTATCTACTATACTTACAGAAGACCAGTTAATAAATATGTACCCTCAGGTAGAACCATATATAGAAGAAATTGATAGTTATTACGATGAAGAAGATTATCCTAGTGGTGGTCGTAAAAATTCATCTCAATCTTTTACTCCAGATGTTTCATATGAATCTGAGTACAATAGGATTAATAAGTATAGAATACTAGAAAGGTTTACTAAAGTAAAAGTTCCTTTCTATAGAATATTCAATAAGCAGGATGGCTCAGAGGTCATACTTGATATAGAAAAATATAATGACTTCATAGAATCTGAAAATGCAAAGCTTTTAATAGAAGCTGAAATGATTGAGATTGTTGAAGTAATGCAAACAAGAATTAAAGTCTCGGCAACAGCAGGTGATTTACTGTTGTATGAGCAGATATTAAATACAGACATATACCCGATAATACCAGTTCCTAATATATGGACAGGAACTCCTTATCCAAAGTCTGATATATCAAAGGTCAAAGACTCACAAAGACTTTTGAATAAGCTTTTCTCTCTCACTCTCTCGCACGCTCAAGCCTCTGCTGGACTTAAGTTAATGGTTCCAGAGGGTAGCGTGGATGATTTGGGGCAGTTGGAACAGGATTGGGCTAGACCTAATGCTGTTATCCCTTATAACCCAGAGTTTGGTGCACCGCACTTCCCTGCCCCACAATCACTTTCAGGAGAGTTTTACAACTTAATGAGTAGATTAGAACATTATATAGATTTAAGTTTCGGTATCCCAGAACTAATGCAGGGCTTTAAAGAAGGAGCACCTGAAACAGTTCGTGGTACTGCGATGCTTGCCGAAATGGGCGAGACTCGTGGTAAATCTAAATTAAGAGATATCGAAGGAAGTTTGACTAGGTTAGGTAAAAGTTTATACAACCTATCTAAGGGTCATTACACTTACGCAAAGACATTTAGAATTGTACAGCCAAATAACGACATTACGGAGTTTACGGCAAATATGTACGATGATAGAAGTCAGGAAATTAATGCCATAACAAATGACATCACCGTCGGGCATTATGACGTGAGAATCATATCCGGTTCAACTTTACCTTCTAATAGGGTCGCTGAGTATCAGATGTACCTAGAAGCGTATAAGATGAATCTGGTAGATGATGTCGAGGTTTTAAAGAAAACTGAAATCTTTGACAAACAAGGTGTCTTACAGAGAAAGGGACAAATGTCTCAAATGCAATCTTATATTAAACAACTCGAAGCTCAGATTAAGAAACTTAGTGGAGACCTTCAAACAGCAGAGCGTGAAACGCTTAGCTCAAGAAAGAGGGCTGAAACTGAGAAGTTCAAAAGCAGGCTTAATGAAATTCAAAATGATACTAAGTTCAAAACTAAAGTTCAGGTTGATAATCTAAAACGAATTGTTGATTCTGAATCGCAGGCTGTAAGCTAATGAAAACAGAAGTAGTGGGAACGTTACCCGGTTCTGCTTTTATAGACATCTATAAATAGGTGGTGCTAAATTAAAAGAAATCGGAGAAGATAATGGAAAACACTATGCACGAAAATGCCACAATAGAAGGAGTGGAAGGCGAAGTTTTAGAAGAAGTTGTTGAGCCTGTACAAGTTGGTGGAGAATCAGTACAACCTACTGAGGAAGTTGTTGATGATGCTAAAAAGTTTCAATCAATGTACGACAAGAAAACCGCTGATTATGAAAAGCTTAATAATGAACTCGAGGAGCTTCGTAAATACGAACAACTAGGAAGAGTTCTGCAAGATAGACCTGACGTAGTTGAGGCGATGAGAAACACTTTGAGTGGTAATACGGCTAGTAAAGAAGAAGCCCCTAAGGTTACAGAAGATTCTTTTGACCCTTGGGAAGCTTATTACAAGCCGGGTTCACCTTCATATGAGATGAGGGTAGAACAAGAAAAAGCTGTTGCTCAGCAAGCTGTTCAAGAACAGATGGCAGGGTTTCAACAGCAAATGGCGATAAGTAACTTGAGACAAGATTTATCTAGTAAGCACGGAATAACAGACCCTCAAATGGCTGATGACTTTATACAATTTGCAACTACACCTAGGGAAGACCTTCCTTTGGATATGTTAGTTGATGTGTATAGAAAGTACAAAGGCGGTGAGGAAAGAGTATCTCCAAACTTAGAAGCTGTTCAGAAGACCAAAACAATTCCAACTACGGCTGGAGTAGTTCAAGGGTCTGCACCTGAACAACCAAACGAGCTAGATGATGTTTGGCAAGGAGTTATGAACTCGTCAAGAAATACTAAAATATAGACAAGGAGTCCTAAATGTCGACTTACAATCAAGGAATTGTAAATGTTGGAACCCCGGGTGAAGCCGCTTCAGGCTATCATACTCGTAGGTTATTCAACTTTAGTGACCGTGTGGCGGACTTGGCTCCAGATGAATCACCATTTTTCGTGTATCTCTCAAAGGTAGCTAAAGTTCCTACGGATGACCCACAATTCCGATTTTTAGAAGATAGAACCAAGGTTTCTATGACTGACCGCAGTTTTTTACTTGCTGGTGCTCATAGCATACCTGCGTCTGGTTCTAGCTTAACATATTCAGTAGATACTTCAGGTGGAGCATCTGTTGACTGGTTAATAAAGGGTATGGTGTTTGCTGTGGGTTACACAGAAAATAACGCACCTGAAACAATAATAGTAAGAGTTGAGTCTTCTCCAGTTGATGCTGGTAGTACCTCAACTTTCCAAGGCAAAACAATTTCATCTGTAGATGGAGCTGAGACAGGGGCAGATAACGCAAAATGTACTGTTATAGGTACATCTTTCGGAGAAGGTTCTGGAGCTCCAGATGTATTTTCTGAAGTGCTAGATAATGATTTTGGTTATACTCAAATCTTTAAAACAGCTTGTGAGATGTCTAACACTGCAAGAGCAACTCGTTATCGTGGTTACGCAGATGAGTTCCAAAGAATTTGGAATCTTAAACTTCGTGAGCATAAAATTGATATTGAACGTGCTATGCTTTTTGGTCAGCGTGCAAGCGTTGGTGGAGTTCAGTACAGTGAAGGTATAGCAGGTCACATTATTAAAAACGGTACAGCCGTAGTTGATGATAGTGCTCTCTCTTATTCTTCAGGAGCACCTTACTACAGGTCTTCTGCAACTTCTGAATTGACATACGATAGATTGTTATCTGATTTTGAAGTTGTTTACGACCCAGCACGTGGTGGTTCAGATTCTAAATTAGCACTAGCTAGTTTACCTGTAATTACATTTTTTAACAAGCTAGGCTCAACATCTTTTGTTGACCAGTCTATTGCTAATGAATTGCGTTACAATATGGAAAAATCTGTTGGTTCTTTTGGACATACAGTTTTACAAGTTGAAACTATTCACGGTACAATGAATCTAGTTAAAGAGCCTCTATTTAGAGGTTTTGCTTCTGGTTTATTATGTATGGTTGATATGGATAATGTAGCTTACAGACCATTGGTAGGTAATGGAGTTAATCGTGATACTCAAATCATGACTAATGTTCAGTCTGCTGACGAAGACCTTCGTAAAGATATGATTCAGACAGAAGCTGGTTTAGAAGTTAGCCTTCCTGAAAGTCATTATCTAATAAACTTAGAAGGAGTTTAATTATGGCTAGAGCAAGTCACTTAGAAGAAAATAGTGGAGTTTCCGGTCTCAAGAAAAAAGTAGAAAAAATTACAGCCGCTAGGACATTAGGTAATGGCGATAGTGGTAAGGTTTTTATGCTTGATTCTGCTGGTGGAGCTTACTCAATTACCCTTCCAACCGCATCTTCTGCAGAAGAGGGAATCTACTACAAGTTTATTGTAGAAGAAGAAACTCCAACTGCAGATATTACTATTGCGGCAGGAAGTGCTATCATAAGCTTGGTTGCTTTTGATGGTGGTGGTGATGTAGGTAATTCAACTGCAGGTACTCAAGTATCTAACGTTCTTGTAGAAGCGGCATCTCAAAAAGGAGATTACTTAGAAATGATGTTTACCAATGGTGAATATGTAGCTTCTGGTATGTCTGCTATTAATGACGGTTTTACTACATCATAAACTGAATAAATAAAGTTAACAGTAATTAGAACTGTGGGGGTTATCGTATAAAGGGTAGCCCCCAAATCTAAAGATAAAATATGAATTGTATACATTGCAAAACACCAAACCCAGAACAATGGTTCTACTGCAGAAGCTGTGGCAACAAAGCTTCTGAGCCTATTTATACTACTAATTTATTTATGCAAAGCGAGATAGGAAAGAGAAGTGATATAGAATTTTCTGAAGTTAGTATGGATAGTCATATAAATAAAATTAATAAAGATAAGATTAAAAAAAGTAATAAGTTTTGGAAAGAGAAAGTAAGACAGGCAGGGGTATTAAATGGCTAACTTTGATTTAAGAATACAGGATTATACCGGTATATCAACTAGCTTGCTTGGTAATTATCAAACTCAGATGGATGATTTTATGGTTGAGGGTTCTAAAAAAGTTATTAACTCGCTACCTAATTCATTACTATATAAGTGTGCTGATAAATCAACATTAAATAACTCGACTACAAGCCTTGATAATATGGATACTAGGGGTAGAATTTTAAATGTATTAAGACTAGATGCTGATAGTAGCGGAGTTCAGAGACCTTGTAGGTATATTGATAGTTTTAAAAGAGGTAGAATACAAGACTCTTCAGATATGGAGTTGGCTACAGCAACAGACCCGGCATATTTAATATATGACAATGTGCTAGAGGTTTACCCAACCCCGACAGCAAATCAAACAGCAGATGTTCACTTAGTATTATTTCCAAGTAGTATAGATGCAAGTAGTGTTGGTATTATTTCTAACTTCCCAGATGAGGCAGAAGACCTAGTTGTTATATATGCTTCTATAAAAATTATTGATGAGTTAATGGCTGAGTTACTACCATTGACAAATGTTCAAACTTCATTAGAAAATATGAAATCATATGCACAGAATAATGATGCTGAGATAGTTGCTACCTTTGGAGCTGAAACAGATGCTAGGTTAGCTTATAACAATCAAAAATATCAAATGTATGAAAAAAGACAGATAAAACTACAACAAGATTACGATAGAGGAATAGCTAGTTTAGCTAATTAATATGGCAGTACATTCTATAAGTGTAAAAGAATTGATAAGTAGAGTTCGCTTAGTGTTTCCAAGTGCACCAGAAACTTATATATTGAATTTAATAAACGACGCATTGGTTGAAATAGGTACTTATAAAACAAAAGTAGTTACAGCTAAAATAAATTTAGAATCTGGTAAAATGTATTATGATTTAGCAGATGGTGCTACAGATGCAAGTGGTAACGCAATAGAAGTAAATAAAGTACTTAGGGTCTACGGACTTGATAACGAAGGTGATTATATTATAATACCTAGACTAATAGAGAAAGATTTATTATTAGCTGATATAGCCAATGAAGACAAACTAAACACACCTAATTAATATGGCACTATTAAAAGAAGTAACATCACTTACTATAACCGGAGTTGGTTCTCAAATGAGAAACGATTATGTTTTAATAAACTCAGTTAACCTAGATGAAACTGCAAAGCCAAGGTTTTCAGAAAAACCTTATTTTGTATGGTGGGGATATTCTGGTGATAGTGAGCCTAGCGTATCTGGAGCTACTGGAATACAGGTCACTGTAGAATCCGGAACAGGCGCTAATACAATAGCAACATCAACATCAACTGCTATTGGGAACATAAGCGACTTTAATACATCTGTTTCTGTGCCTACTGTGACTATAACAAACGCTAATTTTGGAATAGTAACAGCTTCTAGCATAGGAACAGCTTCACATACTAGTATATCAACAACTACCTCAGGAACTGGTTCCTTTGTTAGTAATGTAAAGTACCCAGAAAATCAATTGATGTATATGATAGAAGGTGATAAGATTGCAGTATTATCAGAACTAGATTCATCTGGTAATAACAATACATCTGCAAGAAAAAAATTAAAAGCAATACAGGAAGACTTAGTAGAGGGATTAGTTCTTCAATATTATGCTGAGCCAGATAGCGTTACAGCGGTAACAGATAATTTAGATATAGATAATGCTTTGGAATTAGCGGTAGTTGATTATGTAAAAAAATGTTTATATATGGATAGAGCAGGCACTGCTACAGATGCAGGTATGATGCAGACATCAATGGCTTTGTCTAGTAA
>TARA_R110002012_G_scaffold72410_1_pt1 | contig 12304 bp, 15 predicted proteins | sample TARA_R110002012 | Tara Oceans TARA_R110002012 (sample SAMEA4396515) | marine metagenome | biome: Westerlies Biome; feature: [DCM] deep chlorophyll maximum layer (ENVO:01000326); material: water (ENVO:00002006), including particulate matter (ENVO:01000060) such as... | depth 40 m
ATGCGTTCAAGTTCGCCAAACAAATGAGGATAATTAAAAAAGAATAAAAACTCTTTGGTTAATATATAATGAGTAAAAGACCAATGAATGAACAGGAAGACGAACCATTCCCAAAACGGAGTAGATTGGAGGGGTGGAATGATGAGGTTCCTGATGATGGAAATTCCGGGTTTTTTTCATCAGGTGATGAAGGGATGTCATCAGAGGATGAAGGGTTCCCCCTTGGACAAGAACACGAAGAACACATGACAGATTTACAAGAACTTAAAAACGAAATAGAAAATGAAAAAGTAACAATAAAACACTATAAACAACTTTTGGCAGAGAAAAACGAGATGTATACTGAAGATGTCATTAAGAACGTGATTGAAGCGGCGGAGAAAAAATTAAAAGAATTAGAAACTCGATTGAGTGAATACACCGACTCACAAAAAGGAGGTAATAAACATAAGAAGACCGTGAAGAAGAAAGGGAAGAAGAAGGGAAAAAAGAAGGGGAAGACTAATAAGAAGAGGAAGAAGAAATCGAAGAAAGTAAGAAAGAAACGTAAGAAGACCATGAAAAAGAAGAAGAAGGGGAAAAAGAAGAAGAAGAAGGGAAAGAGTAAAAAGGCACGTAAGTAAATTTAGTAAATATATTATAACATTAATAAATAATAATAATGTTATACAGAAAATATACCAAACCAGGCGAATCATTACAGAAATCGAAAAGAAAAAATAAACCAATTGAGGAAAAGGGAGAGAAATTAAATGAAATAGATAAGTTGATAGATAACACGATTGCTTCACCTAATAATACTGTTTATACTATGGATCGACAATTTATGAAGTATCAGGAAAACAACAGAGGTAGTAGTAAAAAAGAAGCAATTATGAATAAGATGAACGAACGTGATATGGTGGTCCAACGCGGATGTAACCCTTTTCTCTCCCAAAATAATTATATAAATGATCTAATGAACCAAGAAAAATATATAAGACAAAATAATAATTTAAATACTACACGTGAATAGATATTATATGACAAATTACATTACTCAGAATTCTCTTTTATTAAATAATCTATTAACGTTTTACAATAAAGACAACAATCTTGAAAAAATCCTTCCTATTATAAACGGAGAATCCAAAACATCACTACGATTGATTGACTGGTTTGCAACTAACTATAGTAAAAAGTTTTTCACGGTGTATAAATTTAAGTGCAATGATGGCGTAGAAAGACGTTTTAAAGTTTACTTAGAATACAAGTTAAAATTACGAGCGTATTCAAAAAAGCGATTTGACCCGTTCTGTAGATGGGATAGGATTACCATCCCGTACAACGAAACAACGCATATACAGACTACAATAGGACAACTTAATTTTTTTAGGTGGATATTGGAAAATAAAATTCTAGATTATATCGAACAAAATTTCGATGAAATATCACACGACATGAATAAACGCAATAGCACTTCGAAGAATAAAAAAGGAAAGAAAGACAAATCTACAAGAAAAACTAGAGAAGAACTCTCTGTTTCGGCTACTAAAAGTATAAAAAAAGAAAATGTAGAAATTATTGTATCATTTGATTAAACAAAATAATTTAAACTCGAACTACAATATTATATATATATATATGAAAATTTACGTAAAAATAATTACAGGTCAAACGTTGACATTAAACGTCGAATCGGATGATACAATTGAATATGTAAAACAGTGTATAGAAAAGGATGAAAGAGGCATATCTAAAACACTTATTAAGGCATTATACTTCAAAAAAATTAAATTAAACGATACGCAAACACTGTCCGATTACAATATAGAAGACGGTGCTACATTTTATATTATAATGAAACTCTGAAATGATATAAAAAACAGTTAAATAAATGATTTAAAAAGAATTGGACCATAAATATTATATAGAATGCAAATTTTCGTAAAAACGCTTACGGGTAAAACTATTACACTCGATGTGGAAGGATCTGACACCATTGAAAATATCAAGCAAAAGATTCAGGACAAGGAAGGGATTCCCCCGGATCAACAGCGCTTGATTTTCGCAGGGAAACAATTGGAAGATGGGCGTACACTGACTGATTATAATATAAGTAAGGAAGCAACCCTACATTTGGTACTACGTCTTCGTGGTGGAGCAAATAAACAAAACTAAATTGTAAAACAGATAAATCAATTAAATAACCAATTTAAATATAACATAATTATTATATTTAAATGTTGAAGTCAACGAATAGTAATGAACTCACTAAAAAAAACGCCGCCCTTTTAAATTGGATATTATGTGAATCAGGCGTTCATAATATTACATTTAATCCAAAAGAATGCAAACGTTTGTTTAACATATATAAAACGGTGTGTAAGGAAGATGAAGAAAATAAAAATTAATGTTTATAAATTATAATTAATGTTTATAAATTATAATTAATGTTTATAAATTATAATTAATGTTTATAATTTATGTATAAATACGTAGGTTAAGTTAACTTAAGCGAACAATTTATTCATATTTTTAACTTCTATTTTTGTCTCTTCTTCCATAAATAATTTTTCTACAATCTTATCGTCTCTTAATCGGATACTATACGATTTTTGTATATTTTTTCTACCAACTCTCCCCAACGCTTGTATTAACTTTTCTTGTGTCATGTTCTGTAAGTCCTTTGATAAATACCCATGACAGAATTGATAATTCGTCCCATAGATATAATCAGAGGAAGCAATAATAACGTATAATTGCTGTTTTTCAGCCAGTTTTTTTATAATATCAATATATTTGACCTCACTTTTACTACTGAATACTCCTATCCCCATCAACAACAATAATTTCCATTCTTTGTTTACATCCAATGAAATAATTTCCTCCACAATCCCTTCATCGATGTTACTAGTGAAAAGATTGGTTGGAACTTCTTTATGAGGGTGCCATTTCATGTAATGTTCCTTTCTATTTGGAATGTATTCAGGACTAAGTTCTATTTTTTTCATTTTTTTCATAAACGCGTTTATTTTTTTGTTAAATTCGTTTTGTATTTTAGCCTCCTTATCATTTTGACGAGCACTATCCAACACTTTTTCACTTATCTTATCGGTGCGTTGTTTTTCATCCTTTATAATTTGATTCAAAGCCTCTCTATACTCTTCATTCGTATCAATAACATGTAACAAATCATTCAACACCTTTTCCGGTATATTAGACGCTTTTAAATAAAACATTCCGATTTTTTCTACATCGTTTGTCATAAATATGGTTGGTCCATCTGTTAATGTATCCGCGTCTGATGTTGTGATTTTTATGGTGGATATAGCATAAGGGTCACCTTTGTTTTTCTTATACGTTTGAAAGTCATTCTCCTTAATTTGCCGACATAAAGTTAGGTAATACAATTTAACACTATGAATCGTTATATCAGATATCGTTTCAAAATACTCAGTTGGTTTGTAACGTTCTGAAATATCAATGTTATCCAATATGTAAATAATAAATTTGGACGCCTCTTTAACATCAATATAACGCAATAAGGTTTTGTTTTTGGCAACAAATTTGACACTTTTTTTAAACTTTTTATAATCATCAAATTCATCGTGTAGTACCACAATATTCCCCTTTGTATTTAAAAGTTGTATTGTTTTATTACAATCATAACTTGCAATATTATATTGTTCGCCTTTAAAACGTTGTTTAAAATTAGCAACCATTGGGAATATTTCATCGCTGGATGGTAACGTAGCCGAAGAAAGAACGATATTCGGTATTTCATTTTGCGTCCAATTTTTCTTCATAATACTGTGGAACGAATGTTCGTTGTAATCCAATGTAATAGTAGGTTCATCCCAATACCACAATATATCCTCCTTTTTATTAAAAGCCAACATATAATTCATTGCTGGCAAGTACGATTGGATATCTGTGATAATTATCTTCACCTTTTCACCATTACTATTGTCTACTCTAAATATACCACCAGATTTGCGGTTTCTAACAAAATCCGTAACGGCATAATAATGTAATCGTATATCGTCTGGTGTTTCGCAACCAAACGCAATAGCAATAGGAATTTCGAGCGCAATACACGACTTTGCTAATTGAAGACCAACGTGTTTTGCCGCGCATGTAAATATAAGTATTTTTTCATTAACCAGCCCAACAGGAGTCATCGTTTTTCCAGTTCCAGTAGGCGCCTGGTACAACAACAATTTCGGATCTTTGTTTTTGTGTATTAAATCAAACATTTTCTTCTGATGACTAAACAGCGAAATATCGTTGTATTCTGTTAACAACGCGTTTTCTTCTATGTATTTATGAGAATGTTTAATAAGGTTTGTGATATTTATTTCTGTTTTATATGTTTCTAATACATACTTTACAAATTTAAGCAGTAGATAATTGACCCGTTTTACCTTACGCTTAGAGAGTTGTAACAGTGAATAATAATAGTAACATTTTTTAGACTTACTATTGGTTTTAAAATACATAATAATTTGTTGCATCAACACATTTTCAAAGATATTGGTTTGTTTTAGAATTTCTTTGGTATTTATTTTACGAATACGTATTTGATTTGCCTTTTTGATATTAAGTTTTTTGACATTGATTCGTAGTTTATACTTAAGACGATGCTCTTTTATAATTCTGTGAATTGGTTCTTCGTAATATTTATTATAAAAGTATTTATGAAAATCCTCATAATCCTCTACGTTGATTTTTAAGTATCCAATTAAGGATAAATTTGGATTTTCAGTACTGTGTGTATTAAAATATGATTTGTTTATAAATTTAAGTATATACAATTCTTTTTTATTAACCGGTAGTTCTAAAAATTCCCATTCGCTTTTTGTCAGTTTTTGTTGCGTTAAGTTCATTATTAAATATAATTCGCTGTATTTATGTAGTAATAATATAATGTTAAGATAATATTATATTAAATCAATTTTATTAATCGATTGTGTCTGTTAAAAGGTTATTGTAAAAATGACTAAGAGGCTTGTATTTCAAAATATCTAATTCTACGGATGTAGTCTGAAATTCTTCTTTACCATACACATCTTGAAGAAGTAACCATTCAAACATCCCTCCTTTATAGATAAAAACATTACAGAAACCCAACGAAATCAATTGTTTTTGTTTTTTTTCTATATTTTCATCGCATGAATTGCTACCATATACGATAATATGTACGTGTTTATTTGTTTTCAAATATTTATTGATAATATTTACTTCATTTTTTATATCTATGGTATCTTTTATTAAACATGTTTGTTCGTATTCTTTGAGAACATTTATCAATATTGTAGTATTAATCCCTTTATTTGTTTTAACGATATGCTGAACGTCTTCAAAATTATAATGTCTACTTTGCGATTGCCCCATATTAGTTAATATTAGTAATGGTGTTGTATTTAAATAAAAACTGTATTAATTATTGTGATTAATAATTGTTATTAATAATATCGATTATTGATGTTAATACTATTGATTATAGATTGTAGTATAATATTGATTATAGATTGTTGTATAATAATAAAATTATGTATTAATTTTATAATTTAAAAATCAATTCTTAAATGAATAATATTCTATATTGGTTAACTTAGTTGGAGTATGCAAGACCACCCATTCCCGACATTACACGAAGAACATTGTAGTTCGTGGCGTAAACGCGGACCTTAGCAGTGGCCGAAGCACCGATAGCAGCGGCAGAAACAACAAGTTGAAGAGTTGCGTTGTCGATGCGACTGAAGTTACAGGTTCCGGATGGCTGGTGTTCTTCAGGGCGAAGAGCGAAGGAATAACAGTTAATTCCGGCATCTGGATTGCGCGTGTGGTGCTGGTATGGCTGGACGACATCGAAGTAGGAACCTTCACGTTCACTGAATCGGTCTTGTCCGTTAAGTTGCAACTTAGCGGTAACAACTGGATTTTCACCCCAACAGTGCATCTTAAGTGCGGTTTCGGCAAGGACGAAGGCACCGGCATCAGAGACACCAGACGAGGCAGTAGCACCCAAAGCACCGGATACATCGGCTTCGATACCGGCGGCCGTAGTCGATCCGTCCATGGCACCAGCATCGGTAAACATACCGTTATTTCCAATAACTTTGGCTGGTCCACCGACTTGAGCGTCACTGGAGAAGGCGCGGATGGAATGTGGAAGAGCATCCAAAGCATCCGTGTAGTTAAATGGCTGTGCGCCAAGAGCAGAGTGAAGGGATTTACCTGCTACGAAAGAATCGCAGTAGCTGACATTCACATCTGGCTGAACGACCCATACAAGTTCTTTGCATGGATGATTGAAATTAAGCTTAACCTTGTTGCTGGAGGATCCGATGGATTCATCACCAGTGAACTGAAGTTGCTCGATCAAATATTCGTGTGGGTTTTGTGCCATACGACGGCGCTCATCAGTATCCAAAAAGATGTAGTCAACATACAAGGAAGCGGCTACAAGGGATTTGCTGAAAGCAGAGGTCGATTTAAGATTGGCCGTACCGGCGGAGTCAACGGCATCAACGGCAAACAAACATTCGTCCAATGGGCGAAGTTCGATGTTGATCTTGACTTCGTGGTATTGAAGGGCAATCAAAGGAAGGGCAAGTCCAGGGTTGCGACAGAACCAAAATTGAAGTGGAACGTACAAGGTCGTTTCTGGAAGAGCCTTACGGGGAGCGCATACTGCTTCTGGAACAGAGGCAGACGAGCAAGCCGTGGCGACTTCGGCGAAGTCGGGGTCGGTCAAATAAGTAAGTTGAGTCGTGTTACCGATCATCTTGTTGTAACCATCTTCTTGTTCAGAAGTAAGGGTCAACTGGTTCCACAAGTGCATCCAGTCACCATATTGCTTGTCAATTCGTTGACCTCCAATTTCTACTTCAACCATAGAGATCATTTGTTCACCGGGGCAATCCAACCAGCGTGCGTGTGCTGAATCAGAACTGCTGATTTCAGGTAGAGTTACCTGAAGGTAAGTTCGGTACGCAAGATCACCATTTCGCGAAACGGTACATTGAACTCGACGACCGAAGTCGGCTTGACCGTTAAAGGTCTGTTCAATGGATTCCATTGCGAAATTAGTGTGTCTGCGGTATGTAACCTTCCAGAAAGTGATCTGGGGATTACCAGTAAGATACACATCTTGTGCGCCGTAAGCTACTAGTTGCATGAGTCCTCCTCCCATATTATAATATAGGGAAAGAAAAAAATTTTTGTATTTAACTTAATTAAATTAAAAATTTATACCCATTTATTCTTAAATAAAACTAAATTTTATATATTTTATACAAAAATTAGTTGTTTAATATTTGATTTATGTCTAAATTTTCAATCATAAACCGTCTTAGATATGAATCTAAATAAATTTCCTTTTCGTTGTTGTGTTTTTTTTTAAATACATAACAATTGTCTGCTTTTTTAATAGACCATCCGTTTTCTAAAGCATTGTATAATAAAGTCATTTTTTGTAGTTTTATTAAGTCAATATTCGTTATTTCTTTTTCATTAAACGTTATTTTGTTTGGATTATCCATTATATATTGAAAATGATTTTTATAAATAATGAATTTACGAATTTTTATTTTAGTGAATATTGATTTTTGCTAAACAATTAACCAAACTATTAATTAAATAGATGATGTCGTAGTATATTATTAATGCCTAATTTTAAACCTAAAAATCAGAAAAAATTGGCTGTTAATAAGCATAGTATAGCAACGTTAGATAACAAACATGACGAAAAGATGAAACGGTTTAACCATATTTCAGAAATAGAATTACCCAAATTAAAACTGGAAATAAAGAAAATAAAACGTAAAATTCAAAAAAACAAAACTATTAAAATCGAAGATAGACTGGAACTGGAAGACCGTATTAAAGATTTAAAACAACAGATAAAGACTTTAAAAACACAAAAGAGGAATTATTTATTAAATAATTCCGATTTGATTTTTGACTATTTTGAGAAAAAGAAGAATTTAAGCGATGGTAAAACTAGCAAAAAAAAAATCTTACATTCTTTTTTCAGTAAAACAGATGAAAAGGTAGATGTTAAAAATACTAATGACACTATCGTTCAGAGATATTTCAATAATATCGATAATAAAATTATTGATATGAAAAATTATGAAATAAATTACGAAATATGTCCTAAATGCCAGGGAGAGTTAGTTCAAGTAGAATCAGAAGGGATTTTAATATGTAAAATATGTAGTTATCAATCTAAGTTTTTAATAGAACATGAAAAACCATCTTATAAAGAACCACCTAAAGAAGTATGTTTTTATGCTTATAAACGTATAAACCACTTTCGCGAAATATTAGCACAGTTTCAAGCAAAGGAGACTACACAAATTCCCGATGAAGTAATTGATAACATAAAGAAACAAATTAAAAAAGAAAGATTAACGCTTAAGAATATGGATAATAAACGAGCAAAGGAAATATTAAAGAAATTGGGATATAATAAATATTACGAACATATCCCTTTTATAAAAGATAAATTGGGAATAAAACCCCCGGTTATGCAACCTGAATTAGAAGATAAATTATGCAATTTGTTTATGGAAATACAAAAACCGTATAGCAAACATTGTCCGGATAGTAGAGTTAACTTTTTAAATTACTATTATGTATTGTATAAAATGTGTGAGTTATTGGACAAACATACATTCCTTCCTTATTTCCCAATGCTTAAAGACCCTGTAAAACGAATAGAACAAGATGAAATATGGAAGAAAATATGTTCGGAATTAAATTGGGAATTTATTCCTACATTGTAATAATTTTTATTTATTATATTAAAAATTATTATTTGATAACGTAAATATTATTTACATCATACCCATTCGTGGGAATCCGACAAGATTGGCGCCAATACCAAATCCTGCTCCAGATCGTGCCGAAACACCCATAGATGGAACGTAAGTATCCAATACCGAAAAGGTGGCGGCGGCGGTTAGAGAAATCAACAATACTTCATCCAAATTAAGCGAACGCTTAGGGATAGCATATGCGGCAATAGCAACCATCAAACCTTCAACTAAATATTTAACAACACGACGGAGAAGTTCTCCTAAATCAAAAATCTCTCCTAATTTATCAAACATATTATATAATAAATAAATAAAAAAAAACTTAAACAATAATAATATTATTATTTATATGGCAGAAATTGCTTACCAACACAAAACGAACTCTGATGGCTCTTCAAATCCAGGTTATGTTGACCTACTAGAAGAGGACAAGACGTTATCCGGTCAAAAATTTGTATGTGTTTCATTCGTTAGTCCTGAAAATGTTCTTAAGAGACGTGAACTGTTTATGTTTGAAGCATTTTTAAAAGGGTATGACTTTTCTAAATCGATGGAAAAGTTTTCACAATTTTTGAATTTCTTGGCGTATAAATATAATCTTAATTTCGAAACATTGATGGGAGATATGCAAGAATTTGTGAAAAGTGAAAAAAGTGAATTAAAAACTACGGATATTTACGATTCTTATAAAACGTTCTTAGATAACAATGAAGATGAATTGGACGATGAATTTAATAAGCAAAATAATTTCCAGACAAGTGTAAGAGGATTAAAGGTACGAGGATCATATTCAACTCAAGAAGAAGCTGAATTGCGATGTAAGTTGTTGCGCGAAGTTGACCCAAATCATAATGTATATGTCGGTCCTGTTGGAGTATGGATGCCATGGGAACCTGAAGCATACAAAACTGGACGGGTTGAATATTTGGAGGACGAGTTAAATCAATTGATGCATGAGAAAAACGTAAATGAAGCCAAGGCAAAACAAGAGTTTGAAAAGAGAATTCAAGAGACAAAGAGGAAGGCAATTGAAGAGAATGTAAAAATGGCAAGGGAAAGCGGAAACAAACTAACGCAAAAATTAGACAAAAATGGAAATCTTGTAGGTGTAAATAATACTGTAGAAGAAGACTTGAAACAGTTGGAGGATACCAGTTCAGATGGCATCAAAAAGGCGTTGTTTGAAGGAGATAACATTGTCCGTAAAAAAAGGGATTAAATTGATAAAATCGTTGCACTATGCTTATAAAGTATTAAAAAAAAGTGTTAAAAAAAAGTGTTAAAAAAAAGTGTTAAAAAAAAAGTGTTAAAAAAAAAGTGTTAAGAATAAAGTATAATGAGTTATATTTATGTTTTAAAACTAATTAGAAATAAATATTACATAGGAAGAAGTAATAATCTAAATGTTAGAATATCAAGTCATTTTAAATTAGATGGTAGTAGTTGGACAAAACTGTATAAACCAATTAAAGTAATAGAGGTAATACCAAGTTCTGATAATTATGATGAAGATAAATATACCCTTAGATATATGCAACAATATGGAATTGATAATGTTAGAGGAGGTTCATTTACAAAACATATATTAGAATATTCACAGATAAAAACAATTAATACTATGTTAAAAAGTAAAAATGACGAATGTTATAAATGTGGAAAAAAAGGACATTTTGCGAATAATTGCTTAAATAGTAAAAATACGGTAGATACATTTGATTCTTATTCAGGCGATGAATATTGGGAATGTGATTATTGTGGAAGAAATTTTGATACAAAAAAAGGGTGCTTATTTCATGAAAATATTCATTGTAAAAAAAAATATGTTAACAATTATAATGTTACATATAGCGATAGCGATAGTTATAGTGATAGCGATACTGAATACGAAGAATCTACTCATGAATATATAGGTCATAAAGACGGGACAATATTTGATTCTACTAGAGGATATATTAGACCAAAACAAAAAACAAAAAAAAATAGTTGTTATAGATGTGGTAGAACAGGACATTATTCTACATCATGTTATGCTAACACACATATAAAAGGCTATTATTTAAAAAGATAATAAAATTATAGAAAATTTTATATTTTCTATAATTTTATGAATTACCAACGATTTTTCTTTACATTAATACGCGGACCTTTGTTTTTCCTTGAAGCATTTGGGTCGTATACTTCTTCTTCGTCGTCTGAACCCAATCCCTTCGACATCTCCCAAAACTCCTTTGCTCCTAATTTAAAATCTCCATGAGCGTTTGCTTTGTACCAGAAAATTTGGTCTTCCAATCGATTCGACTTAGCATTATTAGATATAACAAGGCATTCATAATTTTCAGTACATTGGTCCATTACTTGACAAAAACTTTCAAAAGTAGTAAACATTCCTGCGAAATTTTCATAGATACGCTTTCTATTTGTTAGATACGGCTCGCGCAATATAAATGTATAATCAATATTGGTTCTCAAATTAGGAGGGACACCTAATGGATATTGCATAGTAATAACAAGCATAATTTTCCAATGACGGCCATTCATAAAGAGCAACCTCATAAGTTTATCGCGCGACCATGTGTTATCATACAAACAATCATCTAGAATTACAAATGCCCTAGGATCTATACTAGATTTTCCATATGCTTTTTTTTCTTTTTGGATTTGCTTTATTACTATCTTTTGCCGTTTTAATATATTTTCAATAATGGCTGTATTGTATTCATCGTGAATAAACAATTTAGGAACTAGTTTACCATAAAATCCATTACCGGCTTCTGTCCCTGATATAACAGTTCCGATAGGAATATCCTGATGATGAAATAACATATCACGTACCAAAAAACTCTTACCTGTATCACGTCGTCCTATCATTACAATTACTGGTCCATTTGAATCGTCCAAATCAAATTTTATGTTTTTCATATTAAACTTTTTTAGTTCTAAATTCATATATAATTCTATATTAAATTATTTAATTACTTTGTAACGAATTTAATCACATATTATACCGTAAAATAATGTATTACTAAAGTATTAGTTTAAATGTAAATTATATATTATCATTAAATCGTAATGTTCTCTCTTTATTACAAGAAAAATAATAATAATTTATTATTTAGCCAATTTGAAAACAACGGGTTTTTGCAAATTCAGAATTATATCCCCTTATATTCTGAATTTTTCAAATTAAGCGATGTAACATACAGTTTAATAAACTTAAATCACAAACATACCATTTATTCTATCAAAGATACCTACGATAATAATAAATTTTTATTGGATGTAAAAAGTAAAAATAAAAAGAATGAAGAAATTGTCGCCGAAAAGACATCCTTTTTTAAATTTTCACCGTTGCTTAATCCTTTGAAATATTTAACTGGACGTTATAAAACGTTGTCAGCACAATCTGACCTAATGCCGACATTTAAACCGATTTTAACAAAGAAAAACAATTACCTGAAAAAATTACATGATATAAATAATACTTCCTATGTTGA
>TARA_R110002012_G_scaffold49919_2_pt1 | contig 12293 bp, 12 predicted proteins | sample TARA_R110002012 | Tara Oceans TARA_R110002012 (sample SAMEA4396515) | marine metagenome | biome: Westerlies Biome; feature: [DCM] deep chlorophyll maximum layer (ENVO:01000326); material: water (ENVO:00002006), including particulate matter (ENVO:01000060) such as... | depth 40 m
ACGCCTGTTAGTACGCTTGGGTGATCATGGCTGAGAGTCCTATCGCCGCACGTGTCGAGGCATTTCTAGCCGCCCTGGCGGGGCACGCAAGCCCTGCCACCGTGGCTGCTTATCGGCATGATCTAGCCGCGCTATGCGTGTTTACCGAACGCCGCGAGGTAACCGACCCGGCGGCGCTGGATACGACGCTACTGCGGGCCTTTCTGGGAGCAGAGCGCAGTCGCGGCTTAGCGCCCCGTAGCCTTGCCCGGCGCCGTGCGGCGCTATCGCGCTTTGCTGACTACCTTGTCAAACAAGGTGTACTGGTAGATAACCCTGTGGGGTTGCTGCGCACGCCTAAACAGCCGAGCCACCTGCCGCGGCCAGTCGATGTCGATGCCTTGGCGCGCTTTCTTGATACTCCCCACGATGGGTCACCGCTCAGCATCCGCGACCAGGCGATGCTTGAGCTGTTTTACTCAAGCGGCCTACGCTTGGCGGAGCTGGCGGCGCTAGACTTGGGGGATTTGCACAACCGTCAGGTCAGGGTGATTGGTAAAGGCGGTAAGCCGCGGCAAGTACCGGTCGGGGGCCGTGCCGATCAGGCCCTGGCCGAATGGCTGGGCTGTCGTTCCGTATTAGCCCCAGTTGAGGAGCAGGCGCTATTTATAGGTCAGCGTGGTACTCGATTGGGCCATCGAGCCATTCAAAAGCGCCTGGCACAACTGTCAGTTAGCCGTGGGTTACCCGAACATTTGCATCCTCACCGCTTGCGGCACTCCTTTGCCAGCCATCTACTGGAGTCGAGCCAGGATCTGCGCGCGGTGCAAGAATTGTTAGGCCATGCCAACCTGTCGACCACTCAAATCTATACGCGCCTTGATTGGCAGCACCTCGCGACCAGCTATGATGCAGCGCACCCCCGAGCTAAACGAGGCTCCCACGACCATAGAAATAGCCCCAGGAGCAAGCCATGAACACGCTGCAGGCCATTACTTTCGATCTGGATGACACGCTATGGGACAACCATGGGGTGATGCTGCGCACAGAAGAAGGCCATTATCGCTGGCTGCGAGAGGCGCTTGACGTCTGGCGGGCGGCTCGTCAGGAATCTGCGCTGGCGCTAACGCACGAGGCTGGCAGGGAGGATTACCTGCAGCGCCGTCAGCAGTTGGCCCAGGAGGTGCCCGAGCGACGAGGCGACTTCACCTGGCTGCGTTTGCGCGCGCTGGAAGCTCAACTGGAGGCGCAAGGCCTGCCACGCAGTGCGGCGTTGATGTGGGCGGCGGCGGCGATGAACGAGTTCCATCGGCTGCGGGTGCAGGTTACCCCACACCCAGAGGCAGCAGGCTTACTGGCCGCCTTAACACAGCGTTATCGACTGGCCGCGATTACCAATGGCAATATTCATTTGAGCCGACAGCCGTTGGCTGCTTATTTTCCCGTCGCGATTGCGGCAGGCGAGTTGCTGGCACCCAAGCCTGATCCCACGCCTTTTCTTGCCGCCCTATCTCGCTTAAACGTGGCCCCTGAGTGCGCCATGCACGTGGGTGATTCATGGCAGGAAGACGTGCTTCCCGCCCAGCAACTAGGCATGCACGCCGTATGGATTTCCTCGACGGAGAGCCAGCCGTTGCCAGCGCGAGTACACCGTATTGCGCATATCAAGGAGCTGCCTGACGTGATTGAGCGGATAGCCAAGGACGGCGCAGAAACGCGTCATTCTGGCGGGGTATACAGCCATTGATTCAGTTTCTGCGACAGCGTATCGACGCCGTCGCGCTTGAGAGAAGAGAACAGCTGAACCGAGACCAGGTCTTCCCACTCTTTTAAGCGCGAGCGCACTTTTTGCAACGCGGCGTTGGCAGGCCCTTTTTTAAGCTTATCGGCCTTGGTCAGCAAAATATGCACAGGCATTTCGCGTTGATCAGCATACTCGAGCATCATTTGGTCAAATTCGGTCAGCGGGTGACGTACATCCATTAGCAGTACTAAACCGCGTAGGCTAAACCGATTACGAAGATACTCAGCTAAGTGCTTTTGCCATTCTAATTTAACCGCTTCGGGGACTTTGGCGTACCCGTAGCCTGGTAGATCAACCAGGCGTAGCGAGGTGTCATTCATCACGCTAAAAAAGTTGATCAACTGAGTACGGCCCGGCGTACGCGAGGTGCGCGCCAACGCGTTTTGTTGCGTTAGCGCATTAATAGCACTCGATTTTCCGGCGTTTGAACGCCCGGCAAAGGCCACTTCTGCGCCGGTATCATCCGGGCATAGCGCCAGGGTCGGAGCGCTAATAGTAAAGCGAGCGGTGGGGTAGTTCAGCCGAGGGACTGGGCTATCATGAGAGGTAGACATGGACTGGATCCTGGAGAAACGAACATAAAAGCGGTCAGCTAAGCGCGCTCGCCATATCATCATTTATGGTCAGTAGCGCGTAGAGTAGCGACGGATAATAGAGGATAGTTAGCCGAACCGCGACGAATTACCGCTAAAGCAGGCCTAGGCTTACATTCCCGCTACTCGGGTGATTCGTTATAATGAAGATGGTTTATAACTGCGATCTGGGGCGCTAGTGTACCATCGCGTTCTAGCCGGTAGCGACCAGCGCGATACGTTGTTCGTTTTTGGCGGAGCTAGCCCTGGTAATGTGTGGAGCCTGGAAGACACTCAGCGTGCGTACCAGTCAAACATAAAACGGCATAGTGGAATAGCAATGAGAAAGTTACTGGCAAGCTTGGCAATTACCATGGGCGCCGTAGGCGCTGTTCACGCTCAAACAAACTATCAAGCTGACGCTGACCCGGCAGCCGGGCAAGAAATGGCTCAGGTCTGTGCTGCTTGTCATGGACAGCAAGGTATCAGTGCAGTGGGGACGTTCCCTAATTTGGCGGGGCAGCAAATGTCTTACCTTGCCAAGCAGGTGATGGACATTCGCGACGGTGTTCGCGTCGTGCCGCAAATGGCCGGGATCGTCGATGACTATTCTGATCAGGATGCCTGGGATGTGGCGGCGCATTTCTCGCGTCAAAACGCTAGTCTGGGTCAAGCCGACGCCGACAATGCTGAGCTATTAGCACGCGGTGAAGCGCTCTATCGCGCTGGCGACATGGCAAAGGGCATTCCCGCCTGTTCCGCCTGCCATACGCCGACTGGCGCGGGGATCGGCAGCGCCGTTTATCCAGCACTTTCTGGACAGAACGTCGCTTACACCGTGTCAACGTTGCAGGCGTTTGCGACGGGCGATCGTAACAATAGCCCCAATAACATCATGGGCGATATCGCCGCTAAAATGAGCGACAGCGACATGGAGGCCGTGGCCAACTATGTGCTAGGCCTGCACTAGGGCGGCCAGCACACCTTATCCCCCGTTGCGCGTTACCAGTGCTGCTTTAATGGGGGATATGGTCACGCTCACTAGTTGCTATAGAGGGTGGTGACAGATAGCGGTGATAAATAGTCGCGGTAGATAATAGAGCTGTGATCGTGATAGAACGGAACCCACTTTTATATCCACGGTCATAACGTCCGCTTACTCATGGAGAAATCTACATAATGTCTAAATCGCGCGCGATGTTTAAAACGCTAATGGTCGCCCTGGCTGGCGTTGGGTTTTCTGCAGTAGTCAGTGCTCAGGAGGTCGTTGAAGGCCAGCACTACGAGCTGCTTGACTCACCAGTTGAGACCCACGTCGATGACGGGCAAATTGAAGTGACCGAAGTGTTTTGGTTTGGCTGCCCCCACTGCTACCGCCTACAGACGCCGGTAAATGAGTGGTACGAGACGCTGGAAGATGACGTTAGTGTAGACAAAATGCCTGCCACGATGGGCGGTGATTGGAACACCCACGCGACTGCCTTTTATGCCGCTGAGTCGCTCGGCATCGAAGAAGAGTTACACGCCGACTTCTTTAATGCCATTCATCAAGAAAAACAGTCGCTGACAACGCCCGATGAGATTGCGGCTTTCTTCGCCAACTACGGCGTCAGCGAGGAAGAAGCGAAGCAAGCATTAACCGATTTTAGTGTGCGCAGTAACGTTAATGAAGCCCATAACCGGATGCGTGAAATGAAGTTGATGGGGGTGCCCGCGTTGGTAATTGACGGTCGTTACGTCGTGTCGCCAAGCTCTGCTGGTAGCCTGGAAAACATGCCGAAAGTGGCAGATGCGCTGATCGAGAAGGTGCGTACAGAGCGCGCGGAATAACGATGCTTCGTGAAGCGAGAGAGCCCCATGAAACAGCGGCAAGCGATACTCGCTCGTCGCTGTTAAAAGACGGCCATCTAAGGTTGCTAACGTTCAATCTACAGGTGGGCATCCAAACCTCTGCGTACCATCACTACCTGACGCGTAGTTGGCAGCATATCTTGCCGCACCCGCGCCGCCAGCAACGTTTGGATTTAATAGGTAACGTGCTGAGCAAGTTTGACGTGGTCGGACTGCAAGAGGTCGATGGCGGTAGCTTTCGTTCAAGCCGAATCAATCAAGTGGAGTATCTCGCTTCCAAAGCGGGATTTCCCCACCATGTGCAGCAGCTGAACCGTAACCTGGGGCGAATTGCCCAGCACAGCAACGGGTTATTATCACGGCTGGTGCCAAGCCAGGTGGAAGAGCATCGCTTGCCGGGGGCGATGCCTGGCCGTGGCGCGATCCATGCTCGCTTTGGAGAAGGGCCGGAGGCACTGCATATCTTTGTGGCTCATCTGGCGCTTAGTCATCGGGGCCGGGTACGCCAGCTCAATTATTTGAGCGATATTATTCAGCCACTGCGCCATGTGGTGGTCATGGGGGATCTTAACTGTAGCCCTGATCAGCTGCATGCCCATGAGCGCTTTTGTACATCGTTGCCACTGCACCCCGTTAAACCCCTGCTTAGTTATCCCTCCTGGCAGCCACGCCAAGCCCTGGATCATATACTGTTGTCGCAGTCGTTAGAGGTGTCAGAAGTACGGGTATTAGATCATCTGTTTTCGGATCATTTGCCGATTGCCGTTGATTTACCGTTACCTGAGGCTTGTTTAGCGGCTATTCGGTCGGGCGTTTAGCCTAACAAGCCTATCTTGCCGCGTGAGAGCGCTGCAATGTCTGCGTATATGCGCTATTGTCTGGGACGCTGACTCCCCTAGCCGTTTTACGCGAGACACTTCCATGTCGGACACAACACAATTACCAGGATTTATGGGTGCGCTGGACCGCGCTTCAGAGTGGTTCGGGCGTACCCTTGCGTGGCTGATCATCATCATGATGTTAATTCAGTTCGCGATTGTACTGCTTCGTTATGCCTTCAGTGTTAATAGCATCTTCATGCAAGAGCTAGTGATGTATATGCACGCTAGCCTCTTTATGCTCGCGGCGGCCTATACGCTTCGCCACGATGGCCACGTGCGGGTCGATATCTTCTATCGGGGGATGTCGCCACGCCGCCAGGCCTTAGTCAATATCGTCGGTATCGTCACGCTGTTAATGCCAGTGATGGTTTTCATTATTGCCTCTAGCCTGGGGTACGTTTCTAACTCCTGGCGCATTCTGGAAACCTCTTCAGACTATGGCGGCATTCCGGCTGTTTACGCACTCAAAACACTCATTCCGTTATTTGCCCTGCTAATGATAGTGCAGGGCGTGATTGAAATTGTGCGTAATGGCTATGTGATGGCGGGTCGAATAGTGCCGCCCAGTACGGATGACCGTCATCTTGAGGAGCGTGTTTGATGCTGGAATTTATGCCGCTTTTTTTATTTGCTGCTATCTGTATTGTTTTGATGTTCGGCTTTCCCGTGGCGCTCTCGCTGGCGGGCACGGCATTGTTATTTGCGGGCATGGGAATGGGGCTGGAAGCCATTGGTATTAATGCCAATTTTGACAGCGGCTATCTGGCCGCGTTGCCCAATCGGCTATACGGCATTATGACCAACCAGACCTTGTTGGCCGTGCCGCTTTTTGTACTGATGGGGGTCTTGCTGGAAAAATCCAAGGTGGCGGAAACACTGTTGGATGCCATGGCGCTATTGTTTGGTTCGTTGCGCGGCGGTTTGGGTATTTCGGTGACGCTGGTGGGAATGTTGATGGCGGCGTCTACCGGCATTGTAGGGGCAACGGTGGTGACGATGGGGTTGATGTCGCTGCCCACCATGCTTAAGCGTGGCTACAGCACCTCGCTAGCGACAGGCACCATTTGCGCCACCGGTACGCTAGGGCAAATTATCCCGCCCTCCATTGCCCTCGTATTGTTGGGTGACGTGTTGTCGTCTGCCTATCAACAAGCACAGCTGGATATGGGAATTTTTAGTCCCAAAACGGTCTCCGTGGGCGACCTGTTTATGGGCGCATTGATACCCGGCCTGATTTTGGTCGTAATGTATATGGCCTATGTTGCGTTGGTGGCGTGGTTACGTCCTCACATGGCGCCCGCTGCCGACCGTGAAGAGTTAATGGCCGAGTTGGGGCATACCTCTGGATTGGGTCTATTGCTGCTCAAAGGCTTAGTGCCACCGGTGGTATTGATTATCGCCGTGCTGGGGTCGATTCTTAGTGGCTTTGCCACGCCTACCGAAGCGTCCGCGGTCGGTGCATTTGGGGCGTTGGTGCTGGCGTTGGCTTATCGTCAGTTAGATTGGGCGACGCTAAAAGAGGTGCTGCGTTCGACTACCCATGTCACCACCATGGTGTTTCTGATCCTGATTGGGGCGGCGCTTTTTTCGCTGGTCTTTCGTGCCTATGGCGGCGAACACATGGTGACCGACCTGTTTGAGGGTATGCCTGGCGGCGTCGTCGGGGCGACCATTATCGTGATGCTGGTGATCTTCCTGCTCGGTTTTATCCTCGACTTCATTGAAATCACCTTTGTGGTGGTACCGATCGTAGGCCCTATTCTGTTGGCGATGGGGCTTGATCCGATTTGGTTGGGCATCATGATCGCGATTAATCTTCAAACCTCATTTTTGACACCGCCGTTCGGCTTTGCGCTGTTTTATCTGCGCGGTGTTGCGCCTCCGTCGGTGCCTACCTCGGCCATCTATCGCGGTGTGATTCCGTTTATTCTGATGCAGTTGGGGATGTTGCTGTTGCTGACGTTTATTCCCCAGCTGGCCACCTGGTTACCGACCCAGTTCTAACGGGCACGAGTTGAAAGGTGAGTTGAAAAACACCGCTGCTATCAACGCAAGGGAGTGGCAACCTAGTACCAAAGCAGCCAAGCTGCCAATAAAAAAATGGCTTGTAACAAACCGCCTGGCGCAGGTCGCTAGGCGGTGTAAGACCTACCAATAACAGTAATAATAGAAGCCAGAGGGTTATTCCATGAAAGCCAAAACATTACCTGTCGCCATCGCCATGACGACGGCTCTTTCTGCCAGTCTGTTGGTTGTTTCGAGCATTGATAACCAGGCTCAGGCCCAAGAAGAAGAGTTCCGTTGGAAAATGGTCACTTCCTGGCCGAAAAATTTCCCCGGCGTAGGTCAGGGCCCGGAACGGTTGTCTCAGCTGGTCGATGAAATGTCCGCGGGTCGCCTGACGATCGAAGTCTTCGGCGCAGGGCAGCTGGTGCCGGGGTTTGAGGTGTTTGACGCCGTTTCTGATGGTACTGCTGAGCTTGGTCACTCCGCTTCCTATTACTGGAAGGGTAAAGCGCCCGCCGCACAGTTTTTTGCCGCCGTACCGTTTGGCATGAATGCTCAAGAGATGAACGCCTGGTTAAGCTACGGTGGCGGTATGGAGCTTTGGAACGAGCTTTATGATGATTTCGGCGTGGATGTGATGGTGGCCGGCGCATCGGGTGTGCAGATGGGCGGTTGGTACAACAAAGAGATTAACTCGGTTGATGATCTAGACGGGTTGAAAATGCGCATGCCTGGCCTGGGTGGCGAAGTCATGAGCCGCATGGGGGTGGCGATTGTCAACATGCCAGGGGGCGAAATTTTCACCTCGCTGCAGTCGGGAGCGATTGACGCCACCGAGTGGATTGGCCCTTATAATGACCTGGCCTTCGGTCTTCACCAAGCGGCCGACTACTACTATTACCCAGGCTGGCACGAGCCGACGGTAATGTTTGAAGCGATTGTCAATGAAGAGGCGTGGGCAGAGCTGCCAGCCGACCTGCAGGCAATCCTGCGTACCGCGATTAGTGATGTGAATCAAAGTGTGCTGGATGAGTACACGGCGCGTAATAATGATGCTCTGGAAACACTGGTCAATGAGCACGATGTAGAACTGCGCCGGATTCCCGACGATGTACTCGCGCAAGCTCGCGAACATTCGGCTGACGTCGTGGGTGAGCTGGCAGCGTCCAGCGAGCTGGCGACACGAATCTACGACTCCTATCGCGCATTCCAGGATAAGGTCGAGGATTATCACGCTATCTCCGAACAGGCTTATTACAACGCCCGTAACCCGGAAGGCGATGCCGCTCAATAATCCGCTATGCTTAGCTAACCCGTACACAAGAGCCGCCTTCGGGCGGTTTTTGCGTTGACCGATAGGTGTTTTAAGCAGCATAAGGAACGCAGCTTGGGTATCCTAACCACACAATGACGACGTTGCCGTAAGGAGCACCATGTCTACTGATACCCCTCTTCGCAATGTGCTGACCATCGCTGGCTCCGACCCTTCCGGTGGCGCTGGTCTGCAGGGCGACTTAAAAACCTTTTCCTCGCTCGGCGTTTACGGGACTAACGTGATTACTGCGGTGATTGCCCAGAACACCTGTGGCGTGTCCGCGGTTTATCCTGTTGCTCCCCAGGCCATTCGCGAGCAGTTGGAGCATTTGCTGGACGATGTCGCACTCGATGCGGTCAAAATTGGCATGGTGGCCAGCCGAGAAGTCGCCGAAGTGATCGCCGATGTACTGGGGCAGCGTCGCCCCCGTTGGATCGTGCTCGATCCAGTGATGGTCGCTAAAAGTGGCGACATCCTGGTTGATAGCGAAGGTATTCGCGCCGTCCGCGATATTCTGGTGCCGCTCGCCGATGTGATCACGCCCAATTTACCGGAAGCCGCCGTGTTGCTCGATTCGTCATCGCCGACGAGCTTAGATGATATGGAAGCCATGGTGCCTGGTCTGACTCGGTTGGGCGCCCCTTATGTGGTACTGAAAGGTGGCCATTTGCGCGGCGCCACCTGCCCGGACCTATTGGCAACCCCGCATACCCAACAGTGGCTGCCCGCCTCCCGTATCGATACCGATAACTTGCATGGCACTGGCTGTGCGCTCTCCTCAGCGATTGCTGCTTGCCTGGCGAAGTTGCCTACGGACGCAGGCGCTGATGCGCCAGTAACGGCGATTAGTGATGCCAAACGCTGGCTACATGCGGCATTAGAGGCGAGTGTGCGCTTAAACGTTGGTAAAGGACGCGGGCCAGTACATCACTTTCATGCCTGGTGGTAGCCGGTGGTTGAAGCCATGCTGACGCTTGCATACTTGGTCACTGTGTTTAGATACTTTCCCACGCGAGGTAATTATGCCGGAGAGGGTGATGCACGCTGGCTATACTAGCCGTTTGTTAGCCAGGAGAGCGCAATGAAAGCATTGATACAGCGCGTCAAGCGCGCCAGTGTGGAGGTGGAAGGCAATGTGGTGGGTAGTATCGACTACGGGCTTCTGGCATTGGTGGGGGTCGAGAAGCAGGATGACACGGCCAGCGTGGAGAAGCTGCTCCACAAATTGCTTCATTACCGGGTCTTTAGCGATCAAGACGGCAAAATGAATCAGAATCTACAGCAGGTGAACGGTGGCTTACTGCTCGTTTCCCAGTTCACCTTGGCGGCGGATACCCGCAAGGGGCTAAGGCCCAGCTTCTCCAGCGCCGCGCCACCGGACCAGGGAGAAGCGCTGTTTGATCTGCTGGTTAGCCAAGCTCGCGTTGCTTGGTCACAGGTGGCCACCGGTGAGTTTGGCGCCGATATGCAGGTAGCGCTAATCAACGATGGCCCGGTCACGTTTTTATTAGAAAGCTAGCCCGGTGTTGTCAGTGTTAAAGAGACGTTTCCTCGCTGGCAAGCAGCTCCGCTTCCATGGCCTCAAGCGCCTCTTCGGCGCTAAGCCACTGCCGTTCTGACTCATCCAGGCGTGCCTTGATCTCCGCTTGTTGACTCAGCGTCTTGGTGAGTTCGGCTTTGCGGGCGCTGTCGGTATAGAGGTCTGCGTCAGCCAGGTCTTGTTCCACCTTATCAAGTTCCTGCTGGGCTTTTTCCATGGCCTTTTCGGCCTGATCGCGCTGCTTTTTCAGCGGACGTAATTTTTCGCGTAGCTCGGCGGCCGCCTTGCGTGAGGCTTTGCGCGCTTCACGGCTGTCGCTGCTGGGTTGCTGGCTCTGGCGCTCGTTTTTTTCGCCACGCGACTCCCGGCGGCTATCTTCCAGGCGTGCTTTTAACCACGCCCGGTAGTCTTCCAAATCCCCATCGAAGGGTTCAACACGATGGTCCGCCACTCGCCAGAACTCATCGACGGTGGCGCGCAACAGGTGGCGGTCGTGAGAGACCAGAATTACCGTGCCTTCGAAGCTGGCCAGCGCCTGGGTCAGTGCTTCGCGCATCTCCAGATCCAGGTGGTTGGTGGGCTCATCCAGCAGTAGCAAGTTAGGTTTTTGCCAAGCGACCAGCGCCAGCGCTAGACGGGCTTTTTCGCCGCCTGAAAAGTTTGCCACCGCAGCAAAGGCGTCGTCGCCTTTAAAGCCAAAGCCGCCCAGGAAATTACGAATATCCTGGTCACTGGCGGTGGGCGATAGGCGCTGGACATGGACAAACGGCGTTGACGAGACATCCAGCCCTTCCAGCTGATGCTGAGCGAAATAGCCAATCGCCAGATGCTCACCGGGCACACGCTTACCGTTAAGTAGCTCAAGTTCGCCCGTGAGCGACTTGATCAGCGTTGACTTACCCGCACCGTTGGGGCCAAGCAGGCCGATGCGGCTGCCGGGCAGCAAGGTAACGTTGACCTTGTCGAGCTGGACGTTGTTATCACTTGCGTCACCACTGCTGCCCGGATAGCCCAACTGGGCCTGATCCAACACCAGTAGTGGGCGAGAGGTTTTATCGGCAGCCGGTAGCGTGAAATGGAAAGGTGAGTCGACGTGGGCGACGGCGATATCTTCCATACGCTCCAGCATCTTGACTCGGCTTTGCGCTTGCTTTGCCTTGGTCGCCTGGGCTTTGAAACGCGCGATAAAGCGCTCGATCTCTTCCCTGCGCGCCTGCTGTTTGGCGGCTTCAGCTTGCTGCAGGGCCAGTTTTTCAGCGCGGGTGCGCTCAAACTGGGAGTAATTGCCGCGGTAAAGCTCCAGCGTTTGATGATGCATATGCACGATGTGGTCGCACACAGCGTCCAGAAAGTCGCGGTCGTGCGAGATCAGTAACAGCGTGCCAGGGTAGCGGGTCAGCCACTGTTCAAGCCATAGCAGGGCATCGAGGTCCAGGTGGTTGGTTGGCTCATCAAGGAGCAACAGGTCTGACGGCATAAACAGGGTGCGGGCGAGATTAACCCGCATCCGCCATCCACCGGAAAACGCGGAGAGTGGCCGGCTGAGATCTGCCTGCATGAAGCCTAGCCCAACCAACAATTGTGCTGCACGCGATGCCGCACGATAGCCGTCCAGGGTTTCAATCAACCCATGTAGTTCAGCCTCCCGGTGGGCTTCTCCGGCGTTCTGAGCGGCCAACAAGTCGGCTTCGGCCTGGCGTAGCGCTACGTCGCCATCCAGCACATACTCAAGGATAGGTCGGTCGAGGGCGTCCACTTCCTGCGCCATGTGGGCGATACGCTGGCCGCCGCTCATTTCGATATCGCCCTGATCCGGGGCAAGCTCGCCCAGCAGGAGTTTGAACAAGCTCGATTTACCGGCGCCATTTGCCCCGATAATACCGGCCTTAACGCCGTTATTAAGCGTAACGTCCGCGTTGTCGAGTAGCGTTTGCGTGCCGCGTTGCAGGGCGACTTGGCGCAGTGCGATCATGCCTTCTCCGAAAAAAGTGGGTCATACGATGCGAGAGCCTATTGCGCTTGATTCTACCCGATTGCAGCGGCTTCAGCAGAGGCCGTTATGGGATTTTGCTCTGACGCTATACGCGAAGCCTGGCGTTGAGGCTGCGTGCCTGACACTTCAAGACGAGGCCGGGCTGGATGTTTGTGAGCTGCTATTTCATTGCTGGCTCTACACGGGCGGATTACAGGCACGTCCTGATGCGCTGATTGCTGAGCGTGATCAGCGGCGCCTGTGGCAGCGTCAGGTGACCGACGTGCTGCGTAAATTGCGGCGCGACTTAAAGGCGTCGGCCGTTGGAAGTGACACCGTGACGGCCTTACGCAATACCATCAAACAGGCAGA
>TARA_R110002012_G_scaffold198497_1_pt1 | contig 12285 bp, 14 predicted proteins | sample TARA_R110002012 | Tara Oceans TARA_R110002012 (sample SAMEA4396515) | marine metagenome | biome: Westerlies Biome; feature: [DCM] deep chlorophyll maximum layer (ENVO:01000326); material: water (ENVO:00002006), including particulate matter (ENVO:01000060) such as... | depth 40 m
ATCTTCTCTATATTGAGAACCCTCTGGAATTTTTTCTGGATTCTCTTTCCAATAAGCTGCAGCTTCTGCTCCAATAAGTCCGTTTACAGGACACGGAGTCCCCGCGTTTGCCATGGAATCATGAACTCTTGGGTCCTGACATAATAAACTCACCGCCGCAACTTTCATGCCGTAGGAATAAAGAGCGCGACTTGTGCGAACACGTTCACAAAATTCGTCTGTGATAACGTAACCTGTGGCTACGCCTAAAATATTATTTTGCACACTTCCGCCAATTCCAATTTTACATATATCACTGTTAGAATTGAGGACTGTTGGTGCATTTGCAGTTGCAGGAGAGTTATTTAACACTGTTGACGACACGGTATTTGTGTTTGCTCTTGTATCAGTCACTATTGCTACAGTTGTAAAAAAAACAAGAAGTATAAGTAAAAGAAAATTATTTTTTATTAACTTTTCCATTAACAGTAGAAACTTATAAAATAATATTTCAAACTTATACATGTTACCATTGCAATGGATTTCTACTGTCATCATAAGTTTTGATCATGTATTCTTCCATCCAGATTATTTTTTCTTTTATCACCGCTATATCTTGTTGCATTTCTGCAACACTATCTGCTTTTCTTTCAACAGCTTCAAGACGTTCGCTCCACATACCCCACGTGACACTCAAAGAGGCCACTATGCCTATTAACCAAATCATGTCTTTTCTGGTAAATTCCATTTATGCTATTCTCCCTAAGTTTTGATAATAATTACTTAAATTAGGATCTGCAATACCTCTTTGTGCATAGGTAGACAAGTTAAATTGAGGAAAATTACTATAAATAGAAGGTGGGGCACCTGAAACTAATCCTGGAAATGTTGGAAGTCCTGGTATTGTCTGCCCAGGGATCTGAGGGAAAGGAACAATAGGTGGTTGCGGTGTGCCAGGTGGTGTAACTGGTGGCGGCACTACAGATGGTATACCCGCTTGTCTATCGTCACTTTTTCCTTGTCTTAATTGAAATCTAGCAGCTGCTATAGCGTTAACTAAGCCTTTATTTCCTGCTTCAACATTAGTTCCTATATCCATTTTTGCTAATGCTTCTAATTCTTGATTTGTTGTGGGTTTAAATCCAAACCCGCCTTCACTAACGTCACCGTAATATTTTTCAGGGTTTAAAGTTTTTAAACTTTCGGTTGCACGTGGTCCGAGAGCCTTTAATGCTTCTGTTTGATTCATAAACTCGTCAGGGGTTCCAATGCCTATATTTTGAAGAAAACTTAATTCTGGATTGTTAGCAAGTTGTGATTGAACGTTTTTTATTAAAGGGTCGTCGAGACCAAATATACCCTCATCAGTTGATTCTAATAAACTTTTTATTTTAATACCTGTGTCCTCTCCATCTATCTTTAAAGTATTACCTAAAAAACCACCAGTAACTTCAGGATTATCTAATTTTGATTGTAAATAAACATATTGTTTATATTCTTTATTAGTAAGATTATCTATAACTTGTTGAATATCTTTTCCTTCATCTATTGCTGTTTTAAATTTTTCTAACATAGACTGACCAACAACATCGTCTCCAAAAATGGTGCTTGCCATTCCCATGAGATTTCCAAATGATGTTCCGTCTTTTAATATATTTTGTAAACTAAACTTATATTGTTGACTTGGATCAAAGCCATAACGTTTTTTAAAAAAGTCTCCATATATTTGAGGAGCACTTTGAGCTTGTGATTGAATAACGTCCTGTACAAAACTAGGTGGTATATCATCTGCTTCGATTCTTGCTTGTGCCTCAGCTTCGGATACAACATTAGATCCTCCCTGTCCAGATCTAGCAGTTCTATCTCTAAAATTTTGTCTTTTATCTCTACCTAATTGTGTAGAAACATCTATACGATTAGACGGTTTAAAATCTTTTACCTTTTCAGAATAGGATTCATTAATTCCACCGCCATCAAGACTCATAATACCTTCAGGACCTCTGTTTGGTTTACCTTTCATAGATCCGTGTATGTTAGCTTTTACAAGCATATCTATTTCTGGTTGAGTTATGTAGGCTAATTTAGTAGGTGGTGAGTCAGGACTAGACTGCCACTCTCTAGGTGCAGTTACGTTTTTAATTTTTTTATCTAAAAAGTTTTTCACTATATTACCCTTTGCATAATTTTACGTGCGTTCATAATACCACCTTTTGAGGCGAATGTAATCTCGTTTGGTCCACCAAATAATTGTTTTCCACGGTCCATGGTGTTTGGATCGGCGGCCGCTAAGTTTGTGTTAGCTAATCTAGATGCAGAATTGACTGTTGGTAAATTAAGTGAAGCTTGAGGTGAAAAACTTTCAAAATTTTCTATGGACATTTCTGGTATTTTTCTTACTGCATCATCAACTGGTGGGTTAACTGTTTGACCTGATGTAGAAATTTTTGAAGGTGCAAAATCAACAATAGTTCCTGCATCTGGGTCATCTATACCAAAACTACCTACACCTATTGTGTCTCCCAATTGACTTGCTGCTACGTTTCTTAAAGCTCCAAGACCTTTTTCTGTAAAAATATTTCCATCTAAATCTTTAAGAACAGCCGCGTGTTGTTTTTTACCTAAAATGTAAGCTATAAATTTATAACCTAAAAGATGCTTAGCTACTTTTATTGCTTTGGTAGGCTGAGTTGGTAGTGAAGCAATTTCTCCTCTTAAACTACCTGCTGCAACAGGACCACCGATATCTCCAGCGGCGGTTATTGCTTTTGTATATAAATCAAAATTTTTAACAACTTCTAAGTGATCTGCATTAAAAAATTGTTTTAATGGTCCTTCTTCTATTTTTCCAATTTCTTTGTAAAATTTAACAGGATCTAAAGTATCTCCGACAATGTCAACACTTTTAGCAGAAGTGTCTCTTGAATTTTTTAATATATTAGCAATAATTCCAGATCTAATTTCATCAAGAGCAGGGCTATCAAATCCTCCTAAATCATTTATTAAATTTTTAATTACAACATTAGAGCTTATATTATTTTTTGTGCCTTCTCTAGTAATGAAGTTTACAAAAGCCTCTGCACTAAAATCATCTGCTTGTTGTAGAGCTTTATTTACAAGTCCTGTATCAAATTTATCTACTATGACTTTTAAGGAACTTAATTGTTTTACAACATCTTCCCCTAATAAACTTGTTATACCTTCTGGATTTTTTGCTATCCACTGATCAAAATTTTTACTAAAAGAAGAAAGATCTCCTGTTAAATTAAGAATAAAAGCATCTTTAATATTATCACCTTGTTCCTTAGTTACCATTTTAGAAATTAAAGAAGCAGTGTCAGGAAGATTTGGATTTAAATATGTGGAAACAAATTGAACAGCATCAAGATTTCCTGTTCTTAAAGCCTCTTTCATCATTGTTGTTTGACGAATTAAATCGTTTGAGTCCACTTGTTGTATATATGTTTTCCAAGCTAAATCAAATTCTTCAGACCCTCCTTTTGGTTTTGAATATTGATTTTTTATTTTTTCGTATAATCGAAGACCAGCATTTCTTACATTTTTATCAGGATGAGTTGTTAATTCTAAGGCTCTTTTTCTAAGTGCAAATATTTGATCAGTTGCCTCGCTCCATGCTTTATTACCTCCACCAGCTCTAATTAAAGTACCATCTAGTTTATTTATATCATCTAAAAGACTTGTTAATTCATCTGAAGCAGGTTTATCTAGTTTGACAGTTTTAGAAAGTTTAACTCCTTGTTCTTCAGCAACTTTTAATTGTGTTTTTGTAGGTGCTTTAGCCGGACCATAAATATTTAATTCTTTTATTATTTTTTTAGCTTCTGATTTTACAGGATTTAAATTATAATTAATTCCTTGAAGTTTAGACATGTCATTAGCTGCGTTTTTTAATATAGATTCTTGCGCTGTAGCTGTTTCATCCCATTTTTTAAAGAAATTTAAAAACTTTATATTAGCTGCTGCAGCATCTGTTTCATTAGCAACTGATTTTAATAAATCTCCCATTTCTAATTCAAACTGTTGTTTAATTTGAGTCAATTGAGAATGATTTATTTTGCTTGATCCTTCAACAGTGTCTTTTCCTAACTCAACACCAAATTTTTTAAAATTTTGATAAAGAGATAAAGCTTGTTGATCTAAAATGCTTTTTGGTTCTTTGACAAAATCTTTTGCTTGAAAGAAAGTGGATCTAAGTATAGGCCATCCTGCGATTTGAGCATAGACTAAAGGATCTACATTATATCCTTGTTTTTGTAAATTATCAAAAGCACCTACAAAATCTTTTGCTTTATCACTTGTTCCAAAAAGACCAAACAAAGACCTATCACTTTTAGTAAACCAGTTTATACCTCTGTTTAAAGCAATACCTACGCCGCCAGTAATTCCTGCTTCTTTCATATCGTTTGAAAGTATGTTGGTAAAATAATTAGTAATTGTATCTACTCCAGGTTCCCCAGCGTATTCTCTTTCTCCATATCCTAAAAATTGTTCTGTAGTTTTATCTAATTGTTGACCAAAATAATCTGCGGCTACTAATCCAACAAATGATTTGAAACCACCTTTAGCATATTTAATTCCTGCAGCTACGTCAGCTAATGTTCGAAAGTTAAGTAAATTTCCAGTTGCTACGCCAAGCTCTCCTTTATCTCTGCCGTAAGGTAATCTAAAATTCCACTCTGTATCATTTTGATTTTTTTTAAATATTTCTACTGTTTCACCATCATATATTGGTAAAGAAAGTGTAGTGTAAACACCATTAGGATATTCTTCTAAAAACTTTTTCTTCCTAGTTACAAATAATTTTGATCTACTCAACCTGTCTTGTAAAATTATATCATCTTTTGTAAAATCTAATCCTTTGTTTTCAACTGTATTACCTTCAGGTAATAAAGACGTAATGTAATTTATTTTATTTTCTAATAAAACTTTATCCTCATGTTTATTTGCTAAAATATTCATCATTTCTATTCTTTGTAGAGGATTTCCTTTTAAATATTCTTTTGACATTTCATCCGTAAAAGTAGGTATTATATTTTTTGCCTCTGTAATAAAATCTTTATCTGATAAATTTTGATTAAAAAGATTATTTATATCTTCTACAACTGTTACAGATTGTTTAGGATCAAAATCTGTTTCTCTTGAAGGTGCAAAATCAACCATTAATCCATTTGTCCTTTTGGAGAAGCCCAAATCATAATTATTTCTGTTCCTATTTTATGTATTTTAGGATCATAACCATCTTCATCACCTGACCAAAGTCTACCTGTTTGATATTCATATAGAGCTTGTCCTGGGTACTTTGCATTTGGATCATTAGGATCTCCTTTTCCATCTCCCCAACCTATAAATCTAAGTTTACCTTCTGCTTCTAGTTTTTGAGCATCAAAAGTTTCGTTGCTAAAAGGATTTCTTACATTTTTACCTTCTAAACGAAGGCTGTTTGAGTCATATTTTTTTAAATTTTCTAATTTATCTCCAATACTATTCCACTCTTTATAGTTATCAGAATTACCTGAAATAATTTTTCCACTTTCTAAACCGTAAAATTCTTCTATTTTTGCTACCGCTGCATCATATGATTCAAACTGTTCTATCTTTCCGTTTGGATACTGTATTGAAAATTTTTCGTTTACTCCTGGTTCTGCATTAGCCGCTGCAATAGTATTAACATCGTTCAACATTCTATTTGCATCAAAGGCTATTTCATCATTTCTTTGATAAATATCTATCATTAACTCCGCACCTTCTTTTGATGTCCAAAGAGGTAGACCTGTATTTTTTAATTCATTAAATTCTTTCGTATTTAAATTACCAGGCAACGCTCCACCTGCGGCGCTAGCTAAAGTTAAGTTTGATGAAAATTTATCAAGAACATCTCCTCCCACTGGGTTTCCTATTTTTAAATCTTCTAATAATGCCACCATGTCTGCACTCATAGCTGAGGGGTCTACAAAAAGACTAATTATTTTTCCAATTTCTAATCTTACATCTGCAAAAGCACCGGGAGTAAATGATTCTAAAGAACTTTTTGCACCTGCTAAATCATCTGCTCTTTCTACAGCTTTTGTGTAATTAGTTGTTATTTTATTAATTTTTGGTGTTGTTACTGTGTCTCTAATAAACTCAAGATTATCTAAAGCAGCTTGCTCATCCGCACTAATAGTCTTATCTGCTTCAGACTCTTTCATTAAAAAGTTTAAATTTAATTTATTTTTTAATTGAGCAACTTGTTCTTCTTCAATAAGATATTGACCTTCACCAAAAATTTCAGGAAAATTACTTTGTAATTGAGGATAATCTGTAACGTTTTTACCAACATAAGCATCAGTGGCATTAATCATTCTTTCAATTTGAGAATCTGCTTTTGTAGTGGTTGATCCTAATACTTTAGTTTTTAGTTGATTGTCTTGAACATACGTAACAACACTTTGCATCTCACCTTTGTCGTTTAACACATCAACAGGGCTTCCTACATTTGAAATACCATCTTCACCACCTAGTCCTAAAACTTCTAATTGTTGATCATCATTTAATGCATCATAAATATCTCTTGGAACATTTTTAACAGCATTAGCTTCATCTCCAACAGCAAGTCCTAAAACTTTTTCTTTTTGCACGCCATTTTCAAAATATATTAATTTTTGTTTTGTTTTGTTGTCAACAGAATCAACAAAGTCAATTACTTGTGTTCCTGTTATATCAGGAGTTGGTTCAGGCTTTAGTGCCTCTGATAAAGCTAAATTTTTTATTGATGCTTCAGGATCTGTAGCATCATATTGTCGTTTAAGTTTTATAGCTTCTTGAAACTCAGGGGCAGCTTTTTGTAAAGATTGTCCTGCAATATCAAAAGCTCCACTTAGTCCGCCTTGATAAGATTTACCTGACATAAGATTACCAAACAAAGTTAATAAGGCTTCTTGATTAGCACCAAGCTTATCAAAAGGTTCTCTTTCTGGCACAATGTCTAAACCTCTTAAAGTGTCTAACGTGGTTTCATATTTACTTTTAATTTTTTCTGCCTCCCCTCCATTAAAAAATTTTTGTACAGGGACAAAACCAGATGTAATACCAACACCTCTAGAAGATACTGGTCCTCCTCTGTTAAATAATTTTCTTTTATAAATACTCATTAGCCCATCAATGCTCCAAGGCCCGTGCCAATGGCTCCTACGGCACCCGCTGCTTGTAAGAACGGATTACCTTGAGGCATAGGAGCTATAGTTTGTGTTGCTGTTCCTGCGCCTGGTGTTACTTGTTGTAATGTTTGTGAACCAAAAGATAATCTTCTATACGGCTCCATCATTTGATTTAATTGATTTTGATAATCAGTTCCAAATTGTGTTTGAGCTAATTGTTGCTGTAGACCACCAATACCCATTAATTGATTAACATCTTGACCTTGAAGGGCTTGTGTTTGTGCACCTAGTCCAGCCATTGTGCCACCAATACCACTGGTTAGTTTACCAATATTAGCAAAGCCTGCTGCCTGTTGTGCTCTTTGTTGATTAGCTGCTGCAGCTTGTGATTGCGCTTGTTGAAAGTTTCTAGATAAATCTTCAAAGATTCTTCTTGATCGTAGATCTTGTGCATTTCTAGCTAGCTCTGATTGTTGAATACCGAACCTACTACCACCAAATGCACCTGCCTTAACAGCTTGACCAGATAACTGATTTTCTGCCATAGCAGCTTGTCTATCTATTTCTTTAACAGCTTCATTTGTTACTGATTGTTGATAAGGATCCATAAACTGTTGAGCTCTAGAAGGGTCAAAGTTCATCTGTCTAAGTGCTTCTGCTCCTGCAGCAGCTGATCCTAGGCCCGCGGTTTGTGCCGCCTGACCTGCTTGTAAGAAAGGTTGAAACGCTCCAATACCTTGAAACGCTAAGTTCATTGCAGCTTCTTGTGTTGGACTAAATCCTGCTACTTGTTGCTGTGGTGTTGTCTGCGGTAATTGTAAAACTCCTTGGGCGTCTGCTGTTCCAAATAAAGTGTTTAATAACTCCTGTTGTCTATCACTAATATACTGTGGGACTTTAGTAGTTACAATTTGTTCTTGTGTTGCCATTATGATTTCCCCTCTAATGAATCCATCATTTGATACATTCTCTTTGCGCCTTCGCGACGGTCTCCTCCGCCTGCACCCCTGACTGCTTTAGCCGTCATGACAAATTCTCCGTCGCTTAGCATTGCGGGGATGTCGTCACTTGTCTCGGTACCTGGTCCGAGTGACATGCCCCCTGATCGTAAATCTGTTACTCCTCCACCTTTAGCCATGCCTTGTTGTGGAAATAAGACATCACTTGTTGGGAATATTTGTTTGTTTGTTATAGCTGGTGAAAAAGGTGTAGCATCTGATCCCTCTGGTTCACCTTCTTTAATTAAAAGAGAAAGAACAGTAGTCGCTGGTATACCTATTTTCAATAAGTCTGAAAATGATAAATCTCCAAAAATTCCTTTACCTTTATCAGAACCCATAAGTTCTTTTATATCTTTAGCCAACGAAAAGTCTTCGTTTTCAAGAGCTGTGTCATAAGCTGTTTGTAGTGCAGCGTTTTCTTTAGATTTTGAAAATAAACCATCTCCGCTAAAGAACTTACCGCCACTACCTATCAATCCAGATTTATCACCTTCTCCTAAGAAAAATTTAGATAACCCTTCTTTACCAAATAACTCTGCTAACGGAACTTGAGAAGCTTTTTGTTGACCTAATATGTTCATGGCTTGACCACCACCTAGTCCTGCAATACCTGGACTTCTAAATCCACCTAGTCCACCTGATATGGCTCCACCAACTCCACTACCAATACCACCAGCGATAGCTCCTAGGAAAGGATTACCAGTTGCAAGTCCTACAATAGGACCTAAGTATTGTTCTAGGTCACCTGGTATTGCTTTTCTAATACCTTTAACAATCTTCTTTAGAAAGAATTCTGGTTGACCTGTGACTGGATTGATAGAGTTTAATTCGTTACCAATAATATATCGACCGGGATCAATACCCATGTCTACCATTGTTTTAAATAATCTTTTCTTTAATACTGGGTTTTTGTCTAAGACCTCCATAGGCACAACAGTTTCACCTTCTGCTGCATGCACCATGTAAGTATCTTCATAACGACCCAATCCTCCTAATGAGGATACGAAACTTTTAAATTGGTTTAGTGACTCAAGTCCCTGCATAATATTATGTTGTATCTCCAAATATATCTAAGCTATTAACTTTGATAGCGACATCTCTTTTGATGTGTTTTTCTTCTGTGGAAGTTGCAGGGTTCTCGACGTCCGCCAATGCTTCTTTTTCACCGACGTATTCTTCTCCTGTTTGCGTATTAGTAATAGTTAGTTTAGTCTCGACAGGCAGGATCTTAACACCCTTACCCGCTAATACGGTTTCATCTTTTTTTATACTCATTTTCCCATCCTTTTGCAATATAATTGTTTTAACATTTCCATCTCTTTCTGGCCTGTCTTAACCTTGAATTAGGGTCTTTTGCGGCCTTTGGAAACTTCTTCATTTGTCCTGCGCTTCTTGCACAGAAAGATTTTCTTCTCTTAGCTGCTTTACTACCGGGTTTTACTTTACCTGTAACAGCAGTCTTTAACTTAGATCCTGGATTATCTTTACGGTATTTAGCAACACCAGCGGCAGTCATGCCTGCTCCAGACTTAGTGGACCTAAAATACTTTTTAGTCTTAGGTGGTTGCTTATCTTGTTTTCTTACCATTGATTATGCCTTGGATCTCTTTGTTGTTTTCCTTTTTGCAAATGTGGCAACATTAGTTGGCTTACCACCAACTCCTTGTGCTTTTGATCTCTTTCTAGACACAGCGGATTTTATTTGACCTTTAGACATACTAGCAGCTTTTGATGCAGGAACACACTTAGGATATTTTCGTTTGGCATCTTTTTTTTGTTTTGATCTACCACACTTAGCAAAGCTTCCATCCTTTTTTCGAGAACCTATATCTCTCCAATCTTGTTTAAACCACTCTGTTAATCCGCCTTTTGCCATTAGCTCTTTTTTGTTTTTTTACGTTTATTTTTCATGACAGCACCACAACCTTTTGCAATACCGCCTTGTTTAAAACTAGAAACTTTTTTACGATCTTGTGATATTTTATTAAAATCAATCATACCGCCCATTGCTTTTTTAGGACCTTTAAAATCTTTTCTTTTTACACCGCTAGGATCTTTAATTTTACCAGCACAAATTTTAGAAGCGTAAGCATTGGCGTATGCACTAGGATAAACATCAAACTTTCTTTTAGCTGCTGCTTTACCTCTTGAACATAATTTAGTCATTATTTTTTCCTAACTGTTTTCTTGGCTCTTGCAAACGCTTTAGCCGTTGGTGCACCCTTGCTATTCTTTTTACGCATTTTTTCTCCACGCTTACGTTTAGCATGAATATTAGCATAAAGACCTGGACCTGCCATTATTTCTTCCTCTTAGGCTTTTTCATGGATTTCTTTTTAGCAGCAACAATAATATCACCCCTAGTAATCTTATCTCTTGGTGGATACATAGCTGCTAGTTTTTTATTCTTAACTACCTTTTTCTTTGTTTTCTTCATCATGTTTCCTATCTGTTAGATATCTCCAACACACTTATAATTATACTCAAGTCATTACCATTTTGAGCTTGAGCCTGTATTTTTTCTGACTCTTTTACTATTAGTGGAGCGGGAGCTGCCACAGAGCTGTCAGAGGTATCCTGCGCCATATTCCCTGTCGCTAGAATCTCTTGTGATCGCTTAGCTTGTATGACACGATCTGTTTCTAAATTATAACTTATACTGTCAGTATCTACAAGTGACACAGATATATTACAATCATTTACTACATCCTCGTTTGACACACGAATAGACTTAATTATAGCCGCTTTTTCTGCAGGCACTGTGTATATTGTAGTCAATGCATTAGTAGATAGTTTTGCTTTATGGTTTGTATATATGTTAGACATTTATGATAAAAAAAATGAAAGCCTTTCTTCTTCTTCTTTTAAAGTTTCTGGCACATAAGTATTATTTAAAATAAATATAACTTGTTCCAAAGTTTGAATTAATTGGGATACTTGTTCTCTACTATATTCTTCTGTTGCATCAGGTAGACGAGGTGTTGTTATTTTAGCCATTAGGTTCCTCTCATTCCGTCTGGTTTCATATCTAAACGAAGTGTTCCATACCTCCACCTGTCATCAATATCACCACTAGATATTCTTACTGCTATCTGTCTACCTCTTATTCTAGTATCTTTTTTAGTTGTACTTGTTTCCACTTCAAAAGGTCCGTGAGATCTTTGAGAAGCTGTAGGGTAAGGTCTTGTTTTCATTGTGACATCAACATTACCTATTTGATTTTTAAAGTCAGGTATGAATCTACCAATTGACATAAAGTTATCGCCGTCTGCAATATCAATGTCACCAGATTCTATGTGATTTAACATAGCTGCTCCGTCGTCATTGCTTCCTGTTTCGTGAAGATAGATAAAAGTTCTACCTGCTTTTAATCCATTTATTGTAGAGATAGTAGAAGTAGTATCAGCAGATTCAAACTCTGCAGCATAAGGCACTTCATAAACACCATAGTCTGCCCAGGCACTTCTAGCTAAAGTTCCGATATACCAAAGATTTTCTGCATAGTTATAAGCTACCATTCTATCTATTTGATCAGAGTTAGCTGAAGCATAAAACCACATTACTTCATTGTAATTAGAATTAGATGCGCAAAATACATCTTGTTTTGCATTTTCATTTATATCGTCAAATACGTAATCTTGTACACTACAAGGTATCTTTTTAACGGCACCGTCATATAAGAAGAAAGAATCATTACTCATCCAGAACGAGTTACCAGATACATCAACCGCTGCATTAATACCTACAGCTCCACAGTTAGAACCAATCTGCTTAAAACCAAATGTTAAAGGTGCACCAATAAACTGCATTTGATACAAAGCTGTATCAGTCCATATCATTACAGCACCTCTTGATCTAACAGCTGTATTGATTTGATTACCGTCAGTTAATCTAAAAGAACCTGCAGTATTAGTTGCAGTCGGTGTCCAGTCACTTGTTGATTCTTGGTCAGACCACCTAATAAACATGTTGTCTTGTGTAGATGTTGTACCAATTGTAGTTTCTGTTCCAAGACAAATAACATGTCTATCGTCACCAGAAACAATCATAAATCTAGATTTTGTAGGAGCGCCACTAACTTCCGTGGTCCCTGCTCTATTGCTGGATAATCCTGATGAAGTATCCCAATAAAATAAACCGCCATTAAATTG
>TARA_R110002012_G_scaffold62074_5_pt1 | contig 12270 bp, 9 predicted proteins | sample TARA_R110002012 | Tara Oceans TARA_R110002012 (sample SAMEA4396515) | marine metagenome | biome: Westerlies Biome; feature: [DCM] deep chlorophyll maximum layer (ENVO:01000326); material: water (ENVO:00002006), including particulate matter (ENVO:01000060) such as... | depth 40 m
GGCGTGGTCAACGCCTGCTCGTATTGAGCAAATCGCCACGGAGCGTTTGGGGATGCGTATTCCCGATGTTCATGACGTTGAGGTGATTCGACCATGAGCAGTGAACGGCGAGGGGGCACCTCGCGTCAGGCCCCGATAGCACCTCCTCTCGGCGGTGGACGGTACGTATTTATTTTGATCGCGATAGGGTTGGCATCGCTGATTCTGATTGGTCGAATTACGCTTTTACAGGTTATTGATCGGCCTTTTCTACAGAGTCAGGGGGATGCACGTACGCTACGCCATGAAACGATCCCTGCCCACCGTGGCATGATTACCGATCGTAATGGCGAGCCATTGGCCATCTCGACACCCGTCGTCACGCTATGGGCCAATCCTCAGGAGCTCCCCACGGATGCCATTCAACGCGTCATGTTAGCCCAGGCGCTGGGCATGACATTGGATGACTTCGAATCGCGTTTGGCGCGCTTTAGCGAGCACGAGTTTATGTATCTGCGCCGCCAGATGACCCCGGCAGCTGCCCAGCGAGTGCTTGATTTGCGCACGCCTGGGGTTTATCCCCAGCGCGAATATAAACGCTACTATCCTGCCGGAGAGGTTGCCGCCCAACTGCTGGGGGTAACCAACGTAGATGACGTAGGTCAAGAGGGCTTAGAGCTTTCCTATCAACCCTATTTAGCGGGTCACCCTGGAAAGCGACGGGTTATCAAAGATCGCCGCGGACGTCTGGTACGCGAGCTTGGCGTGATTGATGAAGCCCAGCCGGGCGGCGAGCTTACCTTGTCGATCGATCAGCGTATTCAATACATGGCGTATCGTGAATTACGCGCCGCGGTCGCCGAAAATAAAGCTGACGGCGGCGTGCTGGTGATGATGGATGCGCGCACGGGAGAGGTGTTAGCAATGGCTAACTTGCCCTCCTACAACCCTAATAATCGAGCGGGACTCGATCCACGGGGGCTACGCAACCAAGCGCTGGTGGATGTGTTCGAACCAGGCTCGGTCATGAAGCCGCTGGCCATGGCGGCCGTGTTGGAAAGCGGCGTCGTCGATCGTAATGCTATCGTCGATACATCGCCTGGCTGGATGCGCTTAGATCAATTTACCATTCGCGATTTCCGAAATTATGGTGACCTGGATCTGGCCGGCATTTTGGAGCACTCCTCGAACGTGGGCATGTCCCGGCTGGCACTCCAGTTGAGCGATACGGCTATTTGGGAAAAGTATAATCAACTGGGGTTGGGGCAAGCACCTGGTACTGGTTTTCCCGGTGAGTCGACGGGCAGTTTGCCTGCGCCAGTTCGCTGGTCGCGCAGTGAGCGGGCGACGCTCTCTTATGGTTACGGCCTGTCCGTTACCGCCGTTCAGTTGGCCAGTGCTTACACGGCATTAGCCAACGATGGTGTCCGTTTGCCGCCGTCACTGCTGCGTCTTTCTGAGCCGCCCCAAGGTATTCCCGCCATAGAGCCCACGGTTGCCAATGATCTGTTGAATATCCTTGAAACCTCGGTAGCCGCTTATACCGGCGGGCGGCGAGCCCGGGTAGAGGGCTATCGTGTCGGAGGTAAAACGGGCACGGTACGTAAAATAGGTCAGCAAGGTTACACTACCGATGCTTACCGCAGTGTTTTTGCCGGGATTGCGCCCATTTCTGATCCGCGTATCGTCACGGTGGTAATGATCGACCACCCTAAAGCGGGTGAGTTTTATGGAGGCGCTGTCGCCGCACCGGTTTTTTCCAGTGTGACGGGCAATGCTTTACGCTTGTTAGACGTTCCGCCAGATCACGAGGCGGAGTAGCTTTTTAAGGAGTTTGCATGACGCTGAGTTCTGGCGATGTGTTGGGTGCGCTGAAGCAAGTATGGCCCAAGTCACCATTGCCCGCCGGTCTACCGGATCTGCCGGACCAGGTGCGCATTGAGATGAATACCCGCCATCTTCAGCCAGGCGATATTTTCGTGGCCGTGCCAGGCAGTCAGCGTGACGGCCGTGACTTTATCGAGCAAGCGCTTGACGCTGGCGCTGCCCTTGTATTGGCGCAGGGGACGGATGGCGATGTGCAGCTAGAAGGGCGCGTGCTGACATTGCCTCACCTATCGATGCGACTGGGGGAGCTGGGCCGGACACTGTTTAAAGTGCCACGTGACCTGGAAGTCATTGCGGTCACTGGCACGAATGGTAAAAGTTCAGTAACTCATTACATCGCAGCGCTAAGCGAGGCGCTGGGAACACCCGCGGGGCTCGTCGGTACCCTGGGCATGGGGCGACCCGGCGAGTTAAGAGATAGCGGCCTCACCACCCCGGGCCCCTTGGCGTTGCAGGCAACCCTGGGTGAGTTGGCGCATCAGGGCGTTCGACGTGTAGCGCTGGAAGCCTCTTCTCATGCATTGGATCAGTATCGCTTGGAAGCGGTTAACGTTAGCGTGGGCGTATTTACCAATCTGACGCGTGATCATTTGGATTATCATGGCAGCATGACCGCTTACGCCGCCTCAAAGGCGAAGCTGTTTCGGCGCTCTGAACTTACGCTCGCGGTCGTCAATGGTGATGATCCCTTGGCGCGATTAATGCTGGCAGGCTGTAGTGACAGTGTGCGTGTGTTAGCGACGGGTCAAGACGAGGCGGTGACGCTGCGAGTGCTTGACTGGCAGGCGTTTGAGCAGGGCCAGCAGGCAATGATCGCCACCCCTGACGGCGAAAAAATGCTTCGTTTGAATTTAATGGGGCGGTTTAATTTAGATAACGTGCTGTTGGCAATGACCGTGCTGTATGGGTTGGGCGAATCGCTTGACGCGGTTTTTGCAGCCGCCGCCTCACTGCATCCAGTGCCCGGTCGTATGGAGCTATATAGTGATACCAGCGCCCCCAGCGTCGTGGTGGATTATGCCCACACGCCGGATGCCCTGCAAAGCGCATTACAGGCACTGCGTGCCCACCTGGGCGATGCGGGTAAGCTATGGTGCGTATTTGGCTGCGGTGGCGAGCGTGATACTGGCAAGCGAGCTGAAATGGCCCGGGCGGCCGAGCAGTGGGCGGATCACAGCGTGGTCACCGACGATAATCCTCGGCATGAGCCTGCCGAGCAAATTCGTCAGCAGATTTTGGCTGGTTTTTCAGCCGTCGCGCAGCCGGTTGAAATCGGCGACCGGCGGGAGGCCGTGGCATTGGTGATTCAGCAGGCAAGTGATCAGGATGTCGTGCTGATTGCTGGCAAAGGGCATGAGGCGTATCAGGATATTCAGGGGGTGCGCCACCCTTATACGGATAGTGAAGAGATTCAGCGCGCCTTTGCCTTGCGGAGAGCTCGATAATGGACTGGTCGCTCGGTCAGATCGCTTCCGAACTTGGCCTTGAAGCGCCCTCAGGGCAAGCTCGGCTAGCCATTAGCTCAGTGGTGACCGATAGTCGCAACATCGAGCCGGGATGCCTGTTTGTGGCGCTAAGAGGGCCCAATTTTGACGGTCATGAATTTGTAGTGCGCGCCCATGAGCTAGGTGCCGTCGCCGCGCTGGTTGATGAGCCCGTGGATAGCGAGGTGCCTCAGCTACTGTGCTCAGATACACGTTTAACGTTAGGGCTCATCGCCGCTGCGCACCGGCGTAGATGGCAGGGGCCGGTAGTGGCTGTCACCGGCAATAGCGGTAAGACCACGGTTAAGGAAATGTGTGCTGCACTATTGGCTCCATTGGGCGACGTGTTAGCCACACAGGGCAATCTGAACAACGATTTTGGGGCGCCGCTGACCTTATTAAGGTTGCGAGAACACCACCGTGCGGCGGTCATTGAGCTGGGCGCTAATCACTTAGGTGAAATCGCCTGGACCGCTCCGCTGGCAAGGCCGGAGGTGGCGATCATTACCAATGTGACCGGTGCTCATGTCGGTGAGTTTGGCGGTATGGGGCACATTGCCCAGGCCAAAAGTGAATTGCTCCTTGGCTTGAGCGAGCACGGCACGGCGATACTGAATCGCGATGATCATTACTACGCGTTTTGGGCCGCGCGTGCTGGCTCAAGGCGGATCGTCAGCTTCGGCTTTCATCCCTTGGCTGACGTTAGTGCGTCAGCGCTTTCCTGTGATCCGCAAGGGCGGTATGCTTTCACGCTATTGCAGCATGGGCGCGCACTTGGCCAGGTACGTTTGCCGCTACTCGGCAAGCACAATGTCAGTAATGCATTGGCCTCCGCCGCCGCTGCGTTAACGATGGGCGTGTCGGCCGAGCAAGTCATTGCGCGCTTGGCATCGCTAAAAGCGCTGGCGGGAAGATTGACGGTAGTAACTGGTTTGCGTGGTGCCCAATTGCTGGATGATACCTACAATGCTAATCCAGGTGCTATGAAAGCAGCGCTGGATACATTGGCCACGTTTCCTGCTCCGCGCTGGTGTGCATTAGGCGCGATGGGAGAATTGGGGAGCGAGTCGGCTGCTCTTCACGCCGCTATTGGTCGCTATGCCGCTGAACTCGGCATTGATGAGCTACTGACATTTGGTGACGCCGCACGCGCTGCCAGTAATGCCTTTGGTCGTGGGCTGCATTTTGACGATCACGAGACGCTAACGCGTCATCTCACTAATAATTTGCCGCCCAGCACCACATTATTGGTCAAAGGGTCGCGCAGTGCAGGCATGGAACATATTGTGAACGCACTGCGCTCGGATGGAATAAGGTAAACGCCGTTCATGTTACTTCACTTGGCGAATTTTTTGTCGCAGTACCAATCTGATTTTCAGGTCATCAACTATTTGACGTTGCGTGTCATTTTGGGCGCTCTTACGTCGTTAATGCTTTGTTTGTGGCTGGGGCCATGGATGATAAGGCGTCTGGTAGAAGGCCAGATTGGCCAGTCAGTCCGTGATGATGGTCCTCAGTCGCATCTTTCCAAGGCGGGGACCCCCACCATGGGCGGGGCGATGATTCTGTTGGCCATTGCCATTAGCACCTTGTTATGGGGTGACTTGACCAATCTCTATATTTGGGTGGTATTAGGCGTCACACTAGGATTTGGTGCCATTGGCTGGGTCGATGATTACCGCAAGGTCGTCGAGAAAAACCCACGGGGATTACCCGCACGCTGGAAGTACTTTTGGCAATCAGTGGTGGGCCTTGGCGCGGCGTTGTTGCTCTATTTAACGGCCTCGACTCCGGTCGAAACCAGTTTATTAGTGCCGTTATTTAAAGAAGTAGCGCTACCGTTAGGCGTGTTCTATATCGTTCTCACCTATTTCGTCATCGTGGGAAGCTCCAACGCGGTGAATTTAACCGATGGCCTTGATGGGCTAGCGATTATGCCCACCGTCCTCGTTGCCATGGGCTTGGCGGTGTTTGCGTATGCCAGTGGAAACACCGTTTTTGCCGGCTATCTGCATATTCCCTTTATTGCAGGTACCGGTGAGTTGGCGGTATTTTGCGCCACGATCGCCGGTGCCGGGCTGGGGTTTTTATGGTTTAACACCTATCCCGCTCAGGTGTTTATGGGCGATGTCGGTGCGTTGGCATTGGGCGCCGCTTTGGGCGTCGTGGCCGTGATCGTAAGGCAGGAGATCGTGCTGTTTATCATGGGCGGGATTTTTGTCATGGAAACGGTATCGGTGATTCTTCAGGTGGGCTCCTACAAGCTCACCGGTAGGCGTATCTTTCGGATGGCCCCTTTGCACCATCACTACGAGTTAAAAGGCTGGCCTGAACCGCGTGTGATTGTCCGCTTTTGGATTATTACCGTGGTGCTGGTGCTGCTTGGGCTTGCGACGCTAAAAGTTCGGTAATGTACATGGCCAATAGTGGCGCCATGGTTCATTGGCAGCGTGCAAAAGGGAGTTCGAAATGGTGCGAATAGCGAAAGGCATGACGCTGGTCGTGGGCCTGGGGTTATCCGGCCGCGCTATCTGTCGCCATTTAAGCCGTTTAAATGTACCGTTTATGGTAGCGGATACCCGCGCAGAGCCGCCGGGTATCAGTGATTTTCGCTCAGCTCATCCTGGTGTTGAGGTTCACTGTGGCTCCCTTGCCTCGCTGGATCTTCAGGATGTTGAGGAGGTGGTGATTAGCCCAGGGCTTGATCCGCGGATGCCAGGCCTGAAGGAAATAGCCGATCAAATTAATCCTCGCACGGGCGAACCCAGGGTCGTGGGTGAGATGGCCTTGTTTGTGCGAGCCGTGGCTGCGCCCATTGCTGCTATTACTGGCTCAAATGCCAAGTCGACGGTGACTACCTTGCTGGGTGACATGGCAGCAGCCGCTGGGGTAAAGGCGGCCGTGGGAGGTAATCTGGGTACGCCCGCTCTGGATCTGTTAGCCCACCAGCCCGATGCAGAGCTATACATTCTCGAACTTTCAAGCTTCCAGCTTGAAATGACGCCCCACCTGAATGCCCGTTGTGCTGCCTTTCTGAACTTATCTGAAGATCACCTGGATCGCCATGGCGATATGCACGGCTATCGCGCCGCCAAACAGCGTATTTTTATGGGTGCCGAGCACGCCGTGGTGAATGCCGATGAGCCTGTCACGTGGCCTGAATATGCCGTTGACCAGGTGACTTACTTTACTCAGGCAGCTCCAAAGGGGAGCGAGTGGGGGCTGGCGCATCACCAGCGCAAATTGACGTTAATGCAGGGTTCCACCCCTTGGTTGGCTGTTGATGAGTTGAAAATGGCCGGCCAGCACAACTACCTCAATGCGTTGGCCGCACTGGCAATGGGACAGGCGCTGGGCTTTGCGGCTGAGCCCATGTGCAGCGCGCTGCGCGACTTTAAAGGCTTGGTACACCGTAGTGAAGTGATTGCCGACATTAACGGCGTGACCTGGGTGAATGACAGCAAAGGCACCAATGTTGGGGCCACGCTGGCGGCGATTAACGGGATTGGCGCTACGCTGAAAGGACGCTTGATTTTACTCGCCGGCGGGGTGGGTAAAGGGGCTGACTTTACCCCTTTAGCCGCCCCCTTAAGCGCGTGCGCGCGCCGCGTAATACTGTTTGGTCTGGATGCTCTTTTGCTAGAAAAAGCCCTACACAATCACGTATGCACTCAGCAGGTTGACGATTTAACCCAGGCCATGCAGGCAGCGTTTGAACTCGCCCAGCCGGGAGACTGTGTACTGCTCTCACCCGCTTGTGCCAGTCTGGATCAATTTGCCAATTATCAGCAGCGCGGAGAGATGTTTCGCCACTGGGTACAGCTTAAGGCGAAGTCAGCCGAAGGAGAAGCGCGATGAGTCGACGTCAGCGTTTACAAACAATGCTCAGTACGCGTGATCTTCCGTGTGACGTGTGGTTGATCATGGCGGCGGTGGCCTTGGCGGGTCTAGGTTGGGTGATGGTAAGTTCAGCCTCGATAGGGTTGCTGGAAGATACCTATCACTATTCTCGTCAGCACGGCCTTTTTCTGGTGATTTCCACCATGGCCTGCGTATTTATGCTGTGTGTGCCGCTGGAGGTCTGGCGGCAAAATGCAGCGCTGATCCTGCTGGCCACGATTGCTCTGTTGGTATTGGTGCTGATAGTGGGCCAGGAGATCAATGGTAGTAAGCGCTGGATAGCGTTACCGGGGCCACTACCTAGCCTGCAGGTGTCTGAAGTAGCCAAAGTTGGCCTGATTTTTTATATGGCGGCATTCATGTCGCGTTTTACCTATGACCTGCGTCGCCGGGCGTTCAGTATGTGGCGCCCGCTAGCCGTGCTGGCGGTTCCCGTTGGGCTGCTTTCCATGGCGCCGGACTTTGGGGGAATGGTGGTATTTACCGTATGCGTCATTGGTATGCTGATGATGTGTGGTGCCTCGCTCACTCTGTTGGTGGGCAGTGGTGCGGTATTGGGGTCTGGGGCCGTCATCATGGTGTTGATCGAGCCTTATCGACTGGCACGCTGGACAAGTTTTTTAGATCCATGGGCTGACCAGTTTGCTACTGGTTATCAGTTGACTCAGGCGTTGATTGCGTTTGGTCGAGGTCATGTGACGGGGACTGGCCTGGGTAATAGCGTGCAGAAGCTGCACTACTTGCCTGAGGCGCATACCGATTTTATTTTTGCGGTGATCGCCGAAGAGCTGGGGATGATCGGTGCCATTATCGTCATTTTATTGTTCACTCTGTTTATTGCCCGCGCGATGTGGGTAGGGCGTAAGGCTGAACTGGCAGGCCATCTTTTTGGTGCTTATGTCAGTTATGGAATCGGCTTCGTTATCGCCGCTCAGGCGTTTATTAATATGGCGGTGAGCTCGGGACTGCTTCCGACCAAAGGGCTAACGCTACCCCTGATGAGCTATGGCGGTTCTAGCCTATTGGTGACTGGCATTATGGTAGGGCTGCTGCTGCGGACTGATGCTGAAACCCGACACCGGCCACGGCGCGCGTCCACCCCTTATAAACCGCGCCATGAGCCGCGCTTATCGTAACCCCATGCTCGCCAATATTAGCGGCAACATGGGGCTATCAGGAGTTTGATGTGACGAGGAATGTTAAGCGGCGGGTACTTATTATGGCGGGGGGCACTGGCGGCCATGTGTTCCCCGCGCTGTCACTTGCTAAAGGGCTACAGGCACAGCAAGTTGACGTTGAATGGTTGGGTAGCCCTAGAGGCATCGAGAACCGTTTGGTGCCGGAAGCAGGTATTAAACTGCACACCATTGCGGTGAGTGGACTGCGTGGCAATGGTATGGCGGGCTGGCTAAAAGCACCGTTGAACCTTACTCGCGCAATTGGCCAGGCACGCTCCGTCTTGGCAGCCTTTAATCCTCATGTGGTGGTCGGTTTAGGCGGTTTTGCCAGCGGCCCAGGCGGGGTAGCCGCTTGGCTGTCGCGTACGCCGTTGGTGATCCATGAACAGAATGCCGTGGCTGGGCTGACGAATCGGGTACTGTCGCGGTTGGCCACGCGCACGTATGCCGCGTTCCCTGAGGCGTTTGGAAAGCGTGCCGAGGTGGTGGGCAACCCTGTGCGTGACGATATTGCCGCGTTAGGCAGCACTCCGCGAGATGCCCAAACACTCGCTGCCCGGCCACTTCGTCTGCTGGTCGTTGGTGGTTCGCTGGGGGCTGTCGCACTTAATGAGCGCTTACCCGCTGCGCTGGCTGCTCTGCCTGTCGAGCAGCGCCCACAGGTACGCCATCAGGCGGGTAAGGGGCGGGAAGACGCTACGTCAGCGCTTTATCAACACCATGAGGTGAGCGCTGAGGTGAGTCCATTTATCGACGATATGGCCGCCGCCTATCAGTGGGCCGACTTAGTGGTTTGCCGCGCAGGGGCGTTAACGGTGGCGGAGTTGGCTGCCGCCGCCAAGCCAGCGCTACTGGTGCCTTTTCCCTTTGCCGTCGACGACCATCAGCGTATTAATGCCCAGGTATTAGTGAACGCAGGTGCCGCCCAGTGCGTAGTACAATCAGAGCTGACCGTTGAGCGGTTGAGCCAGTTTTTAAATGAATTACTCGTCCCGGATACCTTGGCTGCTATGGCGTCCAACGCACGTCAGGCCGCGCATTTAGACGCGACTGAACGGTTAGTGGAAGGGTGTTTGACGATGATGCCGTTAGGAGACTCTGCGTGACCGAAACAGACAAAACCATGACTCCCTCTCAGGGCTATACCGCTGGCACCGGCATGCGTCGTATTCGTCGTATTCATTTTGTAGGCATTGGTGGCGCCGGGATGTGCGGTATCGCGGAGGTGCTGGCTAATCAGGGCTATAGCGTTAGCGGTAGCGACCTGAAGGCGTCTTCGGTAGTCGAGCGTCTGCGGCAGTGTGGTGTCTGTGTGGTCATTGGCCATGCGGAAGCTAACGTGGAAAACGCTGATGTAGTGGTAGTGTCCAGTGCAATTGATAACACTAACCCTGAAATACGCTGGGCACATGAGCATCGTGTGCCGGTGGTGCGCCGAGCTGAAATGCTCGCTGAACTGATGCGGTTTCGTCACGGTATTGCTGTGGCGGGCACCCATGGCAAAACCACGACGACTAGCCTGACGGCAACCCTGCTGGCAGAAGGTGGCTTGGACCCGACCTTTGTCATCGGGGGCAAACTCACCAGCGCTGGCGCCAATGCTCGTTTGGGTGAGGGTGACTATTTAGTCGCCGAAGCCGATGAATCGGACGCTTCCTTTTTACACTTACAGCCGATGGTGTCGATTGTTACCAACATTGATGCTGATCACATGGCGACCTATGGCGGTGACTTTGAACGGCTAAAAAGTACCTTCATCGAATTTCTGCATAATTTGCCGTTTTATGGGTTAGCGGTGCTGTGTATTGACGATCCTCACGTTCGCGTGCTGTGTGAGCAGGTGAAACGGCAGTTTGTGACCTATGGGTTTGATAGCGATGCTGATTATCGCATCACTGATTTTGCACAGAGTGGCGGTGAAGTTTCGTTTACCGCGTTGCGGCCCGGTGATGCGGCACCATTGAACGTACGTTTGGCCATGCCGGGACGCCATAACGCATTAAACGCCATGGCGGCGATTGTGGTGGCCACCGATGCTGGTGTTAGCGATCAGGCTATTTTGAGTGGGCTCGCTGGGTTTGCCGGGGTAGGGCGTCGTTTCCAGGTACATGGGCATTTTCCGTCCCCGAAAGGCGGTGGGGAAATCATGCTGGTAGACGACTATGGTCATCATCCCAGGGAAGTGGACATGGTCATCCAGGCTATTCGCGCGGGGTGGCCTGAGCGTCGTCTGGTGATGCTTTATCAGCCCCACCGTTATAGCCGCACCCGGGATTTGTACGAAGACTTTGTAAGGGTGCTTTCGCAAGTCGATACGTTGATCCTACTCGACGTCTACAGTGCAGGTGAAACGGTTATTCCTGGTGCCGAAGGTAGAACGTTAGCGGGTTCAATTCGTCAGCGCGGAGAAGTAGATCCGTTATTTGTCGAGCATAAGCATGAGTTACCTACCTTGTTAGCCAATGTATTGCGTCCCGACGATATTTTAATAACCCAGGGCGCAGGCGATGTGGGCGGGATTTCCCTGCGCTTGGCACAGGCACAGCTAGCGATGAATGAGGTGGAACTGTGAGTGTTGACGTAGCAACCAACACAACCTCCGGAAAAGTGGTTGTGGTCTATGGCGGAACGTCCGCCGAGCGCGACGTATCGCTTAAAAGCGGTGCCGCGGTGCTAGCGGCGCTACAGCGAAAAGGCATTGATGTCTGTGACTACGATCCACGCGAGCAAGGGTTGGTAGGCTTAGAGCAATTAGCTCCCTCGGTGGTCTTTGTTGCGCTACATGGCCGCGGTGGAGAAGACGGCACTCTGCAGGGCGCCCTGGAATTGCTCGGTATTCCTTATACCGGCAGTGGCGTGCTGGCGTCGGCACTGGGTATGGATAAGCAGCGCACCAAGCAGGTATGGAGTGCGGTGGGGCTGCCAACCCCTGACAGTATTATGCTGGATGCCAGTGCCGATTGGTCAGCGGTGGTGGCGAAGCTTGGCCTGCCGCTGATTGTAAAGCCCGTTCATGAGGGCTCTACGCTGGGTATCAGCATCGTTAAAAGTCAGGCTGCGCTTGAAGCTGCCTATTATGAAGCAGCACAGTTTGATGCTCGGGTGATGGCAGAGCGTTTTGTGGTAGGTGACGAGTATACCGTCGCGTTGTTGGGTGATCAGGTGTTGCCTGCCATTCGCGTTGAGGTGCCAGGTGGTTTCTACGATTACGAAGCGAAATATATCGCGAACACCACCCAGTACCACTTGCCATGTGGCCTTGAAGCGGAGCAGGAGGCAGAGCTTGCCGTGCTCTGTCAGCGTGCATTTGAGGCTATCGGTGGGGCAGGTTGGGGGCGCGTCGATGTGATGCGCGATAGCGATGGGCAGTTTTGGCTATTGGAGGTCAATACGGTGCCTGGCATGACTGATCATAGCCTGGTGCCTCAAGCAGCGGCGCATGCGGGTATCTCCTTTGATGACCTGGTGTTAACAATACTGCGTGGCGCAAGCGGGCAGTTATCACTATGACGAGAGTGTTGGGCACGGTGCCTTATGAAAAGGCGTAATGCGTGGTTAGGTGTTTTACTGTTGGCGCTGCTCACAGGGGCGGGAGGTCGTGCGCTTTGGCTATGGCTGGATCGCCCTATTGAGCGGGTATCTATTCGCGGCGAATGGGACTATGTCAGCGCCGATTATTTGCGCACTCAACTGGCCCCCCTGGTGGTGGATGCCACTTGGCTTTCAGCGGATCTTGGTGAACTGCGTGATCGTGCGCTAAAGGTAGGTTGGTTAAACGAAGTTCGCATTTCCAGAGAGTGGCCTAATGCGCTGGTGTTTGAACTTATTGAACAGCAGCCCGT
>TARA_R110002012_G_scaffold3881_2_pt1 | contig 12267 bp, 5 predicted proteins | sample TARA_R110002012 | Tara Oceans TARA_R110002012 (sample SAMEA4396515) | marine metagenome | biome: Westerlies Biome; feature: [DCM] deep chlorophyll maximum layer (ENVO:01000326); material: water (ENVO:00002006), including particulate matter (ENVO:01000060) such as... | depth 40 m
TATGTTAGGATCAATTGGTTGAAACTCCATATCTTCATACTGCTTTAATCTTCTATCAAAAGCTTCTTGTGCTTCACCTAATTGTCTTCTTAATTTTCTATCTTTTTTTCTAGCACCTAAAATACTCATACCTACACCAATAGCTACAGGTGCAGCGATTTTTGCTAACCAAGCGGGTAATCTAGCCGGACTTTTTTTCTTTATTTTGTTATTCATATCTATTATAGTTACATTTTTTGTATGTTATTTACTACTTTCAGTCACTTCAGAACCAAGTGTAAATAACTCTATTTTATCAGTTGAATTATTTATTAGTTTTACTTCGGCATAATAACCAAGCAAACTATTATTATTTACTTCTTTGTTTTTAGAAAACATTATAAAATCTCCATCATCAACAGTTGAAACAACAGTGTCTATTACAATATAATTATGGCCAATTTCAGTTACTGGCCCTAAAGCATTTGGATCAGAGCCAAAACCATTTGTTAGCTCAACATAATAAGCCTCATCTCCTATTTGTAAAGAATTATTTTGAATATTATTTTCTAATGTTATTTTTAATGGCATATTTTTTTTTATGAAGCAGTTCCGTGCGTTATAAATTTAGTTAAATCTAGCGCTAACTTTTGATTTGCACTAGGATATTTACTTACCTTAACAGTGCCTTCTATTTTTATTTCTTGATGACAACCGTTTATATAAAGTGTAGTTCCAACAGGAACAACTGAAGAAGCAACATCATCTGCAGACCCTTGAAAAGTTAAGTTAACACTACCAGCTGTAGAGCTTGGACTAACACTTACTATTAAGTTATTGTTTCCGTTTTCATTTATATTAAAACCAGCTAATCTAGCTACGTTACCACCACTAACGCCATAAGTACCGTTTAAATTAGTAGTTACAGTACCATCAGAAGCTGGAAACGTTGTGTCTGTTCTAACTGTTTTAGTTAACTGCGTTCCTTTAGCTACAAAATTACTAAAAGACACTTCCATACCAAAAGTCCTACCTATCAAAGTTGGGCCATACGCTCTAAATATAAGTGTTCTAGCGTTACCAATTGACTGTGCTACAGAAAGAGTAACAGTGTTTCCGTTAATAGCAGTTATAACAGGTGATCCAGAAAGAGAATCAACAGAGACAGAGCTTAAAGTCATACCTACGATTAAATTATTAACACTATTCAAAGTTACAGTTGTAGAACTTGAAGTAGTACCGCTACTAATCCCGAGTGTTTGTGAAAACCAATAAGAGTCTGGTATTGAAAACTGATTAACACCGCTAGGTAACACAAAACCGTGACCATGCTCATCGCTTGCGGCATTTGTTAAAGTCCAAGATATAGGTACAGACGTGGCAATACCTCTAGCTGTAGAACCTACACTAGATACAGCAGTATCTGGCGGATCAGACGTGTATTTATCACCTAGCACAGAGCTAGCATCTTTACCTGAATCAGCACTTAAAGCTATTGTTGTTTGACCTACTTGTATTATTTTTTTATTTACAACACCCGCTTTGTTTGCAAACTCTGTACCACTTTTTGGTATAACAATAACACTATAAGTTTCGCCAGTAGCATCTGCTGGGAATATTATAGGTATAGATATTCCTCCACCAGACAAATTAACGTTAAAATTATTAGCAGCTACAAAAGCGTTTGTAAAAGTTTTTGTTTTAAAATTATAATAACTTTCTTTACTAGTGCTATTTATTTTAATAACATTAACAATAAATCTAGCTCCAACTTCACCACGAACTTGCAAAACTCTTGTTTGCAAAGCCGAAGACATGTTGCTTTGGTCTATTTGTACTAAATTAATTAATTTGTTCATTATATAGTCTGTTTATTTTTTACAACACCTAGGCCTTGAAAGCTTAAATCAGAAGTTTTTACACCTGAAGCTAATCCTTTGATATAATTAAACCACTTACCTTCTTTTTCTATAAACTCATCTAAAGTACCTTCTTGTTTATCTGTTTTTATATACTCAACACTCCAACCAGATTGTTCACCTAGATTGTAAGTGTCTAAAGTAGTGTAGTTGTTACCATCTATATTTATGTTAACATGCTCTTTTACATTTGACTGAGTACCTTCGTAATTTAAAGTATTAAATATTTTCACGGAAGATGGTGATGTATTTAGAAAAGTTGTAATTGTAGAGTTGAACGTATTTCCATAAAAAGTATTTCTAGGCTCACTTTCTGCGTTGTGTAAAAACAAACCACCTTCTTTAACAGTAAAGTATTCACCTGCTATACTATCACCTTGTTCTGGTATAAAAGATTTAAAACTAACCCAACCTCTAACTTTTTCGCTGTAACTAATTGTTGATGGAAAATCGTCTTGTATTAAATATTCTTGTCTAAAAATTATATCATCTATACTACCAGTAGTGCCATCAGTATCTACAAAGAAAACTAATTGATCAATTTCATGGCCAGTAGTCCAAGGCTCATTCATAGTATGCACTACATTGTAAGTCCCAGTTCCACTTATGTTGTTAACTTTAAAGCCTTTGTTAGCATTTGAACTGTAATAATAAACGCCTATAGAGCCAAGTGTAATAGCGTGTTCAAACTTAAGCTTATACGTATCATCTTCAAGTATATTAGCACTTATTCCCTGTTGTATTCTAACGTCATCAAGCGGACCTGTTATAGGAGCATTGTTAAATAAAACTTGACCTTCACCGTTACCTAAATCTTCAAAAGTTATAAAGTCGTCTAACGTAGGGTCAAAACCTTCAATTGTAAAGCTATCTACTGAACCTCCGCTAAAAACAATTGATTGATCTACAAGGCTAATATCTGTTACACAACCTGTAAAACCATCATTAGTATTACTTAAAAATATTGCTTTTTCTATTATAGCAGTACTATTAATTGTACCGTCTGGATTACGGGCAAAATCACTTGTACCAAGCGAAACAGGTGCGTTTACGCCATCGTCAAAATATAAATCATAAGCGCCACCATCAAAATTAAAGTCAACGTAGTAATCACCGTCTTGATAAATTTCAGCTTGAGACTTTTTAAACACTATACCTTGATCAGCGCCAGAAGCATCTTTTCCAACAACATAAAAATGTAAATATCCTGAAGCATAGTCGCTAAGTGTAAAACTAAATCTATAACCACCATTACTTTCTGCTGGTATTGGATTTAGCTGTTGGAAGCTATATCTTTGGTAACCGCCATTTACCTGTGAAGGAACATCAAACTCTATACCATTAGAACTACCATATATAGTTGCAACGTCAAAAGAGTGTTGCGGTGTAACGCTAGAGTTAGTATTAAAAGGCCAATTAGTTATATCACCGCCTGTGTAAATTGTATTTATTTCTTGCGCGTGAGTGCTTTCAATTTCTATATCAGCGTCTTGAGGTATTCTAACTTTTAAATAATTTTGTTGACTTTGAAGATTGTCTATCTGAAATATAGCTCTTAAAACATCTTCGCTTGTGCCGTAAATATCTGTAGTTGTAAGAACAAATTCTGTTGCATGAGCACTACCAAAGTTTCCGCTTGAGTCTTCAGAATGAATTTTTATTGGGGTTGTTGGTATTGTAGCAGTTCCATTAAAACGTATATCATAAAAATACCAATCATCTAAAACAAGTCCACCACTATTGTATTGAGACAAAAGAGTGTCAAGAGTTCTGGTATTGTCAAGAACAAAAGCATCATCTGTAGTGTATGTGCCATCAGCAAACATACCAGTACCGCTACTATTGTCATCGTAAACAACAGTACCGTTACTTACATTACCACTTGATGGGAATTGATAATCAGCTGTTGCACCACTACCAGTTTGAGTTAAAGTTATTGTATCTAAAGCAGCAAAATTAGGCCCATAACCAATAGCTGGATCTGTATCATTAGCTACTTTGATAAAATTAGGTTCAAATAAATTTGTAAAACCTGGCATTCCTGATAAAGTGGTACTTCCTAAACTGTGGCTAACTGTAGCAAAAGCAGGTATTGGTGTATCTGGAACAGGATTACCATCTAGTGTTGTTGTTGTTGTTTCTTCAAAAGCAGAGGTTAACTCAAAAACTTTTCTAACATTTAAGCTAGATATAGAACCAAAACAAAGACCAGTATGGCTAGTGCCACCAAGCATTGATATATGAACTTGTAAATCTTGAACAACTATACCTTCAATTTCAGTACCATCTGTAAATTTAAAATAAATTTCATGCAAATTATTTACATCATCTGTCATTTGTGCAAAAGTGTAAGAAGCTGTTGTTGCATAACCAACTTCATATGTACCACTATTTGGTGATGCAATTTGATAAGTAGTATAATTTGTATCTGTCATAGTTCCTACGTTACCGGTAACAGGGTCAGTATCTAATAAAACGCTATTGCCTAACGCTGTTGTGCCATCATAAAGTTGTATATTTATTTTTCTATTATGAGGTGCGGAACCACCTAGAAAATTAAAATTAACTGCGTTTCTAAAATAGAACCTTAACTTTACTTCTTCACCATTAAATATTGTATTGTCGTCAGCACCACTATATTGAGTCAAAACTTGAGAAGGTACGCTTTGTGGTGATGTGTAAGTTGGTGTGCCAGGTATTATTAAAGAATTGTTAATATTACTTGTTGTAGAACTTCCGTCAAAAACAATACCTGTACCAACATTGCCATTACCTGTGTTAGACTCATGAAACCAAGGTTGATTAGCAGTTGGAGTTGAACCATTATACAAACCACTCGCCGTGTCGTAAGAATCAATCTCAGGGTTCCAAAATAAATCAACACTTGGTGCCAAAAAACTACCAGAATTAGCACCGTCCCAGAAAAATCCACTAGTAGATTCTTGTCCAGTATTTGCTGTAGTTGCGTCGTCAAATGTTGGATATTGAAATGAATCGTAGTTTGCTGGAAAATCAGGGCTAGTAGAAGTAACTCCTATTTGAAAATTAAATTGCCCAGGGTGAAATGGATTATCTTTTGTATCGTCAGTGTAACTTCCAGAATAAAAACTTGGGTTAGCATCGTCTGCAATAAAAGCTGTGTTAGCGTTTACAGTTGTTGTTGTTGTAGAGGTTTCTGCAATTAACCCACCAACACCAATCGCATCATAGTTTGTTATTGTAGTTGTTACGTTTATATCTCCGGCGAGTAACCAGTTTGACAATGTTAAACTTACAGGTTGATATGGTGTAAATGAATTTATATTAGGGTTTTGTATCGTATTAGAAAAGCTAGTGCTTGTAGAACCTGTACCAACATTAAAAGAATTATTAGCTATAAGATTTTCACCTGGTCTAGGATATTTTAATGTTAAATTATAATTTTTACTGTAAGCATCGTAACTACCTATAGCTTCACCAGCTATTTTTAAATTATCTCTAAAATAATCGTCCATACCAGCATCTGATATAGGTGTTAAACCGTCCATTGATAATCTTAATACAGCGCCTCTTTGTTTGTCTGTAAAATAAGCTCTATAACTTTCTTTTGCAAAACTTTCAGGATTTTTAGATATACCATAATCACCAACAAAAGGAGTTGCATCACCCAGCACGTTATTTGTAGAAACTAACTGAACATTACCATCAGCATTAAACAAAGCGTCTTTATTAGAAACTATACTTACAACTTTGTCTTCACAAAAAGCTACTAAACTAATTCTTCTTTGAAATAATTTTTGTATACTACCATAAGTAGGATTTAAATCTTTAGTAATATTTTCACCAATTATAAACTGATTTAAATTATTTATGCCAGAGTTTGAGTTGTAAATACCAGAATATATTAAACCATTTTTTCTATTTTCTTCTTTATAGTCTGTTTCTAAAACTAATGAAGCTTTTACACCTTTTGATATAGCAGGCGCATTAAAATCATCTCTTACTCTATTTGACTCTATACCATTACCAAATGAAAAGCAATTAAAATAAGCCGCGCCTTGTTCCATAGCAGCGTCTAGAGTTGGGTCTAAATTAAGATTTACAACTCCATCTGGTGGACCATCTCCTTCTTGAATTATTCTAGTTGTAGTATAGCTACCATCTGGTCTAAAAAATCTTATTTGTGCGTTTGCATAATCTATATTAGCACCATTAACTTTTCTTCTATTAAATCCATCGCTAGTTAAATTTACTTCTGTACCGTTTGTACCACTCCAAGATGCTACAAATATGTCTTCATCAATAGTTAACTCTCCGTTTCTAGCTTCTGGTAGATTTAATATTTCTACTCTTGATCCTACAGGCGCAAACAATTCATTTGTCTGGTTATTCAAACTAAGCGGTATTGCTTGACTAGCTTCGTAATATATATCTAGCTCTTCACCTGCTTTAGCCTCTGTTTCCCATATCGCGGCATTATCTAAAATATCTTGCAATAACACACCTTGATCAGAAGTAATAAACTCCCATGATAAAGCAGTATTAGAATCAAGCTCTGGTGAGTTAGAAGTAAACACACCTTCTAGCAAAGGATTTTTATTTACTTCAATTATGTAAACAGTTCTTCTATTATCTCTTTTACCAAACTGTGTAATTTTATTTTGAAGTGCCTCAAAGTTAGTTTGATTACCTGTATCAGTTAAAAAAGTTTGAGCCGCTTCATCAACGCTATTACCACACAATACTAAACCGCCATTATCAACCGAAGGTGTTGCGTTTATTGGAAGCCCTTGTCCGTCCCACTTGTATTGTGCTATCCAAGGTGTGTGGTTATATATTCTTTTTTCTTTAATTGATTTTATTCTAAACTCTATATCAGAGCTAGATGAAAATTTAAAAGTAGCATTAGGACTACGTAGGTTTTTTATAAAAGTTGCAATTTTATCACCCTCGTCTTCTTCAGCAGGATAGCTAGGATCCCATTGCTTGTCATTATCTATCCCGTAACTACCACTTGTATCATAGCCATAACCAATACCTGGACCAGGTGTTCCTGGTAAAGGAGTTAATGACCCGTCGTTTTGGTAATTACCTTCCATTTCAAGAGCTAAACCGTTGTGAGTAAAAATACCACCGCCCCATATTGCCTGCATGTGAGCACCAGGGCTATTAGGCCCTTTTAACTCTCCAGAAGAAAATGGATTACTTGCCCAGATACCGTCGTGTAAATTTTTTCCAGGTCCTAAAAACGATATATGTATAAAAAATTTTCCTTGCTCATCTGTATTACCTGTTGGATCTATATCACCGTAAGTATCGTCTCCTAAACCTGCTAAAGGAAATAAAGAGTTTCCATCACCTCTCCATCGCCTATAACCTACAATAGGGCCAGTGTTACCGACAGTATTACCAACGTGTTCAGATTGAGTTGTTAAAAATCCTTCTAAACCATTCATTGCATGAGTTGGATCTACTTCTATATGGCTACCATAAAAACTATAAGGTCTTGGGCTATATGTTGCTGGGTCAAGCGGGTTAAAATGATTGCCTGGTAAAGGGCTAATAATATTGTCCGCAGTCCAACCATAAGTACCAGATGAATCAATAACCTCCCACCTAGGCATTGCATCAGGAAACCCTACACTATTCATACCAATCCAGGTTTTTCCAGATAATTTAACACTTGTACTTCTTGTGTTATCGCTAAAAGGCTGTCCAGCAACCATGTACATATTATCTACAAAAAATCCTCTTGATATATTTTGACTGTCTGAATTTTCTAGCTGTGTTGAAAGCTCGTCCCACTCAGAGGCTTCGTATGTAGAACCAGCGTTGCTAGTTGTAATCGCTTTAGATGTGTCTGTTGGTGTTCCTATAGTACCTAGATCAACATTTATATTTACAATACCATTAAGATCAACACTATCTGTAGTTATAGGATCGTAAAACCAATGTATTTTTTGGCTTCCAGTTATTTTAAATGGACTGTCTAAAACATTATCTGTTGGATCAAAAGTTGGTGGTTTGTATACTATTTGCACAAAAAATCTACCAGAGTACTCGTCTAAATCTTTTTCTGTTTTTACTTCTGCAAAAAACTGTAAATCAGTTGAAAATACTGTAGCAATGTCATCAATCGTTCCGTTGTCATTTGTTATTGCAGCATCACCCTCTTCTATAACTCTGTCTAATTTTAATCTATAATATGCAGGGCTTCCTAAAACATTAGCTGATATAACTCTATACCTGCTTGAGCGGTTATGGCCTCTGGCCCATGAAATATAAATGCTATCTTCCCACAAGTTATCATTGTCATTATCAGGCGTTAAAGACCCTCCACCAGTAACGTCAAGCCAGTCTGACTTTTTAACGTGAACCATGTCGGTAGTATGATCTATTCTACTTGTGCCGGTGCTAGGAAAAATAGTGTTTGTTAAATAATCACCACTACCAGCGTCATCTGTTTGAGTTGCTTTACCTAAAACCTTATATTCAAACTTTATAGCATCAGGCGCTTCATTTTGTACGTCTAATATTTTAAATTTATTTTCAAGCTTTACTTGTTCTTGGCTTACACCTATTTCTCTTTTTAATATTAAATAATCATCAACTGTAACTTTATTTCTATCTGCCGAAGGAAAAGAAAGCCAAACACGATCTTCTTGGTCATCAAAAACACTAAAGCCAGTTTGTACGTAAGCTTTATCCATGATTAAATTATAATAATCACCAGAAGTTTCTTTTACATATATTTTGTAGTAGTCAGCCCAAGTAGGTATATTTGTGTTTAGATTTGTTTTTAAAATTAAACTTTTACTAGCTAAATATCCTAAACTAGTATCATACCAAGGCACGTTAACACCTCCTTCGTCAGAAGTAAATACAGGTGTTTCTCTACCGTACTTATCACCCCAGATAAAACCAACTTGATAGTTTCTTTGTGTTTTTAAAGAGGGTTTACCTCCAACACTAAAATCTTGATTATTGTTTCTTAGTTCAAAACTAGACTCAAGTTTGTTACCTACTTTTAAATTATTAAAAGCAAGCAAGTCATAACCTTGGGTATAATTACCATAAACAAGTCTATTACCTGTTATTTCTTGTGCTAAAGCTTTTTTAGGTACACTGTCCCAAACTCTTAACGTTTGGCTTTCGGGTATTGCAGCAAATATAGATTCAGACTTTAAAGTAAAAGTGTTGTTAGTCCACTCGTCATCATCATAATTTATTTTTTTAATAGAAAAAACTGTATTAGAACCGTCTTCTTTGTATAGTATTTCTATTTGTATAACATCTTCAGGTGTTGATGAAGATACAAAGTTAGATATTTCTATAGACTCAATGTTGTTTATCATTGCTAAGTTGTAAGACTCGTCTAATGAGTAAGCATTATCTTGACTAACATCATCACCTACATATTTAGGATTAAATACTACTTGTGTAAAAGGACCAAAAGAAGAGTACTCTCCGTCTTTGTATTTATATCTTAATGAAAATCTTGGGAATACTTGCTCGAATAATTTTTGAGTATTTTCGTCTGCAGGTTCGTTTGGAGATGTTGAGGGAAGGTGTTTAGGACTTTGTCTTATAACTGCAACATGTTTTTCTGATATATCTCCTTTGTTTATACCATCAATAAATAATTCACTGTGTACTAAACCTGTTTGGTCTGTACCAGTTATACAATCATTTATATTTATTTTTTTTGGTTCAGAATAATTATCTGTCCAAAATAGTAAGTCATCAATAATATTTATTCCAGTAATAATATTTTGAGTAAACTTTAAAGTATCGTTTTTTGTATCTACTAAAACAAATTTAGTTAAGTTTGTATCTAAGTTATACTGCAGTATAGAGTGTGTAAGTTCGTTTGTAACAAACCAATATATGTTATTATTTTTTTCATCTACAATAGTTGCTATACACACATAGCCAGCTGGTACAACATCTTCTACTCTCTTATTTCCTAATATATTTTGCACAACGCCAACACTACTATCATCAGAAGTTGACACTTTAATATTTTCAGCATCTCTATACTGACCATTAGGAATAAGTCTTTCATCGAGGTCTTTGTTCATTTTGCCCTCAATAAAAGTGTTTTTAATTTCTGGCATATATTAATGTTTTATCCACTTAGATTTTCCTCTAAGCACTTGTGTTATTTCTTCAAGTTTAATATTTGACAACCTTAACTTAGCTTGTCTAGTTGCTGCAAACTTTTCTTGCTTATATCTTCTAACTATATATTCAGGAACATTTGCTTTTGTAGATAAAATAGCATACATTATATGTTTGTACATTGCTTCTTGAGCAAATTTATGAACATACATTTCGTTGTCAGAGCCTAAACTATCACTTATATATCTTAGTATTACAGTTTTTCCAGAAATATTAGAGCTAAAGTTTATTAAACCTCTTAAATTATCTATGTAAAAACTACCATTAGCTTGTGCATGTGCAGGTTCTATACCGTATCTTTCACCCGTAAGATGAGAGTAATTATCTTCGTTATATTTTAAATCTATATTCTCTGTTGTTGACGAGCCTTTATAATTTGCCCAAGTAGTAGATTCACCATCTTCTTGTAAAGTATTGTAAACACCTTCAAAGTCTACTCTAACATCATCTAGCGTTAGGGTTACGCTAGTATCATTGACCATACTACCAAGATCTCCAGGAACAAACATTGTTATTAAAACAAAAATCTCGTCATAAGCGCTTACGTTTATGCTTTCTAAATTTTTAGCCGCACTGTCTGCTGTTGTACCGCCAACCCACTCTAAATAAGCTAAACTGTCATCGGTACCAACATACGGTATAAAGTTAGGGCCCTTAACTGCGTCACCGACAGTTTGTCCATTAAAACCTACACTTGGCTTTGTTCTACCATCACCTGGAGTTGAACTAATACCTAATCTTATTGTAGCGCCTGAAGCACCTGTTATATTTGCCGGTGCAACACCTAGACCTGACAAGTTTATTTCATTAATACCATTAACATTTACCGATTGCCAACAGCTGTAATGTCTACCAAAGTTTGGCGTAGTATTTGTATCACCTTCTTTATGTATTGTTGCTGTTAGTTTACCACCTACAGCATTAAAAACGTCTTTTGTTGTTACAAGATTTGGTTGTATTGTTGCACCATTACCAACTAAATTAGTTCTTGGAGGAGTTGCAGTCCAGTCATCTACTTTAGATAATTTTGATGAAAAATCACCATTTTTAAAATCAGAAATAGTATTATTAGAACTTGAAAAGTCATAATTACCATCTTCGTCTTGTTTTATTTTAAAAGGATTTGATGTTTTACTAACTGGATATAACCTATGCATTATACCTTTACTGTCAGAATAAGAAACGTCAGTGTAGTTTACATAGTCATGAGGCAATATCATTTGAAGTGATGGTGGTAAAACTATCTCTTGAGCTTTAACAGATTTAAAAGTATCAAAAGATAATTCTTGTAAAGCTCTTTGCGCGTGAAAAGCAACATCAGTTTTACTAGCTTTGTTTATAATTTTTTGCTCACCTACATAAACAACTAAAAATTGATCTATAATATCTTTTAATGTAGTAAACTGATAATCACCATAATTATTTCCCTCGTAATATTCTTGTTGTATTCTATTTGGATCTACAGTATATGCCATGTTTTATTGTTTTTGTTCTTGAGCTTGACTTTTAGTTTCATTAGATGCAACTTGATACAAATTAACATCTTTTAGCGTTATACCAGCTAAAGCTAAAATTCTTGTAACTAGTTCTGTTTGTTCAGAAGGGTGTAATTGAAAATTTTGGTGATCTATTGCGCTAGGATTATATAAAGCTTTTTTATCAACAACAACATAAGTCCAATTAGGATCTTTTGGTTTTGCTACAAAATTACATATAACATTTGTTTGTTTTGGACTATCACCAAAAACAGTAATGCCAATGTTATTTCTAGTATAAACTAGTTTTTCGTCAGTTGGTTTTATAAGAGAAACGCTTTGCATTTGCAAAAAATCTTTATTACTAACATATTCAACCGTGTAATATCTATTTTTACTAGGATTTAACCATTGTACTTGTTGCAATTTATACAAGTTTTCAGGTAAAACTTTTCCACTACCAACGGCAAAATCATTTCTTTCAAAAAAACTTATTTTTTCTTTTAACAAGTTTGTCATATCAGCATAAGAAGTGTTGTTGCCTGGCACTCTGCTAAACTGATTTAAGTCATAAAAGTATTGTTCAAAAATACTCATTTGAGCTTGAGTAGCAAATAAATTAAACTCTTGAGGCGTTATATAGCCTCTTTGTTCTTTGTTAGCTAAAGCTAGCACTGTTTGGTATACTGTGTTTATATTTACCGCCATATTTTTTTATTGTAGTTTGCGATCGC
>TARA_R110002012_G_scaffold11069_5_pt1 | contig 12260 bp, 8 predicted proteins | sample TARA_R110002012 | Tara Oceans TARA_R110002012 (sample SAMEA4396515) | marine metagenome | biome: Westerlies Biome; feature: [DCM] deep chlorophyll maximum layer (ENVO:01000326); material: water (ENVO:00002006), including particulate matter (ENVO:01000060) such as... | depth 40 m
AATGAATTTGAGTCTACACATCCTAACGTATGTAAAGTCTCACATGATCCGTTGTCAAAATTAGCTTGCGGATTAAATTCTGTGTATGTATTATTTGTGCACCCTTCTATAATAGGTAAATCGCATTGCTCTAACCATATAGGACCAGAGTAAGCAGCATTACCAAAAGCAGCAGAATCTAAGGCCCATAACGTATCTAAACTGCCACAAGGCTCTGCGTCACCAAGTATAATAAAATTACCATCTGTGCCACCACCGTATAAAGATCCCTCTAGTCCATCCCCGTATATATCACTTAGTATAAGTTCTACACCTGTTTCAGGTACACACAAATCATACACAATAGTTTGATTTGCTTGCTCATAAGAGTATTCACCAGCTATTACACTTTCTACAGCCTCGCCATTAGATATGTCTGTAAGTATCCAACCTGTTTCACCAGGAAACTGGTCTAATGTTAATTTAAGAATCATTTTAGCCTCACCGTCAGAACAACTTATACCAACACAACTGTTGTCATCTGCTTCTGCCCAAGGGTTAAAATTAGGTGCTTCTGGGTTAGTGCATCCAAATACAGGGAACTCGCATGAACCGTCATTAAAGTTAGCTTCAGGCACAAAGTTTAATGCTAACATATTAGTGCAACCTGGTACAGTATCTATTGGCAGTGGACAATCTCCATTGTCATACCCAAACTCTTCACAGTTAAAATCTATAATATTACCATTCCATGAGTATGCGCTATTATCGCAATACCCATCGCCCAACCAGTTTATTGGTGCTTCTGTGCCATAGCAGTCTACAAATACACTATCTTGGCTATTTGCCGATAGTGTTATTAAAAATAGTATGTAAATTAATTTTTTCATTAGCTTCCACAATTTTCACAATCTTCATCATCTATTGAGCACGCTTCAGGCTGCTCTTTTTCTTCTAAATCTACTATCCAAGAATCAAATGTATTCTTTTTAGATTCGTCTGACCTTTTGATTGAATCTTTAATATACTGCTCGTCTGTCATTTTTTTGCAAATTTTTCTGCACCACTTATACCAAATGAACCGAGCACAACCCAAACAAATGAGTTGTACACGTATTCATTAATTATTAAATCTGTTCCTACCCAACCAGTAACAAGGTCAGCTATCATTATAAGGCACATTATAGCAAACGCTACAAAACCTACAATAGCTTTCTCATTCCAAGCATTGTCATTTTTAAATATTTCCATTACTCTATTAATTTATCTATAGCTGTTATTTGAGCAGCTGTTATGTTTTCAGGTAATACATCTTCTTTTACAGGATGCAGGCTTATTTCAACATTTTCATCTAAAAGCTTTTCAATATCTTTTAGTTGTTCTTTTCTTGATTCTATAAGCTCTTTGTGCTCCTCTTCTAATTTTGATATAGTTTCTGTATCGTCATTTAAAGCGTTTACTTTTTGAGATAAAACTATAAATTCGTTAGAAGGTTTAGACGCTTCTTCTAAGTCAGATAATTCTTTTTGAATTATTCTAACATTTTTAGATATTACTAATCCGAATCTTACACCTTGTAAGTCTTGTACTGACTGTAGCCCATTAAATAAGTCTACAATCTCTCTGTTTTTGGTTTTTAGAGTTAACATAATTTAGTTATTGATTTAGTTATTGATTAATTAAACACTATTGTTTATTACTAAGAAATGAATTTTAGAAGCAGTCGTAGATGTTCCTCCCGTTGCTGCTGGGTTATGAATGCTTATCTTACAACTACCTCCTGCAATTGTATGTGTTGCCACAGTAAGTTGCGCATTGTTAGTTGTATTTTCATCTTGTATTGTAAGTAATATTACAGAGTCTGCTTGAATTGTACTATTTGTAAGTGTAAATTCTGCATTCGTTGCTGCAGCTAATGCAACAGCCGCAAGCTGTATTACACCAGAAGTAGTATTTAAAGTTACTCCTGTAGTGTGATCAGTTGCTTGGGTTACTGTGCCACTGTTTGTGTGTACAATACCTTCTGCTGCCCCTGTAATAATTAAACTACCTGTATTTACTGTAACATCTTGAGCTTGGTCTACTGTAAGTGCTGTAGTTGCAGTTGATCCTGCAAAAGTTTTTAAGTAGATATATCCGTCTGTACCTGAAGGAGATTTACCTGCTTCTAAGCAAACATCTCCACCTGCACCACTACCTACAGCTGTACCACCATACAGGTGTAATTTACCACCTGCATCGTTACCTCCACCACCTGTTCCGGCATATATATTTAATCCTGCACCTGCAGTTCCTGAACCAGCAGTAGTAGTTGTAATACTATAGTTAGATTGGTAAGCTCCAGAGTTACCTATTTTAATTGCGGTAGTTCCAGTACCTTGTATATTTAACTGACCAGTTGCATCTCCTGTTGTAAGAGAAGACCCTGAATCATTTAAAATTACTTTACCGTTAGTATGAACATATATACCTCTATCAGAACCGTCATCACTAATATAGTTCGTATTAAGATCTATGTTATGACTTCCTGTATCTAAATTGCCTGCTAGACTAGACAATGAAGCAGCAATAGTAATTGTTCCTGCACCATTGGTAATAGTTACGTTAGATCCTGCAGACAATGTAGCTACTGATGGATACCCATTTGTAGTATTACCAATAAGTAATTGTCCGTGAGTATCTAAAGTTCTAGTAGAAAAAGTGTCAGCATCTGAAGCATATATTATAGATCCTTTTGTTACTGATGTAAGTCCTGTACCTCCATGCTTAACAGTGTTAGCACCTTTAACTGTTTTATTAAAATCTACACCTTTAGAAAACTGAGAGTGTAAATTATTACAGTTGTTTAAGTTTATCCCTCTTTCTAAAAGTGTAACTAATAAATTGCTACCTGATGTGCTAACAGCTATACCATTACCTCCAGATTTTAAACTTTTAAAGTTAATCTGATTTTTATTTGTAATGTTTACATAAAGCTGCTCACCATTTCCTGAGTTTGCTACAGAAGGAAATAAATTAGTAATCGAATATTTTGTAGCTCTGTTAGTTACAGTATTGTTTACTAACAACACGTCCGAACTTGCTGCGGCTGTTTTAGCTAACGTTTTTAGTGATTTAATTTCTGCCATGATATTTTATTGAAAATCTTCGTTATTAATTGTTATAACCATACCGTTTATAGTAATTACTCCTGGCGCATAATTTTCTGATGGAAGCTCTTCAATGTCTTCTTGCACTGTACAGCTTCTGCAATAATTTTGCACAAAGTTAATAAATTTATCGATATAGTTTAAGTTTGTAGGTTTTGAAGGGCCTTCCTCGCATACATACCATCCTAACCATTTGTCAGGAGTTAAGTTTTGGTGTTGTGCACTTTCTGCTGCAGTATCATCATCACCATACTCACTTGGATGTTTTATTGTTATACTTCCAACATTTCCTGGTAAATAATTTAATACAAAGAATCTAGCATCAGTTTCGAGTGCTGGTTTGTATGATAAAGTCATACCTACATGGAAAGTTCTTCTTTCTCCTACGCTCATAAGGTATCCCAAAGATCCTATTAAAATACCCATCGTAGCTCTTTCATCACACGAAGGTTGTCTTTCTAAATCTGGGGTTGCAGCATCTTTACAGTTATATAAACAATCTAAACCTCTTCTAGATAATAAATATTCTATTAAAATAAGTCTCCAAGCATCATTGTATGCACATTCTGTTTGTCCTGTTATCATATTTACATATGCATTAGTACCTGATGTAGCAATACATTTTTTAATAATTCCTATCTGTGCAGATAAATTTTTAGGCATGCAGAACTGAGGAGAGTATAAACTATTTACACTTACGTTACCATAAATACAAGGTTCGCAGTCTTCTTGAGTTTCTGGATCTGTGCAAGCATAGTTAGCTTTTGGCCAATAGTTACTAGCTTCTGGATCAGTACATCCATAAAACTCGCATGTAGTTGGAGTACATCCATAAGGATTAGTTGTAGCAACAACTTCATTATAGTTAGAAGCTTCTGGATCACAGCACCCACAATTAATATTAGTTCTAACATTAGTAAATCTATTTATACCTGATGATGCAGCTATAACTAAATTAAAATATGGATAGTCATGACCTGTTGATTGCCAGGCTCCATCAGGAGAAACATAAACTGCTTGAGTATTATCGTAAATATTATTTGTAATATTAGAGTTAGCAGTCCAACTAGAAATATTTCCTTGTATTTCTGATAAAAGATTAGTACAATAACAACTGTTATATTTATAATAAAACGTACCAAATCCATTACCATGTGAATTGTCATTAATAGCGTATAGCATACGTATTTTAAATGTTCCTCCAGAATGACCAGAGACAGTAATAGATGTACCACTTGAAGGGTCTTGAGCCACTACTATGTTAGCAACTGGATAAGATGCATTATTTATAAAAGAGTCACCAGCACCATAAGCGGCACCCTCTGCAAATACTGCATACGGATTGTCTAAATCTGTAACACCCGCACCATTAACATAATAATATGTACTGACAACATCACTAGTAAAAAATGCACCATTATCTGAAGCGTTTTCTATTTTAAAATAAAAAGCTCCGCTATATGTACTGTTCTTAAGAATAAAAGATCCATCAGTAGTAACACCGTCACAAACACTAGGTTGAATAACATCTGTTATGGTCCAGTTATCAAATTCAGAACAGTTTAAAGTTTCGTCAGGAACATCACTGCAGCTACCATCATTTCCAGTAGCGTTAGGATTATAATTACATGCGTCTGGATCAGTGCATCCTGGAATAGTACTATCATAAACACAAGAATTGTCGTCTACTGTAGCTTCTATATTAAAATTAGTTGCAGTGTAATCCGTACATCCTGCTAGTTCATAGTAACAAAGATTAGTATCAACTGAATTACAAATTCCAGGTAATGTATTAGTACATAGTAATGCAGCATTAAGCTCGTCGTCTGGTAAATTATATGCTGATTTATAAAGCGTACGATAATAAGCGCCAGAGGCATTCCAATTAGAAGCATTTGAATCTGTACAAAAAGAACAAGGATTAAAAACTCCCCCTAACTGTCCTGTATTATCCCCTACTGTTGCGCCTGCCCCAGCTTGTATTAAAGTACCGGAGCCTGGAGTTCCAAGTTCAAATATACTTCCAAAAAGATTATCTGTTACACAAGAACCATCATCCACTGTAGCTTCAGGATTAACATTACAAGCTAATGGGTCTGTACATCCTTGTACCTGAACATTACTTAAATCGCTACAGTTTTGACAAAGGCCAGCCTGTGTCGCTATTTCAAACGGTGTTCCCCCTAAATCACTTGGAAATACATTACCTGCATTTAAAAACTGCTGACCACTTACTAAAATTCCAGGCGCATCTAAAAACTGAATATCAATAGTTTTTTGCAACTCCCCGTAAGTAATACCAAGTGTCATATTAGCATCTACACATCCAACACCGACTACTCCTGTTTCAAAGCTAGTACCCATAGTTACAGAAAGTACAGGTGCCTGAGCTGTATTAGTTTGACCTTGACTATCAACTAATAAAAATAATCCAGCTGCGTAAGCAGTATTTAGCTGTAGATCTATAGGAGTATAAGGAGTAGGACTATCATTACCTGCTGCTGTTTTAGCATTTATTCTTACTTTGGTAACTCCATCTCCAGCGTTTATTGATAAATTAGGGTGCATATAATCAAACCCTATATCTAGTGCTGCTATACCTTTTACTAATTGGAAAAAAGCATTATTTGCAGTCCCAAATGTATTCCATCCAAAATCTCCACTACCATACACTTCACCTGGAGCGTATGCTTGTAATCCTCCAATTGGAACTGATTGTGTTAATGTCCATTGTAATTTAATATCAAAAGCACAGTCTATACCACTTTGACTAGAGTCATAAAAAACTCTAAATTCCATATAGTCTAAAATGTTAGAAGTAAAATTTTCAAAGTCTATAAATTCACACTCTGTTTCCTTTCCAACTACAAATTGATCATTAAAAGTAACAGGATAATTAGATATTCCAAAACTACTTAAATGCCAATTTGATGCTGTTGAATCTACACACCCAGGAACTTGAATTTTTACAGGCTCAGTATAGTAAGTACATTTTTCTAATTCATGTGCCTCATTAGTATCTACAAACGCAAGTTTTGCAATATACCATCCCCATTGCTCCCCTTTAGAATCTAGGCCACTAGCGCTAAATGTTGTAGTAGTAGCATTTGCTCCACTAACTTCTATAGTACGTAACTTATCGCTTTCAGATAAAGTACTATCACTATGATCTACCATAGTAAGAGCTAAACCGTTAGTAGCAGCATTATCAAAAAGATTTACTCTACTTAAATATTCAGTTGCATGATTTGAATTTTCATAATAAGTTTCATAAGTTTCCTGTGAATACCTTCTATATTTTAGTATCCATTTTTGTGTACTATCTGTATTGTCTATTTCTGTAGACGAATTTATTATATCAAAAGCATAACCAAATGTTTCATCCTGTATTGTAGCAGACTTAAAATACCAAGTTATTTTACCTAAACCATCACTAGCACAGATATAAGTATTATCTCCTGTAGTAGAACTGCAGTTAGTAACATAATCATCTTTACTATAAAATGCTGTAGGAGTATCATTACTAAGTGACCTACTTAATCTAGTAGCTAAACTTGATAAGTTGCCTGCAACTCCTGAGTTAAGATGTCCAGTGTTTATATCACAAAATCTACATAATGAAGACTCGCTAACATTACTATTAATATAATTAAGAGCTGTAGCATCTTTACAATTATATGTTAGGTCGTCAGCAGTATTTTGAAAATCTGCACCTATATACATAACTACACTACCAGATGTACCTGCATGACTAATTGTTAATATATAAAGATCATCAGGACTAGAAGGGCTAATACCGCACATTCCATTAAAGCCAAAAGATGCAAGACCATTAGTACCATCTGTCATGTTTGTAAAGTCATTAGTACCGTCGCTTCCTGCAGTTCTAGTAATTACACCATCTACTACACTAAAAGTATTACTACGTGTGTCAGCCCCAGCCTGATCAGTACACCCTGTATCAGATGCAGCACAAATCAGTGTAAAAGTGTAAGGATGTACCCCACCATTTGCATCTAATCTTAAAACACCGTCGCACCCTGACTCAGTAGGATATTCATCTATATAAAATGACGCAACAAATTGCCCGCCTGCACCCGTATCTTCATCAGCATCTGAGTATTGACATACAGAACTATCATGATGAAACCACCAACCGCTGTAACACTGGTTAGCTTGAAAGGCATTGAATATAGCCGGAGTAACTTGCGAGTTAGGATCTACTGTAGGATGATAACCAGTACTAGCATTTACTGTACCAAAATAATTACTTGCAGTTGGGTCTTGGCATGTTTTAATTGCTTGACCTGAAACTACATCATAACAAGGATCTACATCAGTTGTATCGTAGTCAAAATCATCATCCCAAAACATAAACGTATTAAAATCACTCTGATCTAGTACGTGCCAAGGAGGACTGTAGTACCCTCCATAATTGCCACCATCACCGCTTCTAGAAGCATTAAGAGTTGTTCCTATTTCATGTCTAAGAATTGAACGTATATGTAATACATCACTTTTAGAATTAGATGTAAGCACGCCATAATTAGCACTTTGATAATAATCTTGTATTAATGATGTATTGTATGTAGCTATAGAACCTAAACTTTTACTTGAAAAATTTACACCTTTTTCTCCTAGAATAGTAAACTTACCACCATAAGAATCACCTTCTACTGCGTATATTGTAGATACTGAATTAATTTGCGGATCAAAAAGTAAAGGAAATAAATCTTGGTTTATTATATTAGATTGCCCTATAAATTCATATGCCCTAATAGGATTTTGTATCTCACCATAAACAGTACTTCCATTATCATAATAGCTTTTAATATCACTTTGTATATCAAAAAAAGAACTCCATTTTTTCCAATCACCAGAAGAGTACGGTATTGTATTTCCATATACATCTATCCATTTTCCGTTTCGAGGATCAAGGTGTAAATAATAAGGAACCACATCAATATTAATATTAAAGTCTTTTTTAATACCTATAGCAGAAGTTGCTCTTAAAGTATACTTTAAATTAAACCTATCTACATATATTCTATTATCAGGAAGTTTTATTACTTTTGTAAAAACCTTGTCTCCTCCTGCTCTAATTTCACTTGTATTCTGTTCAAGATAGCCTTTTTCGTTTGAATAGCCTTTAGATTTTAAATCATCTAAAATTTCTACAAGTCTAATATCTAAAGCTTCTACAATTGTAGGATTAACTTCAATTACTAAATATAAATAGTTTTGTAGTAGTCTAGAATTATTTTTGAAATATAAACCAGGTAAAATATCTGGTACGGAATCTGTATTTTTTAAATCACCTAAACCAGTTCCAGTTTGAAGTCCAAATGCTGTAACGTTTATCGACTGATAGCTCATTTATTTATAAGTTTTTAATATGTGCTAGTACTACTTCCTGTTGACGAAGGTGTTCCTGCTGCAGACCCACATCCGCATCCATTAGAGCACAACTCTAAAGCTTTTTCATATTTTGCTTGAGAGTCCTGCACAATTGCCTGTAAAGATAAACTTTCAGGACCTTGAGTGTTGTCTAAACCTTTTAATCCGTACTCTGCAGATCTTTTTAGTAAAAACATTTTTTGAGCATCTCTAAGAGACTCATTACATTTTGTATCATCACAATCACAGCCTACAGCATCGTACATTTTATCTGCTATACAACAATCTACCTCTTCTCCAATTAAAACTACAGAATACGATTTAGTATTGTTAGTATTTAATTCTAATAGCACTATACCAGAAAATGAAAGTCCTACTTGGTTTAATTTTGTTTTAGAAATTGTAGTAGAATAGGTTCCTATACTTTGCTCGGAAGAGTAGCCTAGCCCTTGACTAGTTAATACTACAATACCTTCACCTTGTTTGATAGGAGCCATGTATGCAGTTACGTTACTAAATGTTTCATCATTTAGAGAATATTTTATACTTATCACCTGTGAATCTGGTGACACAGTTGTACTTAATATAGGCATGTGAAATTATTTTAAAAATTATAAAAAAGCTACCAAGGGGACCAGCCCCTTAGTTGCTTAGTATTTTAAAGGAATATTATCCTAAATCTCCAGTTTGTACGTACTCTACATACAAAGTCATTTTACCTGCATCTAAAGTGTGTACGTTTGCAGCACCTACTGTTAAAAGAAGTTCTACATCTGCGTCAGTGTGAATAAGTGTTGCCGCTTTAGAAGCTATATTCTCAAGAGCCGTTTCTGCATCAGCACCAGCTTCAACACCACCTGCAAAGCCTACTAAAGTACCGTGAATACCTGCATCAAAGTTACCACCAGCTACACCGTTTACACCAGTACCACTAATTAGTAATGCTGCAGAAAAAGCTGCTACTGCACCTGTATACCCAATAGATATAATTGTTGAATCATCACCATTGTCAGATACCGTTGTGTCTACAAAATAATACGCTTTTGTAATTAACGCTCCTTCAGGAATGAAAATAGGACCATTATGAGCTGAAATTGATTCAGCCCCTCCAGATCCGTTTGTTGTTGCAAAGTCCCAAGATGCTTTTGCTACATACTTGTTACTTAAAGGATTATTTGCCATTTTATTTTATTTTAAAAATTATTACTATAGATTAACTGATCCAAATCCAACTGAGTTTAAGTAAGGATTTAATTTACCTTCTAATGCTGAAGTTAAACCAGCCGTAGCAGGGTCAAATGCAACTACAATCTCTATTAAATTATCTACTCCGTTAATTGCAGAAGTTGTACTTCCGTCTTTACTAGCTACAATACTGTACATATCATAGTTAGTAGCAGTTACTGAAGTTAAAGCAGGTTGAATAGGTAGGTTTCTTCTGTCGTAGTAACCAAATCCTACACCTTGTGCAATCTCTTCCATTTCTCTAACAAAGAATCCACCGCCAATCCCTTCGGATGCCGAAGTACCAGTAGCAATAGTTAATTGACCACCTGCAGCTGCTGATGAAGCATTTTCAACAAAAATTTCAAAAACTGATTGGTGCTCAGCAATCTGTCCATTTTGTTTAACTTCACCTTTATCGTACCCTACAAAAGTAAGAGTATCAGTGTCATCCCACGCTATTGATTTAACAAAGTGAGGAAGGTCGTCAGATTGTGTTGTAGTAATTGATGCACCTCCAGCAACATCATAGCTAGATAACATTAAGCCTGCAAGGTTTTCACCAATTTCTGCTTTAGTGTTAATTCCAGTATCTATAGTTGAAATTGTATAACTTCTTGCATCAAACGGATCCGCTTGACCATTTGTTTTGTTAACAAATTTAACAGTCATATCAATTGCAGTTGTATTAGTTGCTGCTGCAGCTACCACAATAGTTGAACTTTGACTAACTGGGGCTGAAGCAGATTTACCGCTATAGCTAACAACGTTACGACCCTTAATCCAAGGGCTATAGTAATTTACTCCTCCAGTACCTTGTACTAATCTGATTGAATCAGAGTCTGCAACAGTGTCACCAGGAGCTATTGCTACGGGACCTTTTGCGCTTAATTTTTGGACATTTACAGCTAAGTTAACTTCTGAGTTTGCCCCAGTAGCAGCTGCGTTATTTCCGATTATCAAATGTCTTGCCATTTTGATTTAATTTTAATTGTTATTATTATTCTTGTTTATTTAACTCAGCCGTCTGAGTTCTATACCGAGGATCACTAAAACCCTCTAAAATGCTGCTAACTGTCATAGCAACGATCTCTTCATGAGTATGTTGCGGTAGCTCACAGCCTATGTTATTTCTAAAAGACATTGGTAATGGTGTTCTCAAATATTTTATTTTTACACTATCTGGTACAAGATATGCTGATGTAGATGACTCAGATAATGTATATAACTCAATTGCCTTGTGTGTAAATACACCAAACATAGAGTTTGTACCAGGCCTGTTAAATGGGTCTTTTAATAAACCATGTAAATCATCATGTTGTATATATGTTATAGGTAAATTTGCACCTTCAAAATTTTTACCTATATTTTTAACAAAAGTCCAATAGTCACTTGTGTCATCTGTTTTAGATACTGTATTCTGAGAGCTTGTAAATTTACGTTTAAACCCTACTATATCAGTTGTATCTATTTCTTCTATGTTAATATCATCATACACTTGCTCATACAGCTCATCAATATATAAACCACAAACTTTGAGCTTTGTTGTAAAATCTTCAGGCTCAGTGTAAACAGCGTTAGATGCTACATATATGCCATCTTCAGAATAACCTGCAGTTGCAGCTACAGTTTCTAAAGTATTTACTATTTGTTGAGCCTCACCTTGAGTTCTAGCCCAAGTATATAAATCTGAATCTGGTTTTAGTGTTACTATAAAAGAATCTTTAAAAAATACATTATTAGATTTTTCCCATTTAATAATTACATCATCAATATGATTTGTGAGTATGTGATTAATAATGTATTCTTTGTACGAATTGTCTAAATTAATTATCGCACCATTAGAGTCTAAATTTAAAAGCATGTTACTATTTGTAGCTTCCCAAATAGTTGTTTCCATGCTAGGCCCTCCAGAACCCCAATCGTCATTAGAACCTGCACCTTGAATAACTGCTAAATCAGCATCTTCAGATAGTTCTAATCCTGCTACAAGTTTTATAGCTCCTGATACATACTCACCATTAAAGCTAGTTAACTTAGACCAAGGTATAACTATGTATTTAGAGTTTTCTTCAAAGTCTTCGTTTGTTTGATAATCAACATCATTATAAAACTCTAACCGGTAAGAAACACGTGTGCTTCTAGAAGCTCTTAATGCATTACAAGAGCTTTCTATGTGATGCATATAATTATAAGGAAGTTCAAATATTTCTCTATATAAATACTGGGCCTTGCTTACGGTTTTGTAATGAGATAACATTTCTCTGTCACTAAACTTTGTAAACCCTCGATATTCATCAATAAGCGTGCTTAAATCATCAATACGCTTTTGAGATTCTTCAAACCCTTTTCTATGGATATTGTTTTTACCATACTTAAGGTTAATGAACCTACGCATATTTTTGTTTAACTCTATATCTATCTCTTCAGATAAAAGACTATCGGCTTGGAGTGAATTAATCTTATCCACTCCTTGCCTAATAGCTATATGCATATTTTGAATATCCATTA
>TARA_R110002012_G_scaffold295194_2_pt1 | contig 12258 bp, 8 predicted proteins | sample TARA_R110002012 | Tara Oceans TARA_R110002012 (sample SAMEA4396515) | marine metagenome | biome: Westerlies Biome; feature: [DCM] deep chlorophyll maximum layer (ENVO:01000326); material: water (ENVO:00002006), including particulate matter (ENVO:01000060) such as... | depth 40 m
GGAGTAGATGGAAGTGTTACTCAATTATTAACTGATGTTGGTAATGGAACAATAAATTCTGAACCTTATTTTGCTGTTAGAAACTCTAGTAATATATCTGCTTTATATATAAAATCTAATGAAGATACTGGTGATCAATGTACTATATCTACAACTACTCATGGAGCGACAACAATAACAACGACTGATGATGATGCTGCTGCAGCTCATTTTGAAATAGCTGCTGATGGTGATATAACTTTAGATGCAGCAGGCGGAATTGTAAATGAAGCTGATCAAGTTAACTTTGATTCTCCAAATGCTAATGATCCTTTAGTTATAATTAAAAATACAGCTAATGATGCTACCTCTGGTAGGTTAAGATTTTTAAATCAAAGGGGATCTGATGGGGTAGATGATGATGAGTGTGGTATAATACAGTTTTATTCTTATGATGATGGTACGCCTTCTGGCGAAGAGTATGCTACAATAAAAGGTACTATTCACGACGCTACGTCTGGGCAAGAATCTGGGAGATTACAACTTCAAGTAGCTAGTCATGATGGTGGAACTGAAGACGGATTGGTATTAACTGGTGGTAGCGCGGATGCTGAAGTAGACGTTACGATTGGTAATGGAGCTGATTCTGTTGTAACAATACCTGGCCAAATTTTAGCTGTAAATGGAGGTATGGGAACAAGACACTATGGTACTACAATAAAAATATTACCTACAGATTTTATTCAAAATGAAGATGGTGGTGTAAACAAATCTCACCAATTAGATGATACTACAACATTTGGAGTTAGAGCTACCTCTGCCGATGCTGAACTTTGGGCTTTTATAGCTATACCAGAAGGAATGAAAGCAACTCACACTCATATTAAAGGATTAGATAGTGGAGTAGATGGATCAAGCGCAGATGATTTTGCTATAGAAGTTTTTGAATATTCATTATCAGCTGGTAGTACAACTTCTAAAGGAACAGGAGTTGTTGGTACAAATTTAAATCATACTGATGTTGAGTCTTCTGCAATAAACTGTTTAGCTATTAGGGTTGATACTGCTGATATTACTGGTACTAATAAAGATGTGGTTTATGGTGGGTATGTAACAATAGCAGCAATATAAAATAATAAAATATGTCATATATATATAAAAATATAACAGGTCTTAGCGCTCAAAAATTATTAAGTGCAAATGACTATAAAGCATATTTAACTTCTATAAATTTAGCAAATACACATGAAACTGATATAGCATATGTTGATTTGTATATTACTAGAACTTATGATTCTACTTCTGAAGAAAGACTTTTTGTTGGTGATAATAACAATTGGAATGCTTTAGAAACAACAACAGAGACATATTATATTATTAATTCTCTAGCAATTCCTTCTAGAGTTTCTGTATTATTAGAAAAGGATGAATTAAAATTTGATTATACTTTATATGATTTGTATATAAAATTAGATGCGAGTGATAGTGCGGTAGATGTAATAATAAACATAGAAGAGGAAATTAATTCTCAAACAGAATATTAAAAATAAAAATTATGAGTATATTAACACAAATATTTTCAAGTGGGGCTACAGAGCTTGTAAAAGGAGTAGGTGGAGTTATTGATAGCTTACACACTTCAAAAGAAGAAAAACTTGCAGCAGAACAAAAAGTAAAAGAACTTATAGCTAATTATGAAGTTCAAATGGAAAAAGAAATTAGTTCTAGATGGGAAGCAGATATGAAATCTGATTCTTGGTTATCTAAGAATGTTAGACCTTTGGTATTAATATTTTTAGTTATATCAACAGTATTATTAATTTTTATTGATGCAGGAGTTATTAATTTTGTAGTTGAAGCAAAGTGGACTGATCTATTACAATTAGTATTAATTACTGTTATAGGTGCTTACTTTGGAGGTAGAAGTTTAGAAAAAGCAAAAAAATAATATGACATTAAATGAAATAGCATACAATTTATTAAATCTAATTAGAGGAGGTAGATCAAATCATGATGAACATATATCTTTAGATCAGATAAAGTTTAACATTAAACATTATCGTGCTATGTTTATTAGAAGAGACTATTCAAAAAATGGATTTAATAGTAGACATGTAGAACAAGATTTAGGATGTGTTGAAATAAAAAGAGTAGATGCAACTAAATGTTGTAAATTACCTTCATCATGTTCTGTTTATAGAACAATATTACCTATACCTAAAACAATTAGATATAATTTTGAAGAAGCTATTTCATATGTAGGAGATATTACAGGAGTAGGAACTATTCCTTTTATTAATTCTAATACTGTTCAATGGCTACCATATGATAAATATACAAAAGGTAAATATAAAGCTTATATGATTGATGAGTTTTTATATATATATAATGCTGATGGACTTCAATATGTAAATATTAGAGGTGTATTTGAAAACCCTGAAGATGTTGCAAGATTTGGAGATTGTGCAGGATCTGGGTGTTATGATGACAGTAAAGATGATTTTCCTATTCCTATGGATATGTTAAGTTTAATTAATCAAGGAATAATTGCAGGAGAATTACAATTATTATCTGGATCTTTTAGTGATACAACAAATGACAGAATGCAAGATCCAAAAACAATTAGGGGAGCAGCCCCACAAAAATAATTTTAAAAAATAGAAATGATGGCAATAAAAAAAATGTATAAAAAAGGTGGAACCACATCTAAAAAAATGGGAAAAGGAAGAAAAAAACAAATGGGTGGAGTACAAAGTCCTAGACCAGCAGCGTCGTTTATTGAGCCGCCTATGGAGCAACCTTTTGAGCAGGATTCGTTTGTAGCTCAGACTGGTGGATTACGTTATAAACAATGGAAAGAAAGAAGAGATAAAAGAAAAGCAGATAGAAAAGCAGATAGAGAAGCAAGACGATCTTTAAGAAAAACTTCTAAACTTAGACGACAAGATAAAATAGATGATTCTGGACAAGACATTAGTATGACTAGAAAAGAAAAACGGGCTGATAGAGCAGCTACTAGAAAAGCAACTAGAACATTTAGAAGACAAGAAAGAAAAGCTAGATGGGCTACAAATAAAGCTGATAAAGCAGAAGACAAAGCAGAAAGAGATGCTTTAAAAGCAGCTGAAAAGAAAAAGAAACAAGAAGCAGTTAATAAAAAATTAGAAGTTTTAAATCAATCTGATAGCTCTTCTGTTAAAACTAAGCCAGTAGAGAAAAAAGATGATCAGGAAGGTAAAGCAGAGCCAGTCAAAGCTATTGAAAAAGAAACGCCAGTAGTTAAGAAAAAAGAAGAAAAGACAACTAATCATGGTGTAACTGATTCTATGTCTTTTAGCCAAGCTTTTAGAAAAGCTCGTAATTCTCATGGTGGTAAAGGTGGTGTATTTACTTGGAAAGGTAAAAAATATAATACTAACATTAAAGAAGAAACAAAGAAGAACACCATCAAGAAAAAAGACGATAAAAACAACAATAAAAAAGAAAATAAAAATAAAGGAAAATGTTCTGCAGGAGTAGAAGGTTGTCCAGGCATTCCTAGTAAACAACATGCGGAGCATATGAATGCTAGTGAAAAGGAGAAAAATAAACTTAACATCAATCCTACATTACCTTCACTTAATAAAAGCGTGAATAAGAACAAATCAAATAATAAGAAGAAGAAATCTATTCATCAACAATCTGTAGAGAAAGGTGGTGGAGCTTACAATTATAAATATGGTAAGATGAAACGAGGCGGCTATAGAAGAAGAGGAGGTAGAAGATAATGACTCATAATTTAAAAGAGATATATGATGATTATTGTTCTGTATATAAAAATGATATAAATAAGTTTTTATTTACAGAGATTTGCCATCAATTTAATATTATGATAATGGATTATATCTTAGATGGTCAAGAATTTAATATGGGAAATAATTTATCCACTATATCTATTACTAGGAGAGATAGAGACCCTAGATCTCCTAGGATAGATTGGGGAGAAAGTAATAAATATAAAAAAGAATTATTAGAAAAAGGTAAACCTCTATATGATTCTATAACAGAAACTGGAATAAAATGGTATATATATCATACTGATGAGTTTTATTGTAGGTATTACTGGAGAAAAGGTAAATGTAAAATAAAAAATAAATCGGTTTATAGGTTTGATCCTACTAGAGGAGTAAAAGGTAATAAAGAAAAACTTATAAATCTTTTAAAAGAAGATGATTTATCTTATTTAAAATTTAAAAAACAAAATTAAAATGTCAAGTAAATATCACATAACAAAAGATGGAAGAAAAGCTAAAAAAGGTTTGTATTATTATATGAACCGTGCTAAGAAACGTGGTACCTCTAAACCTGGTAAAGGCACAGTAACTGATAAAGCATTAGAAGATTCTGCTAAAACAGCAAATGAAGAAGGAGGATTTAAAAGTCCTGCATGGACAAGAAAAGCAGGGCAAAGTCCTACAGGAGGATTAAATGCTAAAGGAAGAGCGTCTGCAAAAAAAGGCGGTTCTAATTTAAAGTCTCAACTAAGTTCAGGAACTAGCCCAAGACGAGTTTCTTTTGCAGCACGATTTTCAGGTATGAAAGGTCCTATGAAAAAGCCTAATGGAAAACCTACAAGAAAAGCTTTAGCTCTTAAGAAATGGGGATTTGGTAGTGTAGAAGCTGCAAGAAATTTTGCTAATGCAAATAAGAAAAAAGCACAAAAAGGAGGAGTAAAATATAGAGATGGAGGATTTTTAGAGAGTCCTACACCAACACTATTTGAAGATTAAAAATAAATTATAATGGCAATATATAAAACAATATCAAGTAAAGTACTAATAAGAAAAATATTTAGAGATCTTAAGCCGTCTAAAGATAATTGGATAGACGATGCTATAGAGTGGATAGGCGAAGCTTTAGAACATATTGGGGCTGCTCCTCAATTATGTCAAAAGCAATGTGTGTTAGATATTACTGACCATAAAACATTAATGCCGTCTGATCTATATTATATTAATCAAGTAGCTATAAATGATTCTGTTTCACCAGTTACTTCTGCTGAACTAGATACTTTAACTACTAAAGTAAAAGACTTAAAAGCTGCTATTGTAGATGCACAAGCTAATGACTTAGAGTATTCTGATACAGCTTCTATACTGCATGAGATTAATAATAGAATAGTAGTTTTAGAAAATGTTTATTTTAAAACTGAAGCTACTATACAACCCTTACAGTATGGTGCAAGTACATTTCATAAAAGTATGCACTGTGAAGGATGTATAAATGAAAATGTACAATATGAAGATACTTATATTGTGGATTGTGATTATATAAAAACTTCTTTTGCATCCGGAAAAATATGCTTAAGCTATACAGCTTTTCCAACTGATGAAGATTGTTATCCATTAGTACCGCAAGATATAAGTTATCAAGAAGCAATGTTTTGGTATATATATAAAAAATTATTATTATCTAATCCAACGTTTAAAAATAATGGAATAGATTATACTTTTGCAGATCAAAAATGGAAAGAGTACTGTACACAAGCTAGAAACAATGCTAACTTCCCTGACATAGATAGATACGAATCATTTATGAATCAATGGGTTAGACTAATACCAGATATGAATAGACATGATTCAGCATTTGAAAATTTAAATACAAGAGAAAATTTATATAGAGGATAATGGCAGAAAAAAGATTTATAAAAGGTTTATTTAAAGATACTGGATATATTGATCAACCAGAAGGTTCTTGGAGACATGCCGTTAATATGGTATTAAATAAAACCGACGGAGCTGTATCTAATGAAGGGGGTACTGAACTAGCAGGACATTTAGGTACCTCTTCTTATACAGGAAGTCAAAAGGATAAAGTTATTGGCGCTGTTGAGGTTAATGATGATAAGGTAGTTTTATTTGTTACTGATGCAGTTACTGTTTATGATCCTCCATCAACAGCTCCTAGAAGTGAAATAGGTATATGGGAAAACGGAGAATATACATTATTATTTAATCCATCTCTTTTAGGGTCATCTGGTCAATTGACTAATGATTTAAATTTTAGGCAAGATTATCCTATAGAAGGAACTTTTAAAATAGATCCTAAAGGAGATTTAATAGTATATTGGACAGACGATTTAAATCCTCCAAGAGCTTTTAATGTAGATAGACAACAAAGAGAAAGTACTAGTATTACTCACTTGTATGGAATTCCACCTGCAAATATAGACCATATAAATATATTAAATTTATTTCCTTATTCTGGTCCTGTTCCACATATTGATATAAATGATCAAGGTACACATCAAGGATGTGTTTTGGAGGGAGGAGGATTATTAAGTGCTGTATATTTTTTAGCACTAGCTTATGTTGATAGTGATCTTGTAGCTACAAATTATTTAACAGTATCTAATCCAATACCAATTGTAGATGAGTTTGACTCTACTAATCCTACAACTAAAAAAGATGGAATTAAAGATGGGAGTCAAACAACAAAGGCTATTAAATGGGATATATCTAATTTAAATACTAATTATAGGTATTTAAGACCGGTTATAATAAGAAGTAAAGGAGCTGAACAAGAAGCGTTTAAATTAAATGATGTAGAATTTTCTGCAGCAACAACTTCAATTATATATAGTGGTTTAGAAACTATTTCAGCTGGCTCTGTGTCTGAAGTTATAATAGACACTATAGCTTATGAAACAGCTAAAACTATACAACAATTAGATAATGTTTTATATTTAGGTAATACTACAGGAACTAAAGATGTTGGTTTTCAAAAATATGCTAATAATATAAAATTAAGATCTAGAGTAGATATAATAGAAGAGTTTGATGAATTTTATGCCTCTGTAGATAACTTTGAAACTGGATGGGGTAGTAGGCATGTAAATGATTATGGGGGAGTTGTGCAAACAGTAGATCCAACTAAATCTTATAGATATGTTCCTAACATATTTAAATTTAAAGGATATATGCGAGATGAGATATATGCTTTTTATATAGCATTTATTATGAAAGATGGGAGTATGTCTTATGCTTATCATATACCTGGTCGTAGTGATTTGTATTCTGAAAAAGAACCTGTTGATGTTTTAGCTGGTAATGCTTATGGAGGTTTATGGAGTGATATTTACAATGTTAGTCCTGAATATGGGAAAAGATTTCATTGGATAGATAGCACTACACCTGCTATTAGTAGTGCAGCTTTTGGAGGACCTTATGTTGCAGCAGATGCAAGAAGGATGAATTATTGGGAAAATGCTACAGAGCTATATCCTAATACAGATAACTATGAGGTATGGGATGAGAGCGGTGAAATAGTAGCAGACAGCTTAAAAGGATTAAATGTTAGACATCATCATTTTCCTTCAAATAGAGATAAAGATAGAACAACGATATTAGATACTAAACTTTGTAGAACTACAAAGTCAAGCGGAACTACTGCAATACAACAATCTTATAATACTGCAATTACTTTTTTTTCTGTTAATTCCCCAGGTGTTCAAGTAGGGAATACGGTTGGCTCTTATGTTAGAAATAGATTTAATCAAGGTGGTGGAGGATATTGTACTAATGATCCTGTTGCTGTAGCAAATTTATGGAATGGTTCACATACTTTTACAGCAGATCAATCTATGACCGTTACAGTTAAATGGGTAGTATGGTTTCACCAAAATGCTGGAAGTGTCACTAAACCGTTTAGAACTAGATTAAGAACTACTTCAGCAGATTGGATAGCTAATAACCCATCTTCAGTTGTTAATCAAGATGGTAATTCTGCATCTCCTTACGGAAGTACTGGATGTGGAGGATCAAGAGATGATGCTAATAGACAGCCAGGTACTTTTGGAAATTTTGCACTTACTGGTACTAGTTCAGGGGGAGGAACTTCAGTTCAAATGGAAGCAGGAGAAACATTATGGATAGAATCAGCAAAATTAGAATCAGGTGGTGTTAATTACTGGCAATCAGATTGGACTCAAATAAATTGTTATTCTTCTCCTCCAGGACAACCTAATGTTTGTACTACTGCAGGTATTGCTGGAACTCCTTGTGTGTCTGCTGTAGAATTTGATATAGTATCTACAAATTCTTTAGTTGAGGAAGATGATTTACATGATGCTAAAATATCACATGATGTACAAAGATTAGGATTTGATTTAGAAGATATAAAAATACCACCATCTATAATGGATAAAGTTCAAGGCTTTAGAATATATTATGCTAAAAGAAAACATTCAGATAGAACAATATTAGGACAGTCTTTATTACTTCCAGCTATGAAACAAAGAACTACTTTAGGAATATGTCAAGAAGCTGCAGCTGGTCAATTTGCACAACAAGTTCTAGGAACTCTGCAAACTAAACCTGAAGATTTTTATAATTTAGATCCTTGGCCTAGACTCTGGTCGGATTATCCTAATCTAAATTTTTATGAAGAAAATGGGGGGCCTACAAATGATGTAGGACCAATTAATACTGGGGCAGATACGCCTGCAATGGATCTGTTTACTTTTCATGATTTTTATCTTCTTAGAAGTAAAAATAGTTTATCTCCTGCTACACATATTGATATACAATATTATGTTAGAAATCTTGTATGGAATGGAATGTCATTACATCAAGATAAAAAGATGGTTACTACACTTAGTGATCCAGGAGGTGGATCTCCATTAAGAGTAAAAGAAACTTGGGGGTGGGATGAAAGTCAAAATTGTTATCCTAAAGAAATGTATTCTGCTATATTTATAGGATGTGAATATAGAGTACCTAGTGCAAGAACTCAACCTAGATTAATAGGTCAAAAAGCTAAAACATATTTATTGGGAGATTCTATATTTAAAGGAACTGCTTTAGGTTTTGGAGGAAAACTATTTAATGAATTTGGAGAAAGTTGTATAGCATTTAAACTAATGGATGATCACGCAATTGGTGCCTATAAAGTTAGAAGTTACCCTATGTCCAATACTATAGGATATTTTGCTGATACTTATCCGGTTCCTCCAGGAAATGGTGATGAATTACCATTTGGATGGTATGGCAGTGAATCGCATGGTCCTGCTATTTTAACAAATACATTAGATTCTGCGGGAACTTTTACAAATTTACCTACTGGAAATTCTCATCATCAAAAAAGTCAAGCTGCTATGGCTAATTTAAAAGCTTTTAAAACTGATGTTTATAAATCTATTGATAGTCAAGAGTTAGTGTGGACGGGATTTGAAGTTTTAGAAGACGATTTAAATGAATACGCCTTTGATGATGATGGTGTTATGCAAGGGAGTGGAAAGACTATAGATACTCATCCAGACGGTATATATGGGGGTGATACATTTATATGTAGATATGGTATTATACCTTCTATAAAACACAGTAATAACCATCAAACTGCAGTACCTGAAAAATCAATTCATTATCATATAGTTGAAAGTACAGATAATATAAATTTTAGACATCAAGAAGATGATGCTAGTTTGTATTTTCCTCAAAGTATTGCTAAATCAATATTAAGAAATGCAGGTCCAATGGATTTTCATCATTTTGATAATATGAAGTATAATGCTAATTATTCTTTAAATAATGATATACGACCAGCATTTCCTTTACCATTAAGAGATACTATACAATCTGAGTTTCCTACAAGAACGCATAGAAGTGCTAAACATGATACTACTAGTATAATAGATAACTATAGAATATTTTTAGCTAATCAATTTAAAGATCTACCTAAGAATAGAGGAGATCTTTGGAAGTTAGCTAGCTTCAACAACTTATTATATTTTCATATGGAAGAAAGTTTATTTGCTGCGCAAGGTAAACAATCTATGCAAATGAAAGATGGTAGTGAAGCATTTGTAGGAAGTGGAGATATATTTGCACAGGAACCAAATGAAATGGTTCAAACTGAAGATGGCTTTGGAGGAACTCAGTCTCAATGGGCGTCTTTAACTACAAGATATGGATATTTCTTTTTAGATAGAGAATCTAAAAAAGTATTTTTAATGGCAGATAAATTACAAGAAATTAGTAATTTAGGATTAGAGAATTGGTTCAGAGATAATTTAACCTTTGAATTAGAAGAAAACTATAATTTTAATTCTGCTTGTAATTTAGATAATCCTATAAAGGGAATGGGATTCCATTCTGTGTATGATCCTAAATTTAAACGTATTATATTAACTAAAAGAGAGTTTATACCTAAACAATCATTTATAGACGGATGGAATTCAAATACAATTACTTCACCTTGTAATGCATATCCAGATGGATTTATAAGATTTAATTCTAATAAATGTTTATATGAACAATGGGGAGTGTTAAAAAATGGTAGTTGTGGGTGGGAAGATTTAGATTTTTCGTGTAGACTTGTAACTAGTAAATTTACTTGTAGTGGATGGACTATATCATATTACCCTGAATTAGGAGTGTGGGGAAGTTTTCATGACTATGTTCCTTATATATATTTTAATACATCAACTGACTTTTATTCTTTAACTGACAAATATCCTAGACCTGTATGGACTCAAGGAGTAACAACTTTAGCGGCACATGAAGGAACTACATATGGAAATGCTGGTATATGGGAACATAATAGTTCTGCTAATCATGGTATATTATATCAAGAATGGAGTGGTGCTCCAACTAATATAACTCAAGCAGAGTGGCTTTCAGATGTAGTTGATCACTATTCTTTTGAATTTGAATTTATTCACAATGAATATAAAGCAGAAGATACTTTAACATCATCATTTAATTATACTTTAGAGTCATTTAATCAAGCAGGTATAAGTGTATTAGAACATGGATTTACTTCTTTCTTTTTATACAATGTCTTTCAAATGTCGGGAGAACGTAATTTAGAGTATTTAGTTAATATAAGACGAATAGGTAATAATTGGAAAGTAAATTATTTTAGAGATATGGCAGCAATAGCTGTTAATACAAATGCTTATTATATGTCTACTAATACTAACGTTATAGGGGGAATTAATGCAGGAACTATAACAACTTCTGATACACAAAATATGTTTACAATTGCTGGAATGTCTAAAACTATAAACGCAGCTTACTTAGATTTAGGTAAAAATTGGGATCTACAAAGAAAATTTATAGATAAATGGGTAGGAATTCGTTTAATTTATGATAATGTATCAAATAATTTATTAAATTTGTACTCTACAGATGTAGCAGTACGTAAAATGTACAGATAACTATGACAAAAAGAAAAAGAAAAAACAAATATAAATCTAAATATAAATCTAAATATCAAGCAGGTGGTATGTATTCAGATAATACTGTAGCAGCTGCAGGGCAAGGCCTTCCTGGGTCTACTTCTCATATTGTATTTGATGAAAGTAATCCAGCAATACTACAGCAAAAAATGGGATTTTTAGCTGATACTAAACAAACTGCTATGCAAGAGTCTGAAGCTATGGCTTCTGCGGTACAACAACAAGATGAAATTGATAAACAAAATATATTAAAAGCTAAAGCAGAAAGTGAAGCCAAGTTTGCAAAAGGAGAAGGTTTAGTTAAAGAGGGATTAGATAAAGGCCAGAAAGGTATTGAAAAATTAAAAGGAATGCTAGCGTCTACTCCTAAAGGAATTGCTAAAGCTAAATTTGCTGCGGATGCAGCAAAATCTATTCAAGGAGGTGCAGCCGGACAATTTGGAAATGTTGCAAGGCAGACTCTTGCTGAAGAAACTAGTGGTCTACTTGCTAGTCAAGTTCCTGGAGCAGGACAAACTTCATTAGCTATACCAGGAGGAGGTGCGGGAGATGTTCCTTTTGGAGCTTTTGGGACTAAAGGTGATTATGGTATGTCTAGTTTGAGTGCTCCTCCACCAGTAGTACCAGGGGCTGCCCCACCTGTAACAATAACTCCTCCACCTACAACAGCGCCTGGAGCTATAGATGCAATTAGTAAAACTACTGATGTAGTAGAACAGACTGGTGCAGCTAAAGGAGGATTGAGCGCAGCTCTTAAAGCCTATAAAGCTCAAAGAGCAGCTAATCAAGCTATAAAAGCTGGTAAAGCGGTAGGACAAACAACATCTGCTGTAGGAGCAGGATGGGGAGCTATGTCAGCAGGAGCTAAAGGAAATCTTATTGGAGCTGCTGCCGGATTGGCAGGAGAAGGGCTTAAAAGATGGGGAGGTGATGATGATGAAACAGAACTAAATGCTGCAGAATGGTCAGGAGAACTATTAGCTGGAGCAGGAACAGGAATAGGTGTAGCTAGTGCTGCAGGAACAATTGCCGGAATGGTTGGTGCTGGAGCTTTATACGGA
>TARA_R110002012_G_scaffold238730_1_pt1 | contig 12256 bp, 5 predicted proteins | sample TARA_R110002012 | Tara Oceans TARA_R110002012 (sample SAMEA4396515) | marine metagenome | biome: Westerlies Biome; feature: [DCM] deep chlorophyll maximum layer (ENVO:01000326); material: water (ENVO:00002006), including particulate matter (ENVO:01000060) such as... | depth 40 m
TGCCGCGCATTTTTCTGCTATGGACGATAGCGTAACACTTATTAATGAGACTATTGCTGATGATACTGACGCATTAAAATTGTATGGCGATGCTGCCGAAGTCAAACTTATGATGACGCGCAACACGGACCATCTTGAGATTCAAAAAGAAACGGCTTGGTATAAGGCGTCCAGTAAAACCAAAACGTCTTACACAAAAGCCATTACGGATGGTAAAGCATACGTTGCTGGGTAGGTTATATGCCGTTGACAAAATTACAATTTCGTCCTGGAATTAATAGGGACGTTACTTCTTTTACTAATGAAGGGGGATGGCGAGATTGTGACAAAGTTCGATTTTATAACGGGTTTCCTGAAAAGATAGGCGGCTGGCAAAAGTATTCTAGCAACACTTTTTTGGGAACGTGTCGGTCGCTTCATAATTGGGTGGCGTTAGATGGCGCTGATTATCTTGGCATCGGTACCCATTTAAAGTTTTATATAGAAGAAGGCGGCGGGATAAATGATATAACCCCCATACGAAGTACCACTTCTGCAGGAGACGTAACTTTTTCTGCTTCTAACGGCTCTTCTACACTTACAGTAACAGATAGCAGCCACGGTGCCGTTCAAAATGATTTCGTTACTTTTTCTGGCGCAGCTACTTTAGGAGGCCTTGTAACAGCGGCAGTTCTTAACCAAGAATATCAAATTGCTACCGTTCCTTCTGCAAATACCTACACCATAGCAGCAAAGGACACTTCTGGTGATGCAGTAACGGCTAATGCTAGCGACAGCGGAAACGGCGGAAGCAGTGTTGTTGGCGCATATCAACTTAATGTTGGCCTTGATACAGCCGTAGGAGGAAAAGGTTGGGGAGCAGGAACATGGGGTCGCGGCACATGGGGATCAGGTGCGGCTGTTAGTTCTACTACAGATTTAAGACTGTGGTCGCAAGATAATTTTGGTGAAGATTTATTACTAAACCCTAACGATCAGGCTATTTACTATTGGGATAAATCTAACGCCCTAACTACTCGCGCTGTAGCCCTTAGTTCTTTAAGCGGGGCTAATGAAGTTCCCCTTTTTGCCAAACAAATTATGACTTCCGACACAGACAGACATGTGCTTGCTTTTGGTACAAACGCAGAAGGGAGCGCTGATCAAGATAATTTGCTTATTCGTTTTTCGAGCCAAGAATCTGCTGTTGATTGGAGTGCATCAGCTACGAACACGGCTGGCGATTTACGAATAGGTGAAGGGTCTACCTTTGTACGAGCCATTCAAACTAAAAGAGAAATACTTATCTGGACAGACACAGGTCTTCATTCCATGCGGTTTATTGGGCCTCCTTTTACATTTGGCATTCAACAACTGGCTTCTGGCGTTACTATTGCTGGTTCAAATGCTGTTGCTTCTGTAGAAGATACTGCTTTTTGGATGGGGTTAGATAATTTCTACGTTTATAGCGGACAAACACAACAACTTCCCTGTACAGTAGCAGAAAAGGTTTTTGAAGACTTTAATTTTGGAGAACGTAAAAAAGTTTTTGCTGGTGTCAATTCTAGGTACAGCGAGATTTTTTGGTTTTATCCTTCCGACAGTAATTCTTTAGAAAATGGCGGCGATGGTGAAAATGATTCTTATGTTGTTTTCAATTATAGCGAAAAGGCTTGGTACTACGGTGCGTTAGAAAGAACTGCATGGATAGATAGGGGCGTTCGTTTTTATCCCATAGGCACAAAAGATAACTTACTGTACAACCATGAACTTGGAACAGATGACGATGGTTCAGCTTTATCCGCGTATATAGAGTCTAGCCCGATAGATATGGGCGAAGGCGACCGATTTATGGCCGTAAGTCGGATGCTTCCTGATCTTAGTTTCACTGGATCTTCTGCTTCTTCGCCCAGTGTAGATATCACAGTAAAAACACGAAATTATCCAGGAGCCGATTTTATCGATACCAGCACCGATGCTGTAAGTCGGTCTTCTACTTCTTCTACTGTTCCTTTTGAGCAGTTTACAGATAAAGTTGATTTAAGGCTCCGTGGCAGGTCTGTAGCAATGAAAATTATTTCTTCTGATACAGGAGTGCAGTGGCGTATGGGTTCCCCCCGTATTGATATACGACCGGATGGGAGGCGTTAATGGCTTCTAGAGATTTATCTCCTCCTAGACTTCCAACTCCTCCTGCAGAAGTTGACAATGTTTATATGAACGATTTAGTAAGGGCGTTAGAAACTTTTATCAGCCAAGAAACTAATCCGGGACTTATGCGAGGGACCAAAATAACTTTTACGGCGATACCAACAAGTGATACAGGATTAGAAGCAGGAACACTTTATCGTGTAGACGAAGACATAAAAATATCTTTATTAGACAATGCTGTACCCGACGGTAGTTCAGGAACGTCGTCTGTTGGGACAGTTACAGTTGTAACCAGTTAGAGAAGAGTTGCTAACGAAAATGATTTTGGGTAAGTTAATGTCGGCAGTTTTCCAGGATTTTACCGCTCCTGCTTTTACCTGTTTTAGCCAAGGCCGAGGACGGTGAACATGCAAGGAATACAATCACTCCCGTATGAAGTACGGAATTCCCCATTAGTTCCTTCTGGAGGAATAGAAAATTTTGAAAAAGCGGCGGACATGCTCGCAGGTTTTGGGCGTGAAGGAGATACTTATCTTGTTCACGCAGCAGAAGGCGAAACAGTTATTCCGTTAGAAGTTCTTGATGCGAATCCTCGCATGAAAAACATGATCTTTACTCAAATGAAGGAAATGGGTCTTGAACCCAAGCAATATATTGTGGGTGATAAACTCAACAGTATTAACCCTGTTACGGGTCAGGCTGAATTTTTCTTCAAAAAGCTCTTCAGAAAAGTAAAGAAGATTGTAAAGAAAATTGCGCCGATTGTTCTTCCTATAATAGCTCCGTACTTGCTCCCTCTGATGCCTGTTGCTTTCGCTACAGGGCTAGGCAGTTTAGCAGGAGGCCTAATAGCAGGTCAGTCTGTAGGTGACGCCCTAAAAGGTGCTATTATCAGTGGAGGCTTGGCTGGTCTTGGAAACATGGCCTTCCGTGGTGAAACTTTCATGGGGGGTAGTTTCTTTGGTTCAACAGCGAATCCCACCGGAACTTTCGCCGACTTTAGTTTTAAAGATGCTTTTAGCAATGTACAAAACCCGCTTTCAAATGTTGGTATGACAGCAGGAGATCCAACTCCAGAAGGTACAGATTTTTTCTCTGGAGAACCAAAAACAGGCGATCTTACTAGCACTTCCTTTTCGCCACCGGATGCTTCTTTGGCTTCAAAGACGATACCCACACCTTCGGCAGACAGTTATATGCCTACAGAGACTTTTAATGTAGACGTAGATAGTCCGTTTTTTAACACACAAACAAGTTCACTTCAATCAACCCCGTATACGGGGCCAACGTATAGTGGCCCAACGGGAGACGCTTCTTTTAATCCTCTTGATGCCCCCGACGATAGAAACTTCTTTTCCAGAAATGTTTGGGATATCGGAGAAGGAGAAGGAAAACTTGAATCTTTGATAAGCCCTAATAGATCTAGCATACAACCAAACATGTCAGAACTTGCTGCAGACTATAAAGCCTACGCCGCAGACATAGGTTTTAAGCCTTCAGAAACAGGTTTTAATAAATACGTAGCGAGCAAAGCGCCCGGAGTGGTTCAAAAGTATGGTCCTCTGGCGGCTACGCTTATAGGGGGCGGCGCAGCGTCGGACCTAGCTTTCGGAACTAATTTTGTACTAGATGGAACTGATGCAGACGGCGATGGATATGACGACGTAACCGGACGCAAACTTTACCAAGCAAACCCAGGAAAATACGCTTTTGGAAGAGGGTTTTATGGAAATAATCCTTACTATCAAGACGACACTTTTGTTCCTATTGATGTTCGAAATGCAGCCAATGCAACCAACACAGCTAATGCGGTCATGGTTAAAGGCGGGGGTTCTATAGAAGGTCCAGGAACTCCGACAAGTGATTCTATTCCAGCGATGCTTTCAGACGGAGAGTTTGTAATGAACGCGCGATCGGTGCGCGGAGCAGGGGACGGTGATAGAACAGAAGGTGCGCGACGCATGTACGCTATGATGCGGGAGTTTGAAGGAAAGGCGTAACCAATGGCGGACACAAAACAAACAGTCATACAAAGAGAAGCCCCTGACATAGAGGCCATGAAAATTGGCCTTATGGAACAGGCAAAAGCTCTTACCAGTGCGCCTCCTACTGGAGGATTGCCCCAAAGACAGTTTACTGGATTAGACCCTGCGGCAGCAACAGCAAGACGTTTAGCCCTTGGAGAAGGGGAGTTTGCAGGTCAAGGAGTTGGTTCTTATAGCCCTTATTTAGCTCGGGGAACAGGCTACCAACAGACAGGAGCGGGTGCTATAGGCGCAGGTCAAGCGAACCTTGCCCGTCAACAAGCACTAGGGCAACAAGCTCTTGGCGGGGTAGGACAAGCACAAGGAATGATTCAGCGGGGCCAAGATCTTAGCCGTGGGTATTTAGGCGGGGTAGGACAGGCACAGCTTCTTTCTGAGCGCGGAGTTCGTCCTGGGGCGCAGCTTTCTGCGATGGGCGGCTTTGAAGGTATGCGTGGCGCAGATATTGCAATGGGCGGAGCGCAGTCATTTAATCCTATGGGGCGTCGCCCGTTTTTTGGTGGACCAAGAAAAATTTTTGGTGATGACGGGCAAGGGCTTACGGGCCAAGGCCAGATGTTACCAAGGCCTCGTCCTTATCCAGGAGGAGGAGTAGCTCCCTATCGCGCGGTAATGGAAGGGACAGGTCGTTTCCAAGGTCAAGATATTGGCGGACAAGGGCAATTTGCAGAGCGTGGGGCTTTAGGTGGACAACAACAGTTTGGAGGGTTACAGTCTCTTCCAGGACAGCAACAGTTTGCGGAGCGCGGGGCTTTAGGTGGACAAGGTCAATTTGCGGAGCGCGGGGCTTTAGGTGGGCAAGCGGGGTTTGACCCTGCAACCGGAATTGGTGCTTATTTTAGCCCGTATCAAGACGCTGTTGTTCAACAAACACTAGCTGATATTGGAAGACAAGGCGACATTCAGCAAAGACAGTTAGATGCACAAGCGGTTCAAGCTGGAGCATTTGGGGGTTCTAGACAAGCAGTGGCTCAACGGGAGCTAGATCGTAACGTATTAGAACAACAAGCTAGGACAGCAGGTCAACTAAGAAGTCAAGGATATCAACAAGCCGCACAAATGGCGCAACAAACATTTGAGCAGCAACAGCAAAGAGCGTTGCAAGGCACTGCTCAAGAGCGGCAGATGGCGCAACAGGCATTTGAACAGGCACAGCAAAGAGGGCTTCAAGGCACTGCTCAAGAACGACAGATGGCACAACAGGCATTTGAACAGGCACAGCAAAGACAATTGCAGGGTTCAGGACAAGAGCAACAACTTGCCGCCCAAACATTTGAACAGGCACAGCAAAGACAATTGCAGGGTACGGCGCAAGAACGACAAATGGCACAGCAAGCATTTGAACAGGCACAGCAAAGACAGTTGCAAGGTACGGGTCAACAAGCACAGTTGGCTCAACAAGCGTATGAAGACCAGCAACGACGACTTCAGGGGGCTTCCACTACTGCTCTTTCGGCCGCACAACAAGCCTTTCAAAACCAGCAACAGCGACTGCAACAAGCAGGAGCGCAGCGTATTCAGGCGGGAGGCCAACTTGCTCAATCAGGACGCGGCATAGCAGATATATACCGAGGCGCAGGGCAAACTATCGGTCAGCTTGGCATAGGCGCAGGGCAAGCAACAGGACAACTCGGCACACAGGCAGGTCAGGCTTATGGGGGGTTAAGCGCCGAACAGGCCAAAATTTTGGGACAATACGGAGCACAGGCTGGACAACTCGGCACACAAGCAGGACAAGCATACGGACAATTAGGGGTACAAGCAGGAGCCTTGGGTGAACTTCAGTCAAAACTTCGTGGGGCAGATCTTCAACAAGCAACAGGAATTGGGAAGGTTTTCCAAGACGCAAGAAAAGAAAGGGCGGAAATTGAAAGGTTAAACCAGTTACAGAACGTGTACGAACCTTATCAACGCCTTAGTTACTACTCAGATATTCTGCGTGGCGCACCAAGTACGCAACAAACAATTTCTCTTAGTTCAGCGCCCTCTCCTAGTTTATTAAATCAAGTGGTAGGGAGCGGTATAGCGGGAATAGGTTTGGCTCAAGGGGCTAAACGAAGCGGCATTATTTAAGGAGAAAAATATGGCAACTGTTTTAGATCGATCAATGTTTGGGGGAACCCCTCCTCCAGCACCCGCAGAGGGAACGGGCATAACTTCTGGTTTGATGCCAGAAGCCCCTCCAATGGGAGATCCTGCAATGGGAGGCGCACCAATGGGAGGCGCACCAATGGGGAACCCTGCAATGGAAAATTCTTCTGACCAAGTAAGCGCAGACGCATTAAATATGTTGGCTGATACCGCAGGAAGAATAAATAGCGCGGTGGATGGTTCAGAAGATTTTGAATCAATGATGAATGCTCTTCGAGGCAACCAAAGGCCCGTTGAAGACCGAAGAGCAGAGTTAGCTGAGCTGGTTGGTGAAGAAGACGCAAACCAAACGCCTGAATCAGTGCTTACTATTCTGCAGCCAACTTTTACAATCATGGAAACCGTGCAAGAAAATTCACCAAGCGGCGGCATAGGCGACCTTCCTGTTTCTGAAACAGACCAATCAGTAGGACTTGCTGGAGCTGACGGCGGTATGTTCGACGAAACTGCGGTTGGCCCTATGGGAGCACCCCCCGTAAATTTTCCTGATGCCTCTTCTGTTCAAGCTCCCGGAACAGGGGAGGCAATTGCGCGGATACAGGCTGGCGAGCAGCCTGTAGCTGCAAATGATGGACTATCTGTAAACACGGGGTTCCTACAAAAAGCATTGGGAAACCTGCGAAACACCGACGAAAATAATCCGAATGCTTCTGGTGAAAGCGGCAACAATCCATTAGTGATGAATCGATTTATTCCTAACCAATCTCCAAATTTTCCCTACCTACAGGCTGAAAGTGGTCCAGGAATAAACCTTCAAAACATGGATCTGAACCAAGTAAGAAAAACTTATGGGGATATGGTTGGTTTAGTAACGCCGTTTATAGACAAACCAGAAAACGAAACGGCTATTTTAAAACGGTATCAAGCATTAACGAAACCGTACCTACCTACGGAAAAAACTCCCCAACAGTTATACGACGAGCGACAGGCTTTTATGGGAACCGCCGAAGATGACGCTCTTGGTACTCAGGCGGCGTTAGCTCTTGCTGCCTACGGTTCTAAAGTTGCTCAGGGAACGGGTTCGTTGTTACAGGCACTTACAGTACCCGCAGGAGACCTTGCGGCTGATCTAAGCAAGGTAGCCGCTGCTAAAAGCAAACGCGAACTTGACGCAAAAGAAAAAGCCCTTTCTAGTTCTAGGGAATTAACAGAAAAACTTAGAACAACCAATATGGCAACAGCAAGTGCAGCACTCACAGCAGCACTACAGGGCGAAAATAATTACAACAAAGCGATAGCATCAACAGCAGCCACCCTGTTCGGTTCCGCTGTTAATTTTACAGCGAAACAAGTAAGCATTGCAAACGACGCCACAAAAACTGCCTACCAAGCATCTCAAAAATTTGCGGCACTACCACCCTTCAATATGGGGGAAGTAGATAAAAACGGGAACCTTGTTACAAAAGACGGTAAGCTCCAATTTGCGGCAGTTACACGCTTTAAAGACAAAAAGCAGTACAAAGACGGCGATACATGGAAGGATGTTCCTGGAAACTGGGTCGTACTCCCCGATAGTCTGTTAAGTTCTATCGCGGCAACCAACGCAAAGGGCGTTTACGGGAAAACGCAAAAAGCAGATTTATTGGTTCCAACAGCGTTTGGGGCTGCAACTGATCCAACAGCAGCAGATGCAGTCCAAAAGTCCCCAACGGGGTACAGGGAAGTTGCTGGATTTTATAGCCCCACACAAAATAGATATTTTTATTATCCAGATGGGGATCAAACCAAACCCGCAAAAGTTGCTCCCGCCGGATTCTTGCAAGGAAAACTTGCCAGTATTCTTGAAGTTCAACAACCTGATAACGCTGGTAGAACTAAAGTAGTAGTTAAAGGCGGAGTAAACCAAGGGAAATCTTTCTTTTCTAAGATACAAGTACCAGTGTTGATCGATCCTACCGATCCGTCAAAAGGAACGGTGTTAAGAGACATATCGACGCCGCCAAATCCTTATGCTGCCGTGCCTATGCAAATAAAAACTGTGACAGGATCAGGAGGAGCTACTCGAAGAGTAATAGAAGGAGACCCAATAAGCAGAACTGTGGGCAGATCGTTAGTTCCACCAGAACAGATGTCTGCTGCGTCGATAAACGAACGGCAGCGGCGGGTAGTTGCTTTTGATAGTCTACTGCGGCAATCAGGAAGTGTACTGGCGGCAATACCAAATGTTGTCGGGCCAATGAGCAGTGTTAAATCGTTTATGACTAATTGGATTGCTCCTCTTATTCCGGGAGGAAAAGACGATTTTGGTGTTTTTGTAAAAACCGCTGCGGGCCAACAAACATTCGAAAACTTTGCTCGCAGTGTTCGGTTGGCACTTACATTAAGTCCGCGTTTTCCTGTGGCAGAACAGAACGTAACTGCTAGGATGGCTATTGATCAATATAATAAAGACGGCGATCATCAGAGGTTCTTTAAAAGTGTGTTTGGTACGATGACTAAATTTCACGAGTTTGTGCGGTTTTCAGCAAACGAACTTTCTAGAGAAAGAGCACAGTTGCTCGGCACTCCGTGGCAAGAAAGAATGAGAGTTCCAACAGGTTCAAAAGACGATGCGTTTAATTTTGAAACTCGTGGTCACCTAGCGTATTTGATGAAAGCAAAAGGCATAGCAGCTAAACCTTTTAGCGTTTTTATGTCTGCTCGCGCTAAAACTGTGCGGGAAAAGATGTACCCCAACGCTTCTACCGCACAGTTGAGGAAACTGGGTATAGGCCCAAATACGGAACCTGATGCCCTTATTACTTTCAAAATTAATTCAAATGAATTGGGATCGCCATAATGGCAACTATCAATTTACCCACCGACGATGAATATAAAGACTATGAAGATAGGGGCTTGCATAGCCCTGATACTGTTTTGGATACTTCAACGGGTTTGTCGCCAAGGCTTCCTGGAACAGAAGTAAGAAAACCTGTTGATATAACAAAGGGCGTACAGGCCGAAATTCCAAAATTAAGTGCTACAGAATCTGGCGAGGCTAGCTATACAGGAACCACAACAGAAAAAGTCATAAGGACAACTCTTCAAGGAATCAACAATGTGATTGTTGGTATTCCAGATATAGCACTTAACGCCCTTATGGAAGGGCTGGAAAAAGTAGGGGTTGTTCCTGAAAACGAGCGAAGCCGCGATTATCTGATGCGATTGTTTAATTCAGGAGATTACGAAACTGTAAGAACAATTATTCCTTATGTGTTGCAGTATGGAGAAGGAGAAAGAGTAGGGCCGTCTGGGGCGCTTGGTTACGCTCAATCGGCGGGTGAAGGACTCGCCGCAGCTCTACCGTTTATAGGGGCGGCTGGTAAAACCGCGCAAACTTTACGAACGCTTCCTGGATTAATAACAAAAGAAAGAGCTGCTTTAACGGCTAATCCTACTACTCTGCGCATTTTGCAGAATTCAATGGTAGCTCCTTATGTAGCTACTCCGTGGACAGCCGCTTCCATTGAAGGAGGTTTCGCTTCTATAAGTGGAATGGGAGCCAAGGCAGAAAAAGATTTATTCGGCACCAGCACAGGGGGCGGAGCGTTGGCTCCGATTGTGGTTCCGGCTGTACTTGCTAAATCAATTGGCAAAGTGTGGGAATATTCTCCCCTGCGAAGAACATTATCTTGGATGGGTGCTAAAAAACAAGAAGCAGCACGAACCCCTGCTCTTGATGAAAACATGCAAGCTACTGGTCGTAATGCAGAACGAATAAAAACTGCTGTCGGTCTTGAAATGGCCGAAGCGTATAACAAGGCAGAATCACGAGCTAACGCTGTAAGAGCTCAGGAATTAGAAGATATTGTTTTAAAAGACAGTGATGCGTTTTTAACAGTGGGCGAAAAAACAGGAGACCCCGTACAAGTGGCAAGAGAAACAGCTCTTGCTAGAGGAGGAAACGATTCATACCGAATAAAATTGTTAGATCGTAGGCATCAAATTTATGACGCTATGAGAAAATTTTATCATAATGTTGTTCTGCAAGGAAACGATCCCGCAGGTACAGATACTCCTATGTTTATTCAAAACACCGTAGACGGAAGAATTATTCCTCTTCTAAAAAAGGTTCAGTCTAACCGAAATGAAGTGGCTGATTCTCTTACTGTTGCCAGTGCAGCAGACGGTGATGCCGCCCTGTTTCCTTCTATAGAAACAGGTACTCGCGCGGTGCGTGGGGCAACTATTCGCCAAGCAATAGAAAATCTGTACAAAACAGCTACCGAAGCAGCAGAAAACTATGCAACAAAATTAGGAATAAATAGTGCCAATGAAGTAGCTGATCCAACCGCGTTCAGAAACGCCCAAACATCTTTCAAAGCAACAGGGGGCTATTCTGACAAAGATATATCTTACCAAAATCTGCCAACATCTGTGAAACAATTTTTACAGCACAAAGAAAGTTTAACTTTTCAAGACTGGAAAAGGTTTAGGGATCAAGTAGGAGACGATATAGGGTCTGCTGTAGCAAAACGTCAAGGCACTGCTGTTAAAACTTTGACGCAACTAAAATCAACTTTAGATAACCTTGGCACCGAGTATGGAAAAATAAATCAAGATTTCCAAAAATTCAACAAATTTTATCAAGAAACTGTGGTCATCCCATTTCAAAACAATACGGTGGCGTCAGTAAGAGTTACAAGCGGCCTTGGTAGGGGGGGCGAAAAGATTTATCAGATTAGCGATGAAAGTGTTGCCAAACACTTTTTAGGAAATAAACAGGACGCGAAAAGTTATGTCAATTTGTTTAGCAACGATGCTACAAAGATGGAAGCTATACGAGCAGCGGCGTTAGATGAAATAAGAAAAAATGGGGGTCTAAACGCAGCAGGAATTTTAAACCCTTCTAAAATAAACACTTGGATAAACAAAAACGGAGACATGCTGCGGGGTCTTGGTCTTTTAGATGAATTTACCGATAGTTCTCAACTTTTAGCTAATCTTTCTCGTCGATCGGCCACGCTTAAAAATCGAGAAGAAAAAATAACATCAAACCTTGTTTACAAAGCTCTTATGAAAGGAAAAAATGAAGGCGACCCTATCAAACTTTTAGATGCTGGTCTTGCTAATGTTTCAACAATGCGGGGGCTGCGTAACACTGTTCTTGCAATGGCTCGTAGGGATAAAGATAACGCAAACGCAATACAAGAAGCATGGAACCGGAGCGTTATAGAACGGTTTATGTCTAAAAAAGGAACTAACCTTGCTGATGATAATGGCATTGTTGATTTTTCAAACGCACTAAAAGAAAACGAACGTGTTTTAATAGCAGCGGTTGGAAAGAAACAATACCAGAACCTTTTTGTGCTGTCAGATTTAGCCGCAAGAGTTAACGCTTCTGGTAATGTCCGTTTGGCGGGAAAAGCGGCAGACAGCAACATGATACAAAACATGACAGATACCATAGGTCTTTCTCCACAAAATATTAGCCGGAGTATGTTGGCTTATAAAGAAGGGCGGTTAAGCGGAAGAACATTAGGGGTTTATTTTGCTTCAAGAGCACTGGGGAAACTCCAGCAGCGCCGAGTCCAAGAAGTGTGGGAAAAAGCGTTAAGCGACCCTGAACTTGCAAATCTTCTTACAAAAGAAGGAACTAATGTTGGCACCACTGAAAAGCCTGTTTGGAGGCCCTTACAAGCTGATATTAAACGATTAAACGCATACCTGTTTAATCTTGGCTACCCGTATGGTGATACTCCAGGAGTAGATCCTGAGAACAGACCTGCCGACAGAATCACTATTAACCCAGGACCACAATCAAGTGTTGTTCCGGACTCTGCTCCCGTTGTTCAAACAGCGGCGGTTGAACCAGAACAAACGAGTGCTGATATTTTGCAACAAATTGTTTCTGCTCCGTCTCCAAGTTCTTCTGGCCCCGCTGCAAAAGGAGCAACAGGAACGTCACAAATGGCAGAACTGTTTCCTTTTGATGCTACCTCCGCAGCTAT
>TARA_R110002012_G_scaffold34684_2_pt1 | contig 12246 bp, 13 predicted proteins | sample TARA_R110002012 | Tara Oceans TARA_R110002012 (sample SAMEA4396515) | marine metagenome | biome: Westerlies Biome; feature: [DCM] deep chlorophyll maximum layer (ENVO:01000326); material: water (ENVO:00002006), including particulate matter (ENVO:01000060) such as... | depth 40 m
TTGTGTAAAAGAAGGAAGCTACGCAAAAATGGCCGATATGCTAAATGAAGTTGCTGCATGGCAGAAGTCTTCAGGTAAAGATCCCAAGGGTGGACTAAACAGAAAGGGAGTAGCATCTTACAGAGCAGCAAACCCAGGTTCTAAGTTAAAGATGGCAGTAACAACCAAACCATCTAAGCTTAAGAAAGGAAGCAAAGCAGCAAACAGAAGAAAGTCTTTCTGCGCTCGCATGAGTGGCATGAGGAAGAGACAAAAAGCCAGTAACAACACAGGCAAGGATCGACTAAGCCTGTCTCTTAAGAAGTGGAACTGCTAAATGAGCGATAATAAAGATTTATACAAAGTTTCAACAGAGATGCCTCAGCTTCCTGAGTTAGAAGGGAAGAGTCAGCTATCTTTTTTTGATCAAGAGAATGCAGATATTAACTTGTTTAACTTGATTGACGATGAGTTAATTCGTATCTCTGGTTCAGAGCTTTTGTATTATAAATTTTATCGCACAGAAGAGTACGATGAGGTTTACTTAGAATCTAGATCTAAGCCTATTGCTAGTGATCCTATTAATGTTTATGGTCATTACGAGCCTAAACCTGTTGAACAAAACTTAAGCGAGTTTGGTTTAGAGCTAACCAACGACCAAGTATTTGTGTTTAATAAAACCTACATTGGTAACAAACTTAACAGGGATCCTCAAGCAGGTGACATTATTAAACCTAAATTCCAAAACCAAAAATACGAGATATTTGAGGTTCAAGAGGATAGCTTTCAAATTTATGGCGTTTTTCATATTGTTTGTGCTGCTAAACTTCTTCGTGATGAGATTAATATAGTTGACGAACCTTTAACTAAACTAAGTGATGACGTTGGAGGCTATGCGGACCTTGGCTAATAACTTTAGAGAATCAGTCTTGACAGAGAAGACATACACAGGTAGCTTTGACGCTGGGGCTTCAAGCGTTGGGTCAAAAATTACCTCAAGTGAGTATATTATTAATCTTTTAAATACCATGGAGAAGAAGGGTAACACTTCGGTCAATGTGTATAAAGAGATTGTTAGATTTTTGATTTATAAGTTTAACAATATGGTTTACATAAACTATGAACTAGAGCCCGTTGAGGTGAGGTGTAAGTATGGAAACCCAGAAAGAACTATCGCAAAGTTAACTGAGCATGACAATCACACATTACCCCTTATTACAATATCACAAAATAGTATTGTGGAAGCTAATGATAGGCGTAGGAATAAAGCCTTATTCACTAACGAGACTATTTGGGACGAGGAAAAACAAAAGGCCCAAAGGGTTATTGGATGGTGTGATAGGCCAGTGACCATTCAATACAATTTAAATATTTGGGCAAAATATATGGAGGACTTAGACCAACTAGCACAAAAAGTTCGAACTGTTTTTAACCCAAACCTGACACTGAAGACAGCCTTTACGGATGACAGCCCTGTGTTTTTAGAATCAGAAGATAATAATTACAGTTTTACTTTAGCCGACAGAGAAGATAGGATTCTTAGGAAAGCCTTTACTCTTAATGTTGAGACGTATATTAAAAGTCCCAAGTACAAAATAACCTCTACTGGAAAAATGGAAGAGATTAATGTGGAAGGGGACATTTATTGAAGGTAAAAATTATTTCTAAAACCATCATTAGATACGCTACATACAAGTAGAAAGGTTAATTTATGAAATATATTAAAAACGAATCACTACAACGCTTAGAGTTATACTTAACTACAGAAAAAGGAACAGAGAGGATTTGGATTATGCCCAAAGAGGTATTAGCCGTCCCTGCGAACTCCCTGTCTGAGCAAGTTATAAACCTTTCAAAAAGACGAATGTTAAAAATTCGCAATGCTTAGGAGATAAATTATGGTAAACTATGTAAGTCCAGGTGTCTATGTAATAGAAAAAGATTTAAGTGATTACACCCCCTCACTTAACCCTACAGTCGTAGGTATTGTGGGTTTTGCAACTAAAGGAAAGCCTAACAAAGCAACGCTAATTACTAGCCAACAGAAGCTGGTGGAAACTTTTGGTGAGCCTAGGGAGTCTCTTCCTGGTCAAGGGCTTGAAGGTGCATTAGAGATCCTAGAGACCTGTAATCAGCTTTACTATGTTCGAGCTTTAGACACAGCGACCGCCACTGATTCAAGTGGAATGGTTACTTTGGGAGCTTGTCCCGCTGTTGCTATTAGAGAGAACTCTTATGGTGTTAACAACCCTCTTTATCTCAAAGTTCAAGTAACCAACAACGCTGGAACCAATCAGTTTACTTCTGAAAAGAGTTTTGCTATTCCTGCTGGAACAGGCACAGGTACACAGGCTGAAGCTATCGCCTCTGTAGTCGGAGGCAGCTTAGACAATGCAGCAGTAGGCTCTTACTTCGAAACTGAGGCTTCTGCTGCTCAGGGCGGTGTCAAAGCTAATGGGGTTGGCGTTGGTGCATCAGGAACTACTGCAATTTCAGAGTATGTAGGCAACTTCATTGTTGGAAACTTCGCAGGTGAAGATGCCACTCTTACTGTTAAGGCTTACACTGACTCCGCATACACCACTGCTGCTTCAGCAGTTTACCTTCTAAACGCTTCTGGTTTTGCTAGTGGGGCTTCTGGTATTTGGCCTTACGGTAAAAATCAACACCACGTTTCCCCCGCTACTCAAGCATCTGGAACTGGAGACACCTCTGGGTTAGGGTTCACTTCTGCAACGGTAAAGGGTTATACATTCAAAAAAGCCGTTGCTGATGGATTTAGTTATACTACAGAGTCGTTACATGAAGGGACAGGGTATTCCCTCTCTACTTTAACAGACGGTACAGTGATAGGAAATTCAATCACTATTGAAGATTTAGGTAATAGAAATAATAACCTACTGATTAATGATGGAGGCTCGGTAGCTGAGTCCTTTAAGGTATCTCTCGCTGCCTGCGGATCATTTGTTGAAAATGTAATTAATACAGGCGAAGTTGATAATGTTGTTTCAGACTACATTAAAGGTAACTTAACCGTAAGTGGGGCAGACATGACTGGAATTACAGGATTGTATGCCTTCTGGAGTCCTGTAAGTGGAATTCACTCAAACCTTAATGGTAATGATCTTCATGGAAATGGAGGAGCATTTACCGTGGTTGAGGGTAATCCTAATTCAGGAGATGTCGATAAGCAGGTAATTACAGCGTCGGTTACAGACACTAATATTAACCCTCGATTCGTTAAGTTTGTCGCTGGAACCTACGGTTTAAGTGGTGGAACGGATGGTGTTGGTGGCGACACTGCTGCTGAGACCACTGCTTTAGTTGGAGTTACTTCCCCAAGTAGAACAGGAATGCAATCTCTTAATGATGATCTAGTTCCAATTACAATGGCAGCTATTCCAGGAATTACTACTGAATCAGTTCAGAATAACTTAGTCACTCTAGCAGAAACCACGGGAGACTTCTTAGCAGTCTTAGGAACTCCTCTCGGTGTTGGTGGAGTTCAAGATGCAATTGATTTCTCAAATGGTCTTACGAGCTATAGATCAGCCGCTCTTAACAGTTCTTATGCTGCACTCTACTTCCCACAGGTTAAGGTGTTCAATAGCTACTTAGGTAAAGACATCTTCCTTGATCCTGCTGTCTTCGCTCTCAGGCAAATGGGGTTCACTGATTCCGTTGCTGATCTATGGTTCGCTCCTGCTGGTTTTGTCCGAGGACGCATTACAAAAGCCATCGAGACAGAGTACTCAATCAATCAAGGCGACAGAGACTCAATGTATAGTGGAGGTAACGTAGTAAACCCAATTGTTAACTTTGCTCAACAAGGTATTACAATCTTTGGACAAAGAACTACACAAAGAAGCCCCACTGCATTGGATAGGGTTAATGTTAGGCGCTTAATGCTTTATATTAAGGCAGTAATTAAAGCTTCAACTCAGAGATTTATCTTTGAGCCTAATGATAAGATTACTCAAGAAAGAATTACAGCTTTATTGGTTCCCTTGTTCGGGGATATCCAATCAAGAAGAGGTATCACAGAATTTAAGGTTATTTGCGATGAGACAGTAAATACTCCTGTAAGGGTTGATAGAAACGAGCTATGGTGCAAGGTGCTAATCAAGCCCACTAAAGCAGCAGAAGTATTAGTGTTCGAGTTGAACCTAACAAGCCAAGCAGCAAGCTTATAAAAAAACAAGGAAATAAATTATGGCAAACAAGTATTTTTTAGACGGTGATGGTGGTCAGAGCAGATCAATAGATGGAGAGTCGCCAGCAAGGCCTTCGATATCAACTATATTAGACTCTGTAAGAGCTTACCAGTGGGAGGTCACATTTGACTTTCCTGGAGGGGTCGGATCTGAGGAGATCGCAGGCATCAAAAAGCCAATGACTCTTGGAGCCAAGCAGGTTAATGGGTTAGGCTTTAATGTTGAGGATATTGAAGTTAATAGGGTTAACGATAAGGTTTACTATCCTGGTCGCGTATCTTACGAGGAGGCTGTTATTACTTTTGATAACATTCAAGGTGGAAAGTTAGACAAACTTCTTTATGAGGTTATGAGTAGGACTTTTGACCCTAGAACAGGCGTTCTTGGTAACGTAGGGAATCCTACTGGTGCTGGAACTGGTGTTGTGAAAGGTGAAATTCAATTAGTTCAATTAGCAACTGATGGCACTCCTAGAAATGTTATTCGTTTATTCGGGGCTTATGCTAAGGCACTCACTCATGGTGAGTATAACTACAGCACAAACGAGTTCCACACATTGGAGATGACCTTCCGTTACGATTACTTTGTTAATACTGTTGACGCAACTGGTGCAGTTAACACCTCAATTCAATAATAATTTTACTACTTAGGTATAAACCCAACTCGTTTGGATGCGGGTTGGGTTTATTTTATAGACTATGATATGATATGAACTACTTTGATCAATTACTTGAAAGCTACTCACGATTAAAAAAACGTAACCTTGTATTGTCCGAACAAGAAGGTAAAGAGAAGGTGCAAACGGACAAAGAGAAAGTAGCAACTCAAGATAATGAGAAAGCATTAAAGCTATTTACAGCAGATTTTAATAATGCAGATCAGAGTAGGGACGAGGCGAATCAATCTGCTAGGGAGTCTGAAAATGCTCCATACTACTGGAAGGCTGAAGCGAACACCCGAAGTAAATTAGGTCAAGCACTTGCAACTAATTCAGGTGGTGTGAAGCCTGTAGTTGTAAAAGCTATCTTCAACCAACACCAATCTCAAGGTCAGACTGTAGAGCAACTAAAACAATATTACCCTAAAGCCTATCAAGAGTTATTAAATTATTACATGGGGGCTCAATCCTCTAACATGCAATCCGCTTTGGGTGGCGCAAGTTTAGAAGCCCTACAGAATATGCCAGGAGCTAAACTTAGAGACGCTATTATAGAGTCGCTACCTGAAGGTGATGTTGTTGAAACCGTAGAGAATGCCATTCAAAGAATTTCAGCCTCCATGACACGGCTGCTTTCTGATGCTAAAGGCATTTCTAAAATGGCTAGAGATAGCGGAAAAAAAGAATATTTTGCTGGGTATACAAAGAGAGAAGCAAAAGGAAAGACACCCGCATCAGAAGGTTATACTTCTCAAAACGCAATTAATACCTTTATTACAGGGGATTCGCGCCAATCAATCTCAAGAATTCTCAGGGAAGGGGCAACAGCAAGGCTTGATCCCAATGTAGGCTTAGACTTCGTTGATATTAAACGAGACCCAGACTTTATTGCTAGAGCCTTAGACTCAATTACTACGCTCACTTCACTAGCTTCCCCTGAGGCTCCTGCTGACTCTCAAGCGAAATGTTTAGAGTTAGGATCAAAAGTTATGAGGAGGGGTAAAAAACTCGTATTCCTAACAGGGCCTGGTACTGATGGGAATGCTGAGGGTATTGTTATGCCAGAAAATTCCTTCCTTTCTTACGCCTCAAAAATGGCACAGGAGAGATGCGATACTCAGATTCAAGAAGTTCCTAGGTCGTATAATGCTAATGAACTTAACGCTGTCAGAGGACCTGCTTTCGAGACTGGCATTGTAGGTGCTTCTGTTTTTGCAGGACTGATTGGAGAAACCGATGCTAATCTAAAAGGTGAAGTGTATAAAGACTTAGTTGATTGGATGAGTAATGAGTTGTTTGAGGATGAGAAGAAATTTTCAGCGGCCATGGTTAAGCTTAGAAGATTTAGAGATCTAGAAGCAGCAGATGATATCCAAGGAACAGACCTAATTGATCTCATGTCTGAGTTTGACAATAGAACTAACTCTCCAGAGAAGTTCCGATCTTTTCTGGAGCTTGTTACTGGTTTAAGAGCAGCCCAGCAAAAGGCTACGGACATAGGAGCAGACATGGCTTTTCCTGTAGCAAAAGAAAAAGGCGTGGGCTATGCGGATGATGTTATTAACTTATTTAGGGATCCAGATTTAGCTAAGGCAGCAGCGAAAAAATTAGGGCTACAGGATGGGGCTGAACAGATAACGATAGGAGAGTTAAGAAAAAAAGATGCGGCCCTTACCAAAATATACGAAAAAAGGTTCTTCCCTGATGGAGCAAGTGACGATACTGTTGTTTATAAAACAGGAGAAGGAGTAAAGGCTTATGAGAATCCTACTGAGGTAAAGATTGGTGAGTCTGGTAGACTAGAGAGAAGATCTGATGTTATTATGAGGGCTGGGGCTATTGCCCCAAAAGGCACAAAAAAAACTACCTATCTGGATGATGATGGAGTAGTGAGAAAGAAGAAGAAGGGAGATAAAGAAGAGGTTTATGACGGAAAAACCCCTTATTTATTAGAAGAATATAACCCTGGAACGGCAGAGGTTGTTGCTGAAAGATTGTTTGGAAAGAACAAGGCTGCTCAAAAGACGGGTGTAGATAGTGCAAGAAGATACCAAGAGGATACTTTGGACTATACTAAAGAGGTTGTTGATTCTTTATTACCTTCTGATATGACCGTAGCAAAAGATGCTGATGGTAATATACTAGATCTAAACTACGATACCTTTCACTCAATAATGGATGATCGGATAGAAAGCCTCAGCTTTAATGACAGAACAAAACAAACATTAAAAAGTATACTTAAAGTCGGTGAAATAAATAAAGATCTAAAAGACAAAACAACCAGGTTAAAGACTAGAGAAGAACTCAATAGATTACTTATTAATATTCAGCAGTACAACGATATGTCCTATGACGGAAATGATCCTGAGAAAATACAAAGAAGTCTAGACGCTAAAAATAATCTAGCTTATACTACTGCACTTTTTGGTGGCGTTAAGCATGATGGAACTATTACAAGCATGGGATTAAATAAGAAGTCAATTTTGGTGACATCCCATATGAAAGTTATCAACAAATACACTCAAGGTTTACTTAGTGGTGATGTTAATTTTGAATTAGGTGGAGATGGTTTCTCTCTTAAGCTGGTTGACAAAGAGAACCCTAAGAGAAATATATCACAAAGAACCATGAGATCAGGAATGACAGCAGACACTGCAAATACAGAAACTGATACTATTATCAGCGCAGGAGCTTTAGAAGAATTTGCAGTAGTTAATGAGACGATAGACAAATCATCTAACCGAGAGGATAATAGCCTAATGATAACCTTCCTTAAGGGTCAACAAGAGCTACTTGAAAAATTATTGGCTAATTCATGAACCACTTTTCTTTGTGGTCAGCTATTATATCCTTTAGTTTATATATATTATAAGATTTACACCCTAATGTTTCTATATTATCTTTAAATATAGTTATTGATGGTATCATAGTACTAAACATATCTTTATATGTTATTACTAATATATCTTTTCTATCTTGTTTATATATTACCATAGGCACTTTACCTAGTTTTTCTGCATCGTTTTCACATTGTTCTATGAACTGCCATATCTTTGAATTGTAATCTAGTAGGCTGTAGATCGTTTGATCGTTGTAGCCCTTCTTGCATTCAATACAAAACTTGAAGTTTAATGGCGTAATCAGGTCCCCAGCGACTGTAATATGTTCAGGAAGATGTTGGTGAGTAGTGGCAAAAGCACCACTCCCAGGGGTCCTATTGAACTCTTTTGTTTCGAACTGTTCATTCAGCATGTTAGCAACCAGACGTTCAAACGCTCCACCTTTTGCTTTACTATTTACCCGCCGCTTCTTTTTTAATTTTTTTATGTCAACTATATCCTTCATGTACTATTATACCTTGAACCGACATGGAAACGAAATTTGTTTTAAACATTAAAGACTGGAAACTTACACGACTAGAAAGGTCGAAAAACAGAATGAAACTACAACTAAAATTTAATAAAGACGAGACGATGGCTATTAAGAACTTCATGGAGATGGTAAAACCTCCTGAAATCTCTGAGGATGATTTCCTTAAAGGCCTATTTAAGCTTGGGATTGAAACGATGGAATCAAAGCTAATGCAAGCCGTAGAGGAGCATATGGAGGAGAATGATCTTGACCCTTCCGCTATTGGTGTGAAGCCTGACCATCCAGAAGAAATTGTTGTTCCCGTGGTAGGGGAAGTGTCTGAACTGAAGTCCACAAAAGATACCAAAGATGAACTATAGACTAGTAAAGCTCGCAAAAGAGAATGATCTTAATCGTGAGCTAAGAAAGCAGAAAAAAGAGAGGGGGGATTTATCAATCCTCTTTATCTCTCCTTGGGACCCTTACTGCAAAACTCTAATGGAAAAGTTAGAGAGGAAAGCTAAGAAGGCTCCTGACACAGCACCTCCGTTGTACATTGTAGATAACTACAATATGCCACACTCGTTTGTTATCTTTAACAGTTCAATGCTCCCGCATTTTGTTAGGATTAAGAGAAACAAAGTGATGGGCGAGGACTACTTGCCGTTTATTTACAACAAGCTCGGCCTAGAATAAGTCTTTTTTCAGGTCAATATACGCCTCAATCTTCGCTGTATACTTTTTATTTTTTGTATACAGGAGTTTGAGGTTGTTTAGTATAATAGTGGTGAAGTAATTGAATGCATTACCCATGTCAGGGTTAAAGTTTTTGAGTGTTTTCAGTATCAATAGAAAGCACTCTTGTTTCGCATCCTCTTCATCAACCTTAAACGAGAACCCTTTAATGATATTAGTTATGAGAATATCAAAAAGCTCAAACAGAGCTTCCTCATGTTCCTCAGGACTTTGCTTATATAACCTGATAAGGGTCTCAAATTTTTCATTGTCGATGTAATGCTTACCACTCATAACTTATTATAGATGACCAACTTACACTCTTTGTATGCTAAGGATGATTGCAACCCTCATTGTGAAGGCTGCACCATCTTGGAGAAGAAAAAGCCCAAGTACTGCGTTTTGGATTATGAGCATTTAAATGCTTGTGATGTGCTTTTTTTGTCTGATTCTATCAAACACCGATTCGGATCTTCGTCTGCGTTCTCTAAACAAGAGCGGGAATTAATTGACGAATATTTTCCAAATAGTGATTACGTTATGGCTGCTGCTGTTAAGTGCCCTTCCGTTAAGGAGGTTGATATGTCTCCAAATAATATGGAAGCTTGCCGTAATCACTTGCAAGCTACCCTAGATAAAGTAAAGCCTCGCTTAGTTTTTGTTTGTGGGAACTTGGCGATGAAAATGCTCATAAAGAAGAGTGGCATTACTAGCAAAAGAGGTAAGTCTTATGATTACAGCACTGACAATGGGCATACTTGTGTCGTTGTTCCTATCCTTCATCCTTACTCAGTGGTTAAAGAGCCACGGCACAGGGTTCTCTTCGAAACGGACCTCCGAAATGCATACGAAAAGTATATCCTCGAAAAGACTCACGAAGGGAAACTCGAATACAAAGTCTTAACTGATATTGACGAGGTGGTTCTTTTGTCGGAAGAGCTAAGAGATACTGATGAGACTCTTGCTATGGATATTGAGACAACGGGCTTAAACTTCCTTACCGATATCATCCAAACAATAGCTATCTCGTCCAGAAAAACAAATTGGGTTATCCCCGTAGACCACAAGGATTCTCCTTTTAAAAAGGGGGAGCCCTATAACGCTCTAATGCTTGAGAGTTTGCATAGGATATTGGAGAATCCCCGCAACAAGAAAGTATTCCACAACGCTAAGTTTGACCTGAAGTTTCTTATCAATTACGGAATTAAGACTAAGAACGTGTGGGATACTAAGATCATGCATCACCTTTTAGATGAGAACCTACCTAAGAGCTTGATGGACTTGGTGAAGCTATACTTTCCTACCGAGTTGGAGAGCCTTTAGCGCCTTCGTGAGGGCTTTGGCAGATACGCGAGCGAGTGCTTAGGTGCAGCTAGTGTTTGTGACAAACCAGCAGCCCTAACTACATCTCTTTTTGGACTTGTCTTTATCTTTCTTCTTGCGTCTTCTCTCTTCACAACCTTTTGCAGGGCTAAATCAAAATTTTTCCGTGAAAAAGCTTTCTTAGATAATCTGTTATTAGCCAAAGTCTGCTTCGCAGCTTGCGATAATGATTCTGTTATCAGACTATAAATTCTTTCGTATGTATTCATCTATTCCTTGCTCTCCGACCTCTTCTCATCATAGAATTCCAAGTGCGAGGAACATTTAGAATTCTATCCTCTAATTCGTTCCCCCTGCCTGTCTTTCTAGCTTTTCTAGCTCCCTTACGGAATGCTCTGGTAGCCCCACTCATTACCTTTTCTTTAGATTTGAGGATATAATCTAATTGTGGATTAGATCTTGCTGCTTCTAACAACATACTACAGACCCTTTGGTATGAGTTTGTGTTATCAGCTATCCCCATCCTCCTTTTCTTTATACCCGCAGAGGCTCCTCCACCCATTAATCCTTTTTGTTTTTGTTGTTTAAGTTTTAATGCTACAGTCTCTCTTTCACCTTCAGTTCTAAAGCCTTTAGAGGCTTGATGCTTTGTTGTCACCTTACCTACGGATAGAGGGTCCCCTACAGTCCGTCTTCTTTTGTGCAGTACCTTCTGGAGCCCTACGCTCCCAATTTCATCAATTCTTTTCGTCATTTTACATCCCTAAACCCAAGTCTGGATCTGTAATATATAGCCATGTTAACCATCAGCAACCCGAAAAATTTTGATTGGAGTTCGATGTCCCTCTCTGACTGCTGTGAGGGCAACGCAATGGATTCCTATTTCACTTTGAAGTTATTCGATCTAGTCTCTGAAAAATTAGATGATTTGGGGGTGTTGGATTTCGTTGAGCGTGTACTACCTGATGCCTTAGGTGTGTTTTCTGATATGGAGTATGGAGGTCTACTAGTTAGCGACACGAAGCTCGCCCTGCTGAGGAAAGACCTAAAAGAATTAACTTTGAATCAAGAGGATTCCTTGTATCATTTCAATCAAGTGAAGAAGACAGATAACCTCGCGTCTAATAATGATTTAATTGATTTGTTTTATTTGCGGGAGGGAGGGTTCGAGTTTTATCCACCAGATAAGACCGCAAAGGGCTCTCCCTCCGTGTCAGCCCCCACACTTAAAATTCTGCTTGAGCAGATCAACGAGGAGTTAGTTAAAAGATGAGTGCTAAGTGGCAACATAGAGACGAAGGTAAAAAAATCAGCAAAAGTGTTATCAAGTCCAAAAGCACTAAAGAACTGAAAGAAGCGTCAGACTTTATTTCAGGGCTCTTGGGTTTGAGAAAAGCTGAGAAGCTACAAAAAACATATATTCACGGCACAGAAAAGGCCTTAGCTTACAACGAAAGCAAAAAGTTGTATGTTGATTACAGGTTAGATGGAACGGCTACGGGTAGACTATCTTGCGCGGCGTATAACGCTCAAAAAGCTATGGGGGTTTCATTTCACACCTTACCCAGAGAGACTAACATAAACATTAGAAGTATGTTTGTCGCTGAGAAGGGGAAGGCATTTATTACTGTGGACTATGCAGCGATGGAGCTTAGAGTTCTTGCTCACATAGCTAAAGAGAAAAGTATGCAACACGCATTTAAGTCAGGAGCAGACTTGCATACTTATACCGCCAAGCTACTGTTTAACAAAGAGACGATAACCAAAGAGGAGCGACAAATAGCCAAAACTGTATCCTTTCTTATCGTATATGGTGGAGGTGCGTTCAACTTAGCTGAAACTATGCGTATTCCCATGGAACGGGCAGAGGCGGTAATTAAAAACTACCAACGAGTGTACCCTGGAATCTTTAGGTACATGGAGTTTGTTAATCAATTCATTAAGGACAACGGGTATGCTTATACAATCTTCGGAAGACGGAGAAAC
>TARA_R110002012_G_scaffold20918_1_pt1 | contig 12244 bp, 8 predicted proteins | sample TARA_R110002012 | Tara Oceans TARA_R110002012 (sample SAMEA4396515) | marine metagenome | biome: Westerlies Biome; feature: [DCM] deep chlorophyll maximum layer (ENVO:01000326); material: water (ENVO:00002006), including particulate matter (ENVO:01000060) such as... | depth 40 m
TGCGTGATATATAATTCAATTAAAACGAACAACAAGATCTTCACCGACTTGTCAGGCTTGCCAGCTTTGCATGCAATCCGGTCTTCCTGTCTTCGCTCTCCTCTCTGAACATCCGAGCATCTGAACATCCGAATGTCTTCTTTCTCCCAACTCCTCACTTCAGTCTCCTGTCTCCTGACTCCTGTCTTCGCTCTCCCCTCTCCCGACTCCTCTCTGAACATCCGAACGTCTGAATATCCGAATGTCTTCTTTCTCCCGTCTTCCGTCTCCCCACTTCTTACTTTTTTTAAAAAACTCCCCCCTCCTTTTGCATTTCCAAAAAACCTTTTTTACCATTGTGCCGTACTAGTGAAGTAATACAGTAAATCACATGCAATGATTGACATCAAGAAACTTAACTTTAACTATGGCAACAAGCGCCGACCGCTGTTTCGGGAGCTCGACTGCCAGATCAACGCAGGCAGCATTGTTGGCTTGCTGGGCAAGAACGGCGCCGGCAAAACCACTCTATTGAAGCTGATGATCGGATTGCTGTTCCCCGACGGCGGCACGGTCAACGTGAACAATTACGAGCCTGGAAAACGCCAGCCCTCTTTTCTTGAGGACATGTTTTTCGTATCGGAGGAGTTTTATCTGCCTGGAATCTCCATTGCCAATTTCATCAAAGCCAATGCGGATTTCTATCCCAGGTTTGATGGCGCACTGCTCCAAAGGCTGCTGAAAGACTTTGAGCTTCCTGAAACCGAAAGCTTACAGAAGCTCTCCTACGGACAAAAGAAGAAGTTTCTGATCTGCTTCGCACTTTCTACTAAATGCAGGCTGCTGGTGCTAGACGAACCCACCAACGGGCTCGACATACCCTCTAAAGCCATCTTTCGCAGGATACTGGCGGGAGCTTTGGATGAAGACCAGCTCGTTATTATTTCCACGCACCAGGTAAAAGACGTGGAAAACCTGATTGACCGCATCATCATGCTCGACAGTGGCCAGTTTATCATGCAGAAAGACCTTTTCGATATTTCGTCACGGCTTCATTTTTCCAACAGCTCGACAGCTGAAGGAGATGACATACTTTACAGCGAAATGGTGCCTGGTGGCTACAAAGTGATTACTTCTCAAGCAAATGGCAGCTCGTCTGTAGACATCGAATTATTGTTTAACGCCATTTTGAATGGCAATGAAAAATTGAAAAGCTATGTCCAGTAATATATTTAACAGCCGTCGTTTCCTGCTACTGTGCAGGCAGCACTTTGTTCATAACAACAAGCTGCTGGGCTTTTCCGCAGGGGCTTATGTGGGTGTGGTGTTTATCCTGCTATCTTTCGTTCAGGCAACTGAGGATTTTCGACCTCACGACCTCGACAATTTCAGGGGATTCCTTATTGGGTTTGTGATTGTGTTTGGGCTACTCTATGTGGGCTATTCATTTCCTGCCTTTCGTTCGAAAGAAAGCACGATGAACTACCTGTTGGTGCCTGCATCGATGACGGAAAAATTCGTGTTCGAATTGATCACCAGAATCGGACTCATGTTGCTGGCGCTTCCGTTGTTGTTTTGGATCACTTTTAACCTGCAGGGATATTTCTTCACCCTGTTCACTGAATTTTCATTCGACCCTATCGGCATTCAACAACTGGTTACAGTGGAAATGCCAAATGGGATTGATTCTGTCGGTTGGTTCAGCACAATGATCATCGGCCTGGCGCTGCTGCTTTTTGTGGTTCCGTTCACCGGTGCTGCCATATTTTCAAAGCAGCCCCTGGTCAAAACACTTTTTTCGGTGGCTGTCATCGTCATTTTCTACTCTACGGTCATTTATCTGGTGGCAGAACCGTTGGGTCTCAATCAATATCACCGTGATCCCGAAGAAGGGATGTGGCTTTTGCCTACGAACGAGCATACTGCATTCCGCTTTTTCGGCGTGGTGGTGATCATTGCCAATGCGGTCATGCTATTTGTGGCCTACAGGAAACTTAAAGAAAGGGAGGTGTAGTATGGAATTTCAAAACGGTAAAAGCATTTTTCTGCAGATCGCAGACACCATCACCGACAAGGTGGTGAGTGGTGAGTTTCCTGCTGGGGAGAAAATTCCCTCCGTGCGGGAACTGGCAGCAGAAATGGGCGTCAATCCCAATACGATCATGAGAACTTATAGTGAATTACAAGCCATGGACATCATCGAAAACCAAAGAGGTATCGGGTACTTTGTGAACAAAGACGCTCAAAAGATTATTCTCGAAAGCAAGAAGCAGGAGTTCTTCAGCAAGGTGCTCCCCGACTTCCTGCGCCATGCGGCCATGCTTGGCATTACGTCAAGCGAATTGAAAAAACATATTGAAACTTTAAAATGACCACCATGAAGCTCAGCAATAAGATACTTATCGGGTTCTTCGGATTCATCCTTATTTATATGATGGCAGCATTCGCCGAAATTCGTTTTCTGGGATACAAAAGGGATTTGAGTGGTACAGAAGTGCAAGTTGAAAAAGCACCCCTTGGCAACGTCGGGTACATTGTGCTGTCAGACTCGGAACACAGGGTAACCATAAGCTCGTCAAACGAACCTCATATAGAAGTAAAAAGCATTGATGGTAGTTTTCTATCGAATCTCAACTACGAGATGGTTGGAGATACTTTGAACCTCAAAATCAACGAAATTACCAGCAGCAAGCCGGTTCAGGTGACCGTCTTTGTTTCCCAAAACACATTCAGAGGACTGCAAGCCACCAGGGCATCGGCCAGCCTGACAAACTTGAGTCAGCAGGCCCTGTCCATTACGCAGTCTGGCGGCAGCATCAGAATGGATGGAGATGTCAATGTAACGAACCTTAGCATAGCAGCGTCAGACAATGCGAACCTGGACGCAAGTGGGTTGAGTGTGAACTCGCTATCTGTGAAAATCGACCATTCGAAAGTAATGATCTGGTCACCGGTTGTGCAGCTTCGTGGCAGCATACTTAACGATTCTTTTTTGAGGATCGACGGGGTCGACGACATACAATTCACTAAAGACAAAAGCAGCAAAATCCAGATCCAGGATTAAGGACTGACTGTGTGTCACAATTTGAATTCGTATTTCAAACAAGCTTGTAATCCCGGCGGGAAAACAAGCACCTATTGTAAGTGAACTGTAGCTGATGAACATTGAAATAAGAGGGCTCTCAAAAATCTATCCCAACGGACATGCGGCCATACGCAACGTCGACCTCGACATCGGCACCGGCATGTTTGGCCTACTGGGGCCCAACGGCGCCGGCAAATCCAGCTTCATGCGCACGCTGGTGACTTTGCAAAGTGCTACGTCGGGTTCTATTCTCATTGAAGGCTTGGACATCAACGAGCACCGCCAAAAGATAAGGGCCATGATTGGTTACCTCCCCCAGGATTTTACCTTTTTTTCCAAGCTGAAGACCTGGGAATTTCTTGACTACGCCGCCCGATTGGCCAGCAACTTGAAAAAGAAAGACCGGCTGATCAAGGTTGATCACCTGTTGGATCAGGTGGGCCTTCTGGACGTGAGGGAGCGCATGGCCAACAAGCTCTCTGGCGGTATGAAACGACGGTTGGGCATTGCACAGGCACTGATTGGCGACCCCAAACTGCTGGTGATTGACGAGCCCACCACAGGCCTTGATCCGGAAGAGCGGATCCGCTTCAGGAATATCCTGTCCGATCTCAGTCAGAAAGACGTTACCATCATCCTTTCCACCCACATTGTGGGCGACATCAGCAGCACGTGTCACAATATGGCTATGCTGAACAAGGGAGAAGTAGCTTTCAAAGGCTCGCCGGAAGGCATGATTGATCAGGTGCGTGGGCACGTTTGGCAGGTAACGCTTGGAGATGAAGAGTTTACAGCATTGAAAAACAAGTATTCGGTAGTCTCCACAATTCCCGTGGAAGGCCTGTGGGAAGCGCAACTTATTGCCACAAATCAGCCCCATCCGGAGGCAAAAAATGTAAATCCTAACCTGGAACACGCCTACGTCTATTTTATGGAAAATCAATTGGGTGTTTCGCTGGTATGAGTGCTGTTTCGAACATACTGACCATCGCCCGCTACGAGTCCAAAGTGGTTTGGCGCAACTGGTTTTTCCGGATCGTGTCACTGGCTGGTATTGGCTTCGTGGTCATTTTTAACCTGGCGATTTTCTCAGAAATTGACCAGCCCCGGCGGTTTGAGCTTTCCAATAGCTGGATGATGCCCTACACCACCATGGTCATGATCAGCATTGCGCAGGCAGCCGCTGTGGTCTTCCTGGCTACTGGTTTGATCAAGAAGGACAAGAAACTCGACACCAACGAGGTATTCTTCGCCCGCCCGATCTCTAACCTCGATTACGTGCTGGGCAAAGCACTGGCCCTGTTCAACCTGTTCTTTTGGCTGAACCTGCTGCTTCTGTGTATTCCGCTGATTGTCAACCTGACCAACCCGAACACTGCCTTCAATCCGCTGGCCTTCGTCATTTATCCCTTGCTGATAAGTTTGCCATCCGTCATTTTCACAACGGGCATCGCCTTTTTGTTTGTGACCTTATTGCGCAACCAGCCCATCACCATTGTGCTGCTGTTGGGGCTGTCGGCAGTGGAGCTTATCTATTACTTCGACAAGTTCTCCTACATCCTCGACTTCATGGCCTTCCGGCTGCCTATGTTAGCGTCAGAGATGACCGGCTTTGCCCACCTTGATTTCGCCTTATGGCAGCGGGCATTCTACCTGGTGGCCGGAGTGGCGTTTCTGTTCCTTACGGCCTTCTTCCTTGACCGCCTCGCCAGCCACAAAAGGGTGAAGCTGCTCACTGGCCTGGTTGGAATGGTATTGGTTGCTGCAGCTGCCGTCATCATGATTAGGCTGGTTGCCCTGCGGGAAACGCCCATAGCGCTGCGGCAAGAGATGATTGCTGTTAATGGACAGTGGGCTGAGGTGCCGAACGTGGACATTCTCGCCCACCGCATTCACCTTGAGCAGGTTGAAAACAAACTCATATCCACTTCCGCCTTAACGGTAAAGAATAACCGTAGTGAGCCCCTGGCAGGCTTCTATTTCACACTGAACCCGGGCCTCGACATCAGCAGCTTGACCGTGAATGATACCAAAGTGGACTTTGAACGGCATTTGCAGGTGGTTTCAATCAATAATGCCATAACACTTCAACCAGGCGAAAAAGCAGATGTAGAAATCAGCTACGAGGGTGCTATCTGGGAGTCGGTGGCCCACCTTGAAGTGGATCAGGAGCGGTACGAGTTCCCAAGGGACTACCTGATGTTTGCCCTGCCAAAAAAATACGCCTATTTGCAGCCAGACTATGTGCTGCTGACCTCTGACGTGCTTTGGTACCCCGACACACAGATTGGCTACAGCCGGGAGTCACCCAGAAAGGAAAGAACGTCGTTTATCGACTTTCAGCTGGAGGTAAAGGTAAAAGAAAGCCAAACTGCCGTCTCCCAGGGCGAGATTATCACAGACGGGAACGTCTTCCGTTTTCAGCCCGAATATCCACTCCCGAAGATATCGCTGGCCATTGGCGCCTACGAGAAAAAAGAAATCACGGTCGACAGTGTGACTTACGCAATCTATCAATACCCCGACGACAACTACACCTCGGAGTACCTCGGGCAATTGACCGACACCCTTGGCCTGCTCATCAGGGATATTGTGAATGAGTACGAGGATGGCCAGAAGCTCACCTACCCTTTTCGCAGATTGCAGTTTGTGGAAACGCCCTTATTGTTCGCTGCCTACAACAAAATATACGAAAACCAGCAAGCCTATCTGCAACCAGAAACGGTATACTGGCCGGAAGAAGGCGGAGATATCCGGGAGTTTGATTTCAGAAGGCAGCTGAAGGACATGGACGAGCAAGCCAAGCGGGACAACCAGGTGCTGAGCGACAAGGAAAAGCAGGCCAACGTTTTCAAAGACCTGATTAAGAAGGTTTTCACCAAACAGTCGGGAACCGTATGGTTTTATGGTAATCGTGATGAAGATCAGCCTGACTACTCGCTCTTTCCCCAGCTATATAGCTACAATTCCGGTGTAGTGAGTCGTGACTGGCCCCTGCTCAATCGCAGTATTTCAAGCTTTCTGAGAAAAGACCTTCAGACGGAGAATGACTATTCCAGAAACATGAATGGGATCTCCTTTGAAGAAGAATGTAACGAGCTGCTGCGAACGACAATGATCAACGAAATCCTTACCAGCGAAACAAATTTCAACAAAATCAATAAGTCCGTCTCGCTGAAAGGCCAGTACCTGTTTGCCTACCTGGGGCAATTGCTGGGGCAAGATGAATTCAAGCGTTTTGTGCAAAACTGGATCAACGGCCACCAGCACCAGCTCACCAGCTACGGTGATTTTCGGGCGGCGCTGCAGCAACACTTTGGCCTCGACATTGACCCTGTGATCAGACAGGTGTATTTCAGCACCGCACAACCAGCGTTTGAAATAGACAATGTACAAAAGTTTGAAGTGCTCGATGGCGACAGAAAGCGCTATCAGGTGCTGCTTGATATTAAAAACACAGGCGACAATGATGGAGTGATTGAGGTGAAATTCAATGCTGATGACGGTGGAAACGACAATCAATTTTCCCGGCGAAGGGAGAGCCAGCAGGTAAAAGAGGAAGCACCCGGCTACCTCTCTGTGATCAAAGTAGGCGAAGCAAAACAGCTGGGATTTGTGCTCGACGAAAAGCCTGACAAAATAACCATCAATACGCTCATTTCAAGGAATATCCCTTCAGTGATCACCATGTCGACAGGCATATTCAGTCCCCGCAAGCTGACCACGCTCTTTGAAGGGGAAAGGGTGCTACCGCCTACCGTGGCCACCAGCCAAAGTGAGGTGATTGTCGACAATGAGGATTCCGGATTCAGCACGTTCAGCCCCGTGGAGCCTACTTACCTGAGGGCCTATCTCGACAGCAAAAGCCCCTCTGATCAGAAATACTTTGGCAACTGGCACCGCTCCCGTTCGAAATGGAGGGCCACCACTGGCTCCACTTTCTACGGCAAATCTGTCCGCTCTGCACACTTCACCAGGTCGGGCAATGGCGACAAGCTGGCCGTCTGGGAGGCTAAGCTTCCTGACGAAGGCTTCTATGACGTCTATGTGTACATGATGGGCAAAAACCAGAATGAGTTCAACGGACGGGACGATAATAACCAACAATTCGACTATAACTACGCCATCCATCACAGTGACGGAACGGACGACATCAAATTCAATATTTCCAAAGCAGAGTTTGGCTGGAACTACCTGGGCTCCTACTACTTCGGGCAGAATGGTGGGAAAGTGGTACTCTCCGACGAGAGTGAATTTGGTACTGTATATGCCGACGCCGTGAAATGGGTGAAACAATAAACGATATGAGCTTTAAAAGACAAACCAAAGCGAATCCTATGAGACCAAATGCTTTCCAGCGGCCCCTCCTGCTTCTTGGGGCCATAGTGGCGGTAATCGTGTTGAGTTTGCTGTCGGCACAGGGTGCCTTTGCACAGCAAGTACTCACCCTGGAAGAGGCCATCCAGATTGCCCAGACCAGCAGCCCGGATATCAAGAAATCGAGGCTTAACCTGTACAGCAACCGAAAGAGCCTCGATGCCCAGCGACTGGCAATGAAGTCGAGGTTTGGCCTGGACGTGACGCCATTCGACTATAACAGAACCAGGCTGTTCAATGACCTGGTTTCCCGCTGGAACACCAACGAGGACTATAACTCCTTCGCTAACTTTTCGGTCTCCCAGCCCATCTCAGCCACCGATGGCACGGTTTCGCTCATTAACCGGTTTGGGTACAGAGATAACTACTCTGAATTTCAAGATGTTAGAACAAAGACCTATAGTAATAATTTATACCTTCAGGTAGACCAACCCATTTTCACCTACAACAGAAACAAGCTGCAGACACGAGAATTGGAACTCAACCTGGAGAACGCACAAATCAGCAATGCACTTCAGCTGCTGACACTGGAGCGAAACGTCACCCAAACTTTCTATTCCTTTTACCAAAGTCAGAACAGCCTGGAGATTTCCAAAGCAGAACTGGAAAACCAGGAGATCAGCTACGAAATCACGAAGAATAAAGTAGATGCCGACCTGCTTGCCATGGAAGAGCTTTATCAGGCAGAACTCAACCTGGCCACCTCCCGCTCAACGCTGGAAAACAACCAGGTAACACTTGACAATGCGGCGGACGACCTGAAACTGCTGCTGGGCATTGGCCTCGATGAGGAGATCGCCGTACAGGTGGACATCAAGTTTGTGACCCGGGAGGTGGACCTTAACCAGGCCATTGAGATGGGTTTACGCAACCGGGTGGAGCTCAGGCAGCGCACCATTGACATTGAACGTTCACAATTTGAGCTGACCAGAACCAAGTCCCTCAACGAATTCAAGGGTGCCGTGGCCTTGTCGATGGGGATCTTTGGCGACAACATCAATGCCCCGCAGGTATACGATTCGCCAACAGTCAACCCAAGGGTAGCAATATCATTCAGCATCCCTATTTGGGACTGGGGCGAAAACAAGGCACGCATGGAAGCCAGCAACGCCAACCTCGATATCACCAAAATAGACCTGCAAAACCAGAAGAACGACATCATTATCAATATCAGAAAGACGTACAGAAGTCTGCAGAACCTGGAAAACCAGATAGAAATAGCACAGCAAAACGTAAAGAATGCACAGCTGACCTACGAGATCAACCTGGAACGCTACCGAAACGGTGACCTGACAAGCATTGACCTCAACCGCTTTCAGAGCCAGCTGTCGGACAAGAAAAGTGCGCTGGCCAGTGCGCTCATCAACTATAAAATTGAGTTGCTGAACATGAAGATCCTTTCACTTTACGACTTCGAACACCAGCAGCCTGTTATTCCTAATTCTAATTAAGACCACTACTGATCATACATATTATGACACGGACGACATACATGAAAAGCGTTAAAAATACTGTCGGAGCCCTGCTGGTGCTGCTGGCCGTCACTGCCTGCAACAACGAGGAATCCAATATCCAAACCGAGATAAAAATCCCCGTTTCTGTGACCATCATCAAGCCCCAGTCGATCTCCCGGTTCATCGAGACCACAGGCACCGTCTATTCCTCCAAGGAAGGCGCCATCAAGTCGGAGCTCACGGGCATTTACAGGCTGCAAACCAATCCGGCCACCGGGCGTCCTTTTGCCCTTGGCGACGCCGTGAGACAGGGCCAGGTCATTATCAGACTGGAGGACAAGGAGTTTGAAAACAACCTTCAGCTCGATGGAAAAAAGCTCAGCCTGGAGGTATCGGAAAACAACCTCAACAAACAAAAGTCGCTGTTCGAAAAAGGGGGTGTGACCCAAACAGAACTCAACCAGGCGTCAATCGACTATGTAAATTCGAAATACGCCTACGAAAATGCGGAGATCCAGAAAGCCAAAATGTTCGTCAAAGCGCCATTTACCGGGGTGATTGTATCGATTCCCTACCATACCGATGGCGTCCGCATCGACCAGGGACAGGAGCTTTTCAAAGTGATGGAGTACAAACACCTGCTCATGGATGTGAAGCTGCCCGAGAAGCACCTGCCAGAGGTAACGCTCAATCAGCTGGTGCAGATTACCAATTACAACCTGGCTACCGACACCATCCTCGGAAAAATCAGCCAAATCTCCCCTGTCATCGACACGGAGACCAGGACCTTCCAAAGCGTATTACAGATCAACAACGACAAGAAACTGCTCCGCCCCGGCATGTTCATCAAAGCAGCCATTCTTTCTGAGCAGCGTGACAGCACCATCGTCATCCCCAAGGAAACCATCATCTCCCGCCAGGACGGCAAAGTGGTGTTCACTGTGGAAAACGGGATAGCTACCGAGAAAAAGATAACGACCGGCCTGGAAAACCAGGATGTGATCGAAGTACTCGACGGCCTCAAGGTCAACGACCGCCTGGTGGTCACCGGCTTTGAAACGCTGAGGAACAAGAGCAAAGTAAGTGTGATTCAGTAAGGAAGTGAGGAGTAAATAGTAAGCAGTAAGTAGTGAAACAGACTGATGACTGATAACTAATTACTGATAACTGAATATGACAATTGAAAAAAATAACCATTAACCTCTAACTCCAAGTACTTTGAAAAAGATAGTCTCCATGGCCGTGTCCTATCCCGTTACCATTCTCATGATGGTGATGGCGGTCATCCTTCTTGGATCCATTTCCTTCGATAAGCTGGGGATAGAGCTCTTCCCTGACCTGAAGAACCCCACCCTGTTCGTGGAGCTCAAAGCGGGCATCCGCCCGCCGTCGGAGATTGAAAAGCAATTCATTGAGAACATTGAGTCCATTGCCATCCGCCAGAGTGGAGCCGTGGAGGTCAGCTCTATCAGCCAGACGGGCTATGGCAGGGTCACTGTCAACTACGACTGGGGCAAGGACATGGACGAGGCCTTTCTCGATCTGCAGAAGTCCCTGTCGAGCTTTTCAATGAACGATGACATCGACGAGTTTGCCATTTCGCAGTTTGATCCCAATGCCACACCGGTCATGATCCTTGGGATCTACAACCCGGCCTCCAATGACTTTGATGCCTTGCGCAGAGTAGCCGAAACCAATTTCAGGAACGAGCTCATCCGCCTGCCGGGCATTGCCGAAGTGCGCTTGTCTGGTGAACAAGAAAAAGAAATTGTGCTCGAAACAGACCCTCATCAGCTGGCTTCTTTTGGGCTTACAGTGAACGACCTTGTAGCTAAAATTCAGAGCTACAACCGCAACGTTTCCGGAGGGTTTATTGAAGAACTGGGCAGAAAATATATCATCAAAGGCCTGGGCATCATAGAGCAGCCCGAAGACCTGGAAAACCTCGTGGTGGGCTACACTACCGCAGGAACTTCCACACCGGCAGCCAGCACAACACCCGTAACAACTACTTCAACTGAAACAACACAAACACCTAGTAATCAATCAATAAACAGTAATCAGGTTCCAGTATTGCTTCGGGAGGTCGCCACGCTCAAAATCATGGACAAAGAAGTCGGCAGCATCGTGCGGGTGAACCAGCGCAGAAGCCTGGGCATGTCCATTTACAAGGAAACAAGGTACAACACAGTAAACGCTGTGAACGAGCTCACCGAGGTGCTGGAAGGCCTCAAGACGTCCGTTCCCGGCTACGAGTTTGTGATCATCCAAAACCAGGGAAGGTTTATCCAGGGCGCTATCGACGAGGTGAAAGAATCGGGCTTGTACGGCGCCCTTTTTGCCATGCTGGTGCTGTTTGTGTTCCTGCGCCGGATAGGCTCCACGCTGGTCATCAGCATTGCCATTCCCATCTCCATCATAGCCACCTTTAACCTGATGTATTTCAATGGGCTTACCCTGAACGTGATGACGCTCGGTGGTCTGGCCCTCGGTGCTGGCATGCTGGTCGACAATGCCATTGTGGTGGTGGAAGCCATCTTCCGAAAGCGGGAAGAAGGACTCAGTGTCATCGACGCTGCCATTGCTGGTACCGCCGAGGTCAGCGGCGCCATTACCGCCTCTACCCTCACCACCATCATCGTGTTCCTGCCCATCGTTTACCTGCAAGGCCCCTCCGGTGAGCTCTTCCGTGACCAGGCCTGGACGGTGGCCTTTTCACTGCTGTCTTCGCTGGCCGTAGCCATCCTGGTGATTCCCACCCTGTTTGCCAGGGTTTTCAAAAATGACAAGACCGTGCTGGAAGTGCAGCCCCTAAAGTTCACCCGTTACCGCAGCTTCCTCGATGGTGTGCTTAAATACCGCATCGCCTTCATCATTGCCTCGTTGGTACTGGTGGTGGGGTCGTTTCAGCTGGTGTCGGTCATTGGCAGCGAATACATGCCGCAGTCGGGCACACGGGCCATCTCAGTAGACCTCAAGCTGGCCAATGGCACCGCTCTCGCCCGCACGTCATCGACAGTCGGACAGATCGAAGCCCAGCTGTTTCAGCTTTTTGAAGGGCAGCTCGACAAAGTGTATGCCCACATCGGGCCGGAGCAAACCCAGTCGGGCATTGAAAACGAGAATGTGTATGAAGAAAACACGGCCAACCTGAAGCTGATCTTCAATGAAAGCACGGAGTTGGCCATTGCCGCCATCACCGACAGGCTGTCCACTTACTTCGAAAGTATTCCGGGATTGGAAGCTACTTTTTCCAACGATGAAAGTGCGCTGAATGCCGTGCTGGGCGATGAGCAAATGCCTTTGGCTGTAGAAATCAGTGGCACCGACTTCAAAACCCTCGGTTCGT
>TARA_R110002012_G_scaffold321738_3_pt1 | contig 12228 bp, 9 predicted proteins | sample TARA_R110002012 | Tara Oceans TARA_R110002012 (sample SAMEA4396515) | marine metagenome | biome: Westerlies Biome; feature: [DCM] deep chlorophyll maximum layer (ENVO:01000326); material: water (ENVO:00002006), including particulate matter (ENVO:01000060) such as... | depth 40 m
TCCTACTCTGCCTGCTTACAAAACTGGATTGGAAAACCCGATTGATCTCTGGGTGGATCAATATTTTCAGGAAAACAAACTGGAATGGAAAGATGCCGTGGACGACAAGACTTATCTCCGCAGGATCTATCTGGACATCACCGGAATGATTCCAAGCCCACAAGAACTGGATGATTTCAGAAAGGACCCGAGGCCTGACAAACGAGGAATCTGGCTTCAGGAATTATTGAGTCAATCGGATGATTATGCCACTCATTGGCTCACTTTCTGGAACGATGTCCTCCGAAATGACTATACGGGGACGGGATACATCACGGGAGGCCGATATAATATAAGCGACTGGCTTTACACCTCACTCAAAGACAACAAACCATACGATCAGTTCGTCAAGGAATTGCTCAATCCAACTGAAAAGTCTAAGGGCTTTATCGAGGGAATTAAATGGAGAGGAACTGTAAATGCAAGTCAGCGAACCGAAATGCAGGCCGCGCAAAATGTTGGGCAGGTGATTCTAGGATTGAACTTGAAATGTGCTTCCTGCCACGATAGCTTTATCTCTGACTGGAAACTGGAAGAGTCTTATGCTTTCGCGAATATTTTCGCAGACTCCACCCTCGAAGTCAGTCGCTGTGAAGTTCCTACTGGGAAAATGGCTAAGACCAAAATCCTCTGGGAAGAACTGGGAGATATTGATAGCGCTGCCAGCAGGACAGAAAAGCTAAGACAGCTTGCTGATCGATTGGTGCAGCCTGCAAATGGAAGAATGTACCGGACGATTGTAAATCGGGTTTGGAAGCAGCTGATGGGACGTGGAATCGTAGAGCCCGTCGATGAAATGGACAACGAACCTTGGAGTCAGGATTTGCTGGACTGGCTAGCTTCAGATTTCGTTGAAAATGGCTATGACCTGAAAGAGTTGATTTACCAGATTGCAAGTTCGAAAATCTACCAATCCCAATCCATAGGATACGAATCCTACGATGAGGTAATGGCCGATGACTACAGATTCAACGGGATGGTGCGTAAACGAATGACAGCCGAACAGTTTTCTGATGCGGTCAGTGAGATTGTCTATCCCCTTTTCACGGAAGAGGAAATCAAATACAATCCCTTTCAGCTTCAGCAACCTGAATTGGCAACTCCATCATTTGCGCGAGCATCCCTTGTCGCAAATAATCCTTTCCTCACAGCTTTGGGCAGACCAAATCGTGAGATTGTATCGACGAGCAGGGATGCGCAAGGGAGTTTGTTGCAGGCACTGGAACTTACAAACGGAGAGCGCTTGAATTCTGCTTTGCAGAAAGGAGCAGAAAAGTGGAATACTCAACTCAGCGATCCTGTTCAAATCACGGAGGAATTATACCTGAAGGCACTTAACCGAAAGCCAAACGAGAAAGAACTGGCGATCGCAACGACGGCTTTAGGCACAAAACCAGACGCAGGTAAAATCCAGGATTTATTCTGGGCGGTGATATTGCTACCGGAGTTTCAGATGGTGGAGTGAAAAAGACAGAAGACGGAAGACGGGAGTAGCGTCAGCCTTAATAAGAAAAAATTAGAATTTACAAAAGGGTGATGATTGTGTCAGGCTGAGCGAAGTCGAAGCCCAATTTTAATGTGAGTAAAATTATTGTCCTCGACTTCGCTCGGACTGACACGATTTTAGATGAAAACATAATCCGTCATTGAGAAGGGTGCAATATGTATTTTAGAAGACTGGAGATTCACAAGCGCTAAAGTTGAACGTCACCTAGGTAGATTATTATAAAATATCTTCTTTATTGAAACTTAAAGGTCTAAAACATCATATAGAATGCTCCACACTTAGATTAAGGCTGCTTCGGTCTTCCGTCTCCAGTCTTCGGTCTGGCAAATCAAAGAGAAGAAAAGTGTGGATCTGAATGAGAATCAAAAGAGACAAAAACCATGAAAACACAACTTAACCGTCGAGACTTTATAAAAAAAACCTCTGCTGCTGCCATAGCAACCATGGCAATGGGCGCACCAATGGCTGGGCTGTTATCTTCCTGCGGTACAAACAAAATCCCGGCAACGGCAGATTCGGTGATCTTGCTTTTCATGGCTGGGGGAATGGCGCACACCGAAACCTTCGACCCAAAGAAATATACCCCATTTCGCAAGGGAATGGAGTCCAAGGAAGTGCTCAGCACCTTCCCTTCTATTCCGACAGCTTTGGATGAAATCCACTTTTCCGAAGGTCTGGAATCCATCGCCAAAATCATGGACAAGGGAACGCTGATCCGCTCCTACGTGGCAGCAGATCTGGGACACATCCTTCACACACGTCACCAGTACCATTTTCATACCTGCTACGAACCTCCACAATCCGTGGTCGTGCCACATTTGGGGTCATGGATTTCTAAAGAACTTGGCCCGCTGAATCCCGTAATTCCTTCCTTTATAAACATTGGGCAAAACTTCTCCGTGGGTGAAGGCGAGGAACTGAAGGCTTTTCACAGTGCAGGTTTCCTGGGGTCTGAGCATGGCCCATTTTTGATTCCCGATCCTTCTGCGGGTTTAGATAGCGTACGTCCTCCTATCGGCATGTCCACGCAGCGTTTTGAATCCAGAAACCAACTTTACCAAGACCTGATTTCTGCCGGAGCGATGGGTGAATATGGCTCAGACTATCAAAAAGAATCACTCAAGCAATCTATGGAGCAGGCGTATATCCTGCTGAATTCCCCTGAAGCCAAAGCCTTTGATCTTAGTCTTGAACCGAAGGCGAGCTATGATAAGTACAACAATGGCAAGTTTGGATTGGGCTGCCTCTTGGCAAGAAGACTCGTAGATCAGGGCGCCAGATACATCACGGTCACTTCCGAATACGAGCCATTTAAGGGTTGGGATACGCATGACAACGGACATACCCGTCTGAAGGACATGAAGAAGATGATAGACTCCCCTATAGCCCAACTTATCTCTGATCTGGATGAAAGTGGAAGACTGGACAGAACCCTAGTGATCGTCGCCTCAGAATTCAGTCGGGATATGATGACAGAAGGAAGACCGGGTCTGAAAGTGCTGGATCAGGTGGAAGTGCCTGATATCATAGAAGACATGAAAAACTACGGGATGCATAGGCATTTCACCGATGGATGCTCCATGCTAATGTTTGGCGGAGGGATCAAAAAGGGTCATGTCTATGGAAAAACAGCTGATGAGCGACCTTGTAAAAGCATAGAAAACCCAATCAAAATCGATAGCATTCATCAAACGGTTTATCATGCCTTAGGCATAGCTCCAGAAACAAACTACGAAATCGAACAGCGCCCATTTTACACTACTCCAGATGGTCATGGCAAGGTGGAGTTTGATTTATTGCAAAAGGGGTAAATGCTTTACAATAACTTTTTAAGACAATTTCCTTCTGTTAGAAAACTAAACCTTGTGGGAGAATACAAGCTGATGTATTTTGAAGAGCTTTTTAAAGAGGATGAATGGGAATGGCTTTCATATTCCAAAAACACCCTGCCAAACTGAACAAAATGCAAATAGATATTAAAGGAAAAATTAACGAAAAGAAACTAGCGTATAGCAATACGCTACTTCCCTTATTTGAAGCAATTGTTAATTCTATTCAAGCTATAGAAGAAGATAGTTCAACAATTACAGGTATTATTGAAATTGATATTGTACGCTCAACTCAAAAAAAAATAGAGATAAGGGAAAATGAAGATTTACCAGAAATAATTGATTTTGTAATAAAAGACAATGGAATTGGATTCAATGAAAAAAACTTCGATTCATTTAATTATGCCCATTCAACATACAAATATCAAAAAGGAGGTAAAGGCATTGGTCGGTTTACATGGTTAAGAGCATATGGTAAAGCTGAAATTGAAAGTCGTTATAAACAAAATGGACAGTGGAATTTAAGGAAGTTCAAATTTGAACCCACCAAAAAAGGAATAGAGAGCCATAGTTTAACTCAAGTAAATTCTACAGAGGAAAGATACACCACAGTGGCTTTGAGAGGATTAAAATCAGATTATCGGAAATGGTGTAATAATAACCCAGAAGATATCGCCTTAAAAATAATTGAACACGCATTTGTCTATTTTTTAAACACTAATTGCCCAAGAATACTAATAAATGATTTAGGCAAAACCATCGTTGTCAATGACCTTTTTAAATTATTTACTAAAGGACAAGTTAAAACCAATAAAATAAAAGTAAGAGACAACACTTTTACGTTAAGCCTTGTTAAGCTTTATAGCAGGAAAGCTGACAATAAAATACATTATTGCGCTAATACAAGAGAAGTAACATTTGATAAAATTTCAAATGACATCCCAGAAATAGATAATTTCCTTTACGATAAAGAAGGTAATAGATTTTCAATTTCAGTATACGTAGAAGGAGCCTATTTAGACAATAATGTTAATGATGAGAGAACTTCAATTACTTTTGCAAAAGGTGAAGTAGAATTCCCTGACGAAACTTCGCAAGAAGAGCTACGTAAAGAAATAACTTCAACAATTTATAGTGAATTTGAAGACCAAATTGAAAAACTGGCCCAGACTCGATTTACTAAAGTCAAGGAATTTGTTTCGCAACACCCTAGATATAAACAACTTTTAAAATATAAACCCAATCAAATTAAAAAAATCCCATCGACTCTAAACGAAGAGAAAATGGAATTGGAACTTTTTAAAATTCAACAAGAACTTGAATTAGAAGTAAAACAAGAAGCCAAACAAATATTACGATTTATAGAGAGTGATGGAGACAAAGAGAGTTTTTCAAAATCGCACCAAGAACTATATGCTAAAATCATAGAAGTTGGAAACTCCAAATTATCAGAATATGTAATTCACCGGAAGTTGGTTCTAGACTTATTCAGTAAGTTTCTAAAAGAAAAAGCACCTGAAAAAGCAGTACATAATTTAATATTCCCTTTACAAACACTTTCAGATGAATTAGGCTTTGAAGACCACAACCTCTGGATGATTGATGAGAAGCTTTCCTATCATAAATATTTGGCTTCTGATAAAAAATTTAGAAAAATCAAAGAAATAGAATCAGAATCAAGTGAAAGGCCAGATTTATTAATTTTTAATAAACCTTTTGCATTTACGAATGATGAAAAACCTTACGAATCTATTGTAATCGTTGAATTTAAAAGACCAATGAGAGATGATTATTCGGATAAAGAAAACCCTATCACACAAGTAAATCGATATGCAAGAGAAGTAATTAATGGAATTGCAAAAGACAAAAACAAAAGAGAATTTGATATAAGGCAGAACACACCAATTTATGCTTACATCGTTTGTGACTTAACCACAAAACTTAAAGCGAGTGCATCTGATGCAGGCTACAAACTTTTACCGAGTGGAGACGGCTATTTCTTTTTTAACGACAATTACAATATGTACGTTGAAATAATGAGTTTTGATAAAATACTTAAAGATTCTAATGAACGAAATAGAGTTTTATTTGAAAAACTAAACCTAACTTAATACACTCTCATTAAGCTTATACTTGATAAATTTATAAAGGAAAAACCCTACAGCTCCAACAAAGTAGTATTAGTAAATAAAGAATTATTCCTTCTCATTTAAAAAACCCTAATAAAGGACGCAAACAAATGGACTTATCTAATATAAATATTGAAGGTATTTTGATTGGGTCACTTATAGGACTTTCTTTAAAAACACTACTTGATAGAGTATCCACTGCTTTGAAACTAAATCGACAAAGAAAAGTATTGCTTGACTATTCAACACATATTGGACTTGACAAATCACATATATATATTCAAGACCTAGAATTTATAAAAAAATATATCAATGCTATTAAACAAGAAGAAATAAATGAGATCCAGAATAGCAATTATGCAGTTGACGCTATGCCGACTTTCACAAGCGCAATTTTTAAAAGTTTTTCACAAGATGAATTAAGACGAACAACATTTTCCACAAATAATTACATAACTATTCTTGACATCACATTCAGTATTGACTTCTTAAGAGACTATATGCCTTTAGAACTTTGGGAGAAATATCATATTAAAGTAAGGCAGCATATAGAGGACGAAAAAATAAAACCAGAAGACGAAATAAAGCACTTTCAAGAATGTGGTTTATTAAAATCCCTCGCAACCGAGGCTATCATTGAAGTTGAAATGAAAAGAGCAAGAGCTGTACAAACTCACAGACAGTTTCATACTCTTATTGAAAAACTCAGTGGCGGTAATTTTATATGGACTATAAAATATTTATTCAGACAATAAAACCCTCATTGAGCTCAGATTATGCGTTGAGATCACCACGTGTAGATTCCCTCTCTGAGCGTAGTCTAGGCGTTTAGCTAGGTGTAATTTGTAATTACACCTTTATATCCAATCCAATTTTCAATTGGCAAATGAGTACTAGAATCCACACCGTAGTCTGTGTCTTCACAGACCACTTCAATTCCGGTCTGTGAAGACACAGACCGAGGTGAGCTAAATAGCCTCTCGCTAAACAGCTTTTCCAAAGCTGTTTTAAACTTTCGATTCTACATTCCTATCCTTATCAATTACAAATTGAAAAGGATATTAGATTGAAGTCTCAAACTCACCCAGCCTAGACATAAAAAAGACCCCACCAAAACGGTAGATTTAATCCATAGCCTATTATATTGTAATCAACCCTATAACTAACCTACTGAATGAAACGGATTTCAATTTTTTCAATGCGCCCAGTCTGCAAAGACTTGATTTACGGATCGATTTTTCTGCTGATTCCCTTTACCTCCCTAGCCCAATCCACTTCCTGGCCTGATAGTATTCCTTGGTGGAAGGCAAATAACCTGCGGGTGATTCAGACCAATCTGCCTGCATATGAAGCTGAAAATCTTGATGCGGATTCCTTGATTGCTGATCTTAAATCCCTCTCTGCAAATACGCTTATTATCAATGCAGGTGGAATTATGGCTTTCTACCCTACCCAACTGGAATATCAGTACACCAATCCCTATATGAAGGATAACATGCTTGGCGATGTCATCGCCAAATGCCATGAGAATGGAATTAAGGTGATTGTAAGATTCGATTTCAGCAGGGCACATAAAAGTATTTTTGATAAGCAACCCGATTGGTTTTACCTATCTCCTGAAGGGAAAAGGATCGTGAATGACGATATGTACGTGATTTCTATCAATGCGCCTTATGAACAGGAGCAGTTATTTAACATCGTTGATGAAGTAATTGACCTCTACCCTATCGATGGTATTTTCATCAACATGCCGGGATACGCCACAAAAAATGCCTATACCGGCGAATATCATGGAATAGATCAGAATCCCTACGATTTGAAACGCTTTTCGGAATACAGCAATGGAATGAAGCTTCCTGTGAAGGAAGACTACAACGATCCTGTGTTTATAAAATATCAGGAATTCAAGCAATACACCTCTGACGACCTGATACGCCGCGTCCATGAGCTAGTCAAATCCAAAAACGAGCAAATCGCTATCTGTACCTACTCTGAGAAATATGTGGATATCATCCGTCATGAGTCCCAGACCAATTCCCTCCCTTACTGGCCATACAATGCTTCGGACAATGTGAGCAATATCATTCATTCCTATCCAGATCACATAGTCAGCAATGCCAGCATTCAGCAGATTTCCTTTCAGTCCCGATACAATGCCGTAGAGCCGGAAGAAGTGGCAATCCGGTTGTATGAAAATATCGCCAATGGCTCAGGATTGGATATGAGCATTATGGGTGATTTCCGCGATTATGAGGATGAGCGCAATTTTGAAACCTACCAAAGGGTGTACGCTCTACACAAGAAGTATGAGCCATATTTTGGCAACTACACTTCTCCGGCTCAGATAGCTGTAATAGCTCCAGGATCCTGGCCATCTGGTGATGCCGCCCAGGAGTATCGTGGCATTCAGCTGATGCTCAAAGAATCCCACATCCAGTTTGATATTGTAGAGAAAAGCCAGATTGCGCATCTGGAAGACAAACTCAAATCCTACAAGGTGTTGATCCTGCCCGAAATCACCAATTTAGATGCGGAATCATTGGAAACACTTTATAGAATCAATGAATCCGGTACCAATCTAATCGCCACCAATCGCTCATTGTCAGCACATCCAGAAGCGCTGGAGCAATTGTTTGGAGCCAAAATCAAGCAACTTGATCATGAAGGAAGTGGTTATTATCTCAATCCACAGGATAAAAAGCTCTTCGGCAGATTTGAACAGCAGCAACTGCTCTTCTGGAAATTTAATCTGGGACTATATGACTTTGAATCGGCGGATGAAGAAAAACTGCCGATCTATACGCCAGGAAGACCTGGTCCACCAGAAAAAATTGGGGGACATGAGCCCACAGGCTATCATGCAGTTGGCATAAAGAAACACACCAAAAGCAGTGCGATTCTCTTGCCTATCAACCTAGGCAAACTGTATTACCTACATGGCTATGAGCAGCATAAAAACATTCTTCTGGATCTTATTGATTATACTTATCCTGAGGTAAACGACTTGATCATCACCGACGTACATCCGCGAGTAGAAGTGATATTGCAGGAGTTTGCGCGGAATATCCCGGGAAATTATACCAGCGAAGGCACCGAAGGGATGATTCTTCATTTGGTCAATCTGACAGGATTCAGCGGAAATACGTACTTCAGCCCTCTTCCCATACACAAGACAAACTTTAAGATTAAAACCAGCTTTGAACCCAGTAGGATATGGAGTATGACTGATGGGAATGACATTGCCTATAGTTACGAGGATGGATACACTTCATTTGAGGTAGAAAAACTTGGAGAGTATGAGGGCATTGTAATAGAGCGATAATTATCGAGTCTAGCACATGGAAAACTTAAATCAAGCATTTTGACCAGCAACATTAAACAGTATGAGCAAAATATTCTTTGACAGTGCAATTTCACTGGATGGCTTTTTTGCGGGCGAACACAGAGGCCCAAGCAATCCTATGGGCGGAGTCTCTCCGAAAATTCATGGTTGGATGTTTAAGCAAAAAGCATTCTGGAAACATATCAAAATGAAGGGCGGAACAGAATCCGGCGAGGATGGTAATCTGATTGACTCCGTATTTGCCCGCACGGGCGCATACATTATGGGGAAGAGGATGTTTGAGGAAGGTGAGGTCGTCTGGGAAGAGGATCTGTACGAAGCGGATGTGTATGTACTGACACATGAGAAGCGGGAACCTTGGATTCAGAATGGCTCCACCAGATTCTATTTTATCAATGATGGAATAGAAAGTGCGCTGGAAAAAGCTAGACAATCCGCCAACGGAAAAGATATCCGGATACAAGGTGGCGCAGAAACCATACAGCAGTTTCTCAATGCAGCACTTGTAGATGAGTTTTTCATTCATATTGCCCCGGTATTTTTAGGAAAAGGCATCCGCTTATTTGAGGCAATGAATCCTGACATCTATGATATCGAAATCACTGAAGTAATCCCTTCCGACCTGACCACGCACTTGAGATACAGACTGAAAAGGAAATAAGACCAGCATTTACCTGAATTAGATTTAAATCCACACATTTCTAATTCATTGATTTTTTATAAATTAGTAAGCTTTCATTCACTGGATGCAAGGAAGTCTGTTTCTTGATTTTTGAAGAGCTTTTGTCACAAAGGAAAAACCTAATTAACATGTTATGGCAAGTGAGATGATTGTTGAGAAATCCGTAGTGATTAACCAACCCAGAGAGGTTATTTACGATTATTTGAAGTTTTCCAAAAACATGGATCACTACAGTGTCTGGAACATGAAAGACCCCAATAAAAAGGTTGAGTATACGGGCACCGATGGGACAGTTGGCTTTCTGTATAAATGGGATAGTAAGGATAAAAGTGTAGGAGCTGGTACACAGCAAATCACGAATCTAGTCGATGGTGCGCGGATAGAATACGAGATGAATTTTGAAAGGCCAATGAAAAATACGGGCACATCCAAATTTATCCTTTCTGAAATCAATGAAAGACAAACTCTAGTGATTTGGGATTTCAGAGGTCCTACCAAATTTCCGATGAGTCTTTTCAAAGGATTCTTTCAAAAAATGCTAGGCAAGGACCTATTGATGAGTTTGGAAAACCTTAAGAAAATCCTTGAAAAATAGGTATCACAGAATGGCAACAAAGAACAAAACTACCGAAACAGAAGTCAGTGTAAACGATTTTATCGCATCATTCGTTGACAGCGAGCAAAAGAAAACAGACAGCTTTAAGCTCATGGAATTGATGCAGGAATGGTCTGGATACGATGCTAAACTATGGGGGCCGACCATCATCGGTTTCGGAACCCATCACTACAAGTATGCTAGCGGGCATGAAGGAGACATGCCATTGATTGCATTTTCACCACGCAAAGCCGCCTTCTCCTTATATGTCTATTCTGACAATGAAGGAAGTAAATCTCTTTTGGGTGAGCTAGGCAAGTTTAAGATGGGCAAAGCCTGTATTTACGTGAACAAACTTTCCGATATAAACTTGAGCACGCTGGAGAAGCTTTGCAAAGGCACTATTGCCTATCTTCAGAAACATCCGGAATCTGCTTGCTAATAACCTATTAGATCGCCCATTTCGATTTTGCTTCCCAATAAGATGAATACTGGCATTCAAGAATATCACCGAAAGCTTTCCTCTGAAGATCAGAAGATCTGTGACCTTTTGGCGAAAATTCTGGATGAGGAGCTGACTGAAGCCGAAAGCAAGATTTGGCATGCACATCCCGTTTGGTTTTTGGACGGAAACCCTGTTGCGGGATACAGCAGACAGAAAGCTGGGATTCGGTTAATGTTTTGGAGTGGAGCAGATTTTGGTGAAGAGAAGCTGATATCCAGCACGGGGAAATTCAAGGATGCTTCAATTTTTTATAATTCCGTGGAAGAAATTGAGGTGGGAGAATTAAGAAATTGGCTAAGAAAATCACGGGATATTCAATGGGACTATAAAAATATTGTAAAAAGAAAAGGGCTTCTGGAGAGGCTCAAATAGTTAATCAAAGTAAAAAATACCCTATGATCACGACACCAGAACACGACGAGCGAATAGCCAAAATGACTTTTTCTTCTGTGTATCCGCACTATGTCACCAAAGTTGAGAAGAAAGGTAGAACCAAAGAGGAATTGCATCAGGTCATTGAGTGGCTGACTGGATTTGATGAGAAAAAAATCCAGGAGTTGATCGCATATAAAGTCACCTTTGCTACTTTTTTCTATGAAGCCAAGCTAAACAGGAATGCAAATCTGATCACTGGGGTGATTTGTGGGTATCGTGTAGAAGATATCGAAACACCCTTGACCCAACAAGTAAGGTATTTGGATAAGTTGGTCGATGAATTAGCCAAAGGCAAAAAGATGGAGAAGATTTTGAGAACGGGCTGAATCAATTTGCTGAAACTTGGAAATACCGGATACGGAGCTAAAAGCCTCTTTAATAAATCCAGAAAAGAGAAGCGATTTGGTATTGAAAATAGATCAAAATTCGCCCTCCGATTTAATATATTTGGCTGCTTCGGTATGTATGGTTCGATGATTTTTACAATCCATAAGTGATAGAAATTTAAAAGCCTATTAATTGAGGTTAATTCGGAGTCGTAGCATTTCTAAAAATCTCCATTTACGATTCTATACTTTATAAGCATAGCTAATCATTGGGTGAATTTGTAAGCACTTAAAGAAACTTCAGATCAAAACATTTAAAAATTCAAATCAAGTTTAAAATGGTTTGAGAAAAAATATTGTTTTTTAACTAAGATAAAGAGGGCATGTGCAATGATTTTTCTGGCAAAAGCACCTATCTATCCAATAAAATATTTAAAAGCTCAAAAGCAATTAATTAATTTTTTTATATAATTATAAAATTTATTGTTCATTATTAAGACAATCTTAAGTTTTTAAGCAACCATTGACTTATTTTTTTACGTAAAAACAAATCATTGACTACTTCTTTTGATATAAGTCTTAGAAAGTTGGCGTGATTTTGGTTTTAGTATGCATGCATCCTTTATATAGAAAATTGCATCTACCTAAATAGGAAGCCTTAGAAAGCCAACAAGATTAGAAGAATTACCGAACCAATTATTTGATCACTAAAACCACATATTATGAAAACGCTACAAGTACCACAATGGATGAGAAACTTGATGATGGGCTTCGTCGCTTTGCTTTGGCTAAGCCCATCACAAGCCTCAGCCGATGAGATGAGCGGTGTCTCGTTTCA
>TARA_R110002012_G_scaffold168842_1_pt1 | contig 12220 bp, 8 predicted proteins | sample TARA_R110002012 | Tara Oceans TARA_R110002012 (sample SAMEA4396515) | marine metagenome | biome: Westerlies Biome; feature: [DCM] deep chlorophyll maximum layer (ENVO:01000326); material: water (ENVO:00002006), including particulate matter (ENVO:01000060) such as... | depth 40 m
CTACTTGATCGAAACAAAATTATATACACATGAAATAGCCATAAGGAATACCATACCCAACGGACCGGCGTGGAACGATGAATATGCCTCTAACACGAGAAATGTTCAATCCCAAACCGGTTCAGCTATTCCCGCTTCGGCGGCGGTTCGCCGAGCGACCGATCGCTCCGGCGAACCGGTGGCCATTGAAAAACAATTATATACACATGAAAAACCAGCTATTACTCTGCCTTCTCTTTATCGGCCTGCTCTCAGGCACCTCGTTCGCTCAAAAAACCTACGTGATAAAGCTTAACCCCGACTATATCAACATTCCTAACAGGAGTTTTTATATAGACCAGGTCATTGACAACCGAACCGATAAAAGCCGGATTGGCATTGTGCACAACGGTACCCAGCGCCTTGCCCAGTTTGAGTACGGACTGGAAAACTCGCTGGAAGGCTACTTGAAATCTGCTTTTCCAACCACAACCCAGGAGATTCCTATTGTGATGGTGATCAACCGACTGGAGATTTCCGAAAAACCGGCAAATGTTGGCGAGGTTGGGTACGCCGACATTTCTGTTGACTTTTTTACTGGCGAAATCAAGCTCTTCAGCACCGATCAGCATGTAGAGGTCACTGGCAACGACGTAACCAAATTGCACGAAGCCAACATACGGGAGGCCGTAGCAAAAAGCCTTTTTGCGTTTGACGACTCCAACTGGGTGTCGGTGATGCATGGCAAAACAGAGAAACCGCAACCGTCCAGAAATACGGTGCCTGGATCCGATGCTGCGCTATACTCTGTCACTCAGCCTGTGAGTGGAGACAATCCTAACTACAAAGCCTCAGAAAGCAAGGCAAATTCAGTAACTCAAGCCCCTGCGGAATCACAGGAAGAGGCAACAACTGAAACCTACTCAGAGAATAGAAATATCACGGCAGTGGGTTACCAAATTGGCGGCATAACGCTGATAGGTGTAGACTATGAAATCAGAGCCAGCGACTATTTCGGTGTGCACCTGGGAGGTGGATTGGCTGGATTCACGGTGGGAATGAAAATTCACACCAACCCCGAAAAGAACAGCTCGTTCTTCAACCTAAGCTTCAAAGACGGTGGCTTCGGAAAAATCACAACCCTGGGATTGGAATTTGGAGGTCGATTGGTATTCAGTAAATCCAGCGACCTTGGACTTGTGACTCAAATAGGTATTCAAAAAATTCTGTCTATCGACGAAGAATTTGAGAAACAAGTATTCAAAGGAAACGGTGCGCCTCCTGTTATGATGGCCTTTGGCATTGGGCTTAGCTGGTAGACTGGTTTATCGCCTAAGTAGGGAGGACAATTATGTACTGGTTGAACTCAGGTATTCGGAAGCTGTCATTACTGGGATTCCTGATGCTTTAAAATCCTTAAGGTCTCTGGTGATGATTGTATCGAGGCTGTTTTCTACAGCAGTATAATATGCAACCCATCCTCAAAGTCTTGTGGCTAGCAAATCAAGGACTATGTTGGTGTCTAGCAGTAGCTTTTTCACTTGTACTTCTCAAGCAAATAGTCAGTATACCCCTCTTTATAGTCAAAATCACCATCAATTTTAATGACTCCACTCAAGCTTCTCACAAGCGGCGTTATTTCTCCAGCCTTCGAACTTCTGTCCGTCAGAGACAATAGGTAGCTTTCTATCAACTTAGAGAGGCTTATCTTATGGGACCTGGCATACAGCTTTGCCTGCTTAATTACTTCCTTGTCAAGGTTCAGTGTTAATTTGGTCTTCATAACACTTAAATTAACGTGAGTTCGATATAAAAGTAAAAAAAACTTAATGCAAGGCGCCCAACTTATTCAGCGCTTGTGCCACAACAATTGATGACATTCTCAAGAATTTCGGGTAGGGATCAGAAGAACGCTTCCTTACTCCCTGATCACCTTCAAATGATCATCATTGCCCGTCATTTGCCAGTGTCCCAACGATATTGGGATACATCCTATGGCATTAAGTTGGTCAAAGAAGTCTTTTACTTTAAATGGTTCATTGTTGGCCTCCTTCATTCTGGCGAACTCTGCCATGGCATTTTCCAGTAAATACTTACCTGTAATGTAGCTGCTGCCATAACCCGGCTGGCGGAGGTATAAATGCTGTTCGAAGAGCAGTAATTCCTTTTCTGTTTTCATCCAGCCTCTTGGTGTATATTCGGAATGGATACCACCTGCTTCCACACTGTTCATTTCGTTGGCCTGAGCGTAAAGCGAACCCAGCCCTCTGGCGGCCCGCTGAGCAATCATGATGTAGACAATTTCCCTTACTCTCGGGTCTTCATCGTAAAAGCCTGCCTGCATAAACATCTCCTCCACAGCTGTGGCAGTGCCCTCATTGCGTGAATCGAAGATATTGTACAACAAAGGCCCTTTTCGAATTTCACTTTCATGGGGTTCGTTGTCCATCCGGGCCAGCTCAAACCAGTGATAGAAATGTGAGTACAGTGGCCGTGGGTCATAGTGCATGCCAATCAGGAAAAAATTACGTCTTTCCTTCGGCACATAGCTGCCCAAGTGCTCTCTCAGCGCTGGCTCCATATAAGGCTTCACCGTCAAAATTTCGTCCTGCTCGAGAAACGTCATCATACTCACAGCCGCCTTTTCCGCCATGGCCTTAAATGCTTCTGGAGAGTCGGCAGCGGTAAGCTCAGGCAAGTCACGGTTGCGGTGTTCTTCCAGTTTAAGAGAAGCCCAGGCACGAGACAATTCCCGTTTTAGCAGCATCACCTCATCGTCCCACGTGAGGGGTACCAGATGAACATTTTGCAGGTACCATGTATAATTTTCCTTCCCAACGCCTGAAGGCCCGGTTTTGGACTCCGCCTTTTCTTCCAGCCATTCAACCAATTCCTCAGTAGACGCAATACCATCATTGATAACTTGCACCAGACCAGCGTCGTCCTTTACACCAGGCAGCATCAGCAACCCCTTCAAATCTTCGCTTTGCGTGCGGATATCCCTGATGCCCGCTACCCACAGGTCTTTGGCATTACCGGTTAAGTTGATTTTTGCTTGTTCGTTAAAAGCTGGAATGACGGACAGCTCTTCCAGGAACTGAATCTTGCCTTCGGTATTGAGGGGAAAGCTGTACTTCCAAACATCCAAAGCGGCATGGTTTGTCGGTCCTTCATGAGCAGGCACGTCGCTGCGCTCCATCCACAGCACTTTGTAGAAAGCCGGATCTCTTTCCCATGGTTTCAATATGTGATGATTGAAATCGTAGCCGTTCATTTCTGCCCAAACAACTGTCCAGTCAACCTTTTCTTCAACTGACCAGCCAGCAGTGTCCACAGCCATCAGCCGGCCCTGCAACTGCTCAAACTCCGTCCAGCGCTTTTCGAACGTGGCTACAGTATAGTCCGGAGCTCCATCCTTCAGGGGTGGGGTTTCGAAGCTCCTCCACTCTTTGAACAGCGCCACCAGGTCTTCGTATCGTTTGGTGGTTGGCGCAGCGGCGGTGACTACCTCTTGCTTAGGCTGCTCAGGCTGGCAACTGGCGACTAGAATGAGCAAGGCTAAAAGCTGGAAAAGCGATGAAAATCTCTTCATTGAAACGGTTGGTTTGGATAAGGGCCGAATATAGGTAATTTCTAAAATCCGTTAGTCCGGGATTACGGGGGCGGTGTATAAATCACGTTAAATCTTTAGTGCAACGTGTAAGTGTCGAAAATGCATATTTGACACCCCAACGTACTGTGCCGGAAACCACAAGCTATACTCCAAATCTCATTTTCACCGCTCCCACCTAATTTTTATCCTTCCATCATATCTAACCCTTCTAAAAAAAGAAACGAGCGGCCGCAGGGAAGGGTTAGCGGTACTATAAAAGCATGGTCGGTTACTCAATGAACTTCTCTTACCGACAATACGCCTGAAAAAGTCGTTTTAAATCATTTAAATGGAACATTTCCGGGCTGAACTGTGTATCTTTGAGGTAGTTGATCAAAGATATTCAAAGGGTTTACCCCTTTAATACCCCAAAACAATGAATCATCAAAATGCCCCAAGTGCCAGTTTTTTTCGTGCCCCTCGCTTCCACTTTACCACCCGAGGCCGTAGTGGTGATTCCTTGTTTTTATAAGCATTAACCAACTCACTTTATTAACATTATCTGACATGCCGGAGGGCATGTCGCAGCTATTTATTACCCATGAGTATATACAACAATCAGCAGCTTCACGACATTGACAAACAACACTACCTCCCCACCTTCGGCAGGTTTCCCATTACATTCGAGCGGGGAAAAGGTGCCAAACTCTGGGATACCGATGGCAAAGAGTATATCGATATGCTGGCCGGTATCGCTGTTTGCAATGTAGGCCATTGTCATCCAACAGTGGTGAAGGCGCTCCGGGAGCAGGCAGGCAAGCTGATGCACATCTCCAACTTTTTCCTCAGCGAGCCCCAGGCGCTACTGGCCAAGAGGCTCAGCGAAATCTCCGGCATGGACAGGGTGTTTTTCAGCAACAGTGGAGCTGAGTCGGCCGAAGGTGCCATAAAAATTGCCCGCAAGTATGGCCATAGCAAAGGAAAAGGCGGCACCGTCATCTCTATGAAAAACTGCTTTCATGGCAGAACGCTGGCCACGATAGCCACTGGCAAAAAAACGATGCAAGATGGCTTCGAACCCATTCCTCAGGGCTTTATGCAAGTGCCATTTAACGACATAGACGCACTGAAGAAGGCTTTGCAGGACAATAATCCGAAAGGCGGCACTCACCAAATATCCGCCATCATCGTGGAACCCATTCAGGGGGAAGGCGGTATCAATGTAGCTGACCTTGAATTCCTCAAAGCGCTGCGTCAATTGTGCGACGACGAAGAAATTGTGCTGATTTTTGATGAAATCCAATCTGGCATCGGCCGCACGGGCAAGTGGTTCGCTAAGGATCATTTCGGCGTGCAGCCTGATATTATGACCCTCGCCAAAGGTCTTGGAGGTGGTATTCCCATCGGTGCCATCCTGTGCAGTGAGAAAATGGCCTCCGTCATGAAACCGGGCGACCATGGCACCACCTTCGGGGGCAATCCGCTTGTTTGCGCTACGTCGCTGGCCGTGCTGGAAGTGATTGAAGAAGAGAACTTACTGACGGCCGCAGCAGAAAAAGGAATCTGGCTCAAAAAGGCCCTGCTGGACATGAACGAGTCTTCCCTCAAGGAAGTAAGGGGAAGGGGGCTCATGATCGGTGCTGAGTTCGATTTTGAAACCAAGCCCCTCGTGGTGGAAATGCTGAAAAACGGCGTGGTAGCCAATGCCACCGCAGGCAATGTGCTGCGGTTCGTACCAGCGCTCACCATCGGTTATGACGAGATGGAGCAAGCCATTACTGTATTAAAAGAATCATTAATAAATATAAAAGCCCATGCCTAAGAAAAAGATAGGCGTTGTTGGCGCCACTGGTTACACTGGTTCAGAGCTTGTTCGCATCCTGGCCAACCACCCCGAAGTAGAGATTGCCGTCATTACGTCAGAAAGTCGGGCGGGTGAGAAATTTTCAGATGTTCACCCGTTTTTCAAAGACATCGTTGACCAACCCTTACACAAGGCCGACAAGGTGAACGAGCTCAACCTTGACCTGGTTTTCCTCGCTCTGCCTCACGGTGTGTCGATGGAATACGTGAAGCAGTTTGCCGGCAAAGGCTTTAAAATCGTTGACTTTTCAGGCGACTTCCGGCTCGACTCCCCGAAAACTTACGAGGAATGGTACAACAAGCCACACACGTTCGTCGAAGGCTTCGATACTGCCGTTTATGGTCTTCCGGAACTTTTCTACGACAAAATCAAAGGTGCTGACCTGGTGGCTAATCCGGGCTGCTACCCCACAAGCGCTATTTTGCCCCTGGCGCCGTTGCTTGCAAATGGTATCATTGAAAGCAAAGGCATCATCATCGATGCGAAGTCGGGCATCACTGGCGCCGGCATTAAAGCCAGCACCACCACTCACTTTTCGAATGTGAACGACAATTTCAAGGCTTATGGTTTAAAGAACCATCGCCACACCATTGAGATCCAAGGCGTGTTGGATGGCATAACAGCCGGGGTGACACTTCAATTCACCCCTCACCTGCTGCCGGTAGATCGTGGCATCCTTTCAACGACTTACGCCAGGCCTAAGGGCGCTACAAGCAGTGCTGAATTGAAAGCACTTTATCAGGACTTTTACAAAGACAAGCCCTTTGTAAGAATCTGCGGCACGCCACCTGCCATCAAAGACGTGCGGGGCAGCAACTATTGCAATATATACGCCGACTTCGACGAGCGAACAGGCAATATCATCCTCATCAGCACCATCGACAACCTGGTGAAGGGTGCCGCCGGGCAAGCTGTTCAAAACATGAACATCATGCTCGGCTTCGAAGAATCTTTAGGTTTAAATCAAATACCCGTCAACCCATGATCAAGAACATTACCAATGTAAGAGGCATCAAATGCTGGGGCGCTCATTCGGGTGTCAAATCACTGCGGCGTGACCTGGCTTTGATATATTCTGAAGTACCCGCCAATGGTGCGGCTGTTTTCACCCAAAACAAGGTGGTGGCTGAGCCCATCAAGGTATCAAGAGAAAACATCAAAGGCGGTATCGTTCAGGCTATCATTATCAACGCTGGCAACGCCAACGCCTGCACAGGCCAACAAGGAGCAGACGGCGCTCAGGCCATGCTGAAAACCGCCGCCGAAGCGCTTGGCATCGATCAAAAATCTATCATTATTGCTTCCACTGGCATTATTGGGGAGCCGTTTCCCACTGAAGATGTGGTAAAAGGCATCATCGAATCAGCTCCAAAGCTGAGCAGCAAATCAAACGCTGGGTCGTTTGCCGCCAACGCCATTCTTACGACCGACACTTTTCCAAAAGAGGGCTTTCTGGAGTTTGAGCTCGATGGCCATGAAATCAACATGGGCGGTATCGCCAAAGGATCGGGCATGATCCACCCCAACATGGCCACCATGCTGGCATTTATTGCCACCGACGTAGCAATAGAGTCGAAGCTTTTGCAGAAAACCCTGAAGGAGGTAGTTGACCGGACTTTCAACATGATCACGGTAGATGGCGACACCTCAACTAACGACATGGTGGTGGTGATGGCCAACGGCAAGGCTGAAAATGACATACTGAAGTCGGAAAAAGACAAGGGCTATGACGTGTTCAAAGCAAAGCTAGAGGAGATGATGAAGCACCTTTGTATGCTGATCGTTTCGGACGGGGAAGGGTCTTCGAAGTTTCTCGAATATACCGTTAAGAATGCAACAGATGAGGTAACGGCCAGAAAAATATGCCGGGCCGTGTCGAGCTCCACCCTGGTAAAGACTGCCATGTTTGGCCGTGACCCCAACTGGGGACGCATTGTTTGCGCAGCAGGCAATGCCAACGTCCCATTCAACTTCGAAAAAGCCGACCTATACCTTGGCGATGACAAAGAGATGATACAGGTGCTGGAAAAAGGCAAGCCGCTCGACTACGACCGCAACTATATGAAACGAGTGCTTCGGGAGTCACATATCTATATCAACCTCGATTTGAACGAAGGCAAGGCAGAAGCCACCGGCTGGGGTACTGATTTGACAACGGATTACGTGCTGTTTAACTCGGTGTATACGACTTAGGTAAGACCGGAGACCGAAGCAGGCGTCGGGGCGGCAAGCAGGCAGGTTGCGCTGGGGCCGTCAGACGTCATCCTCGACGCCTCATCAGCATTCGTCCGATACCGTTGAAAAGAAATCAGTCGATGATTTCGTTAGGGTTTATTTATCTTAATTGCTCATTCCAAAAAAGATACCTACATGTACAAAAGACTTTCATTCCTAACTGCCCTTTTCTTTGGTTGCGTCACGCTGCTTGCTCAAAACCCGCAACGTTTTCAGGGAGAAATTGACAAATACGCACAGGAAGCCGCCTCAGTAAGTAACAAAAAGCTTGCATTGTTTACTGGCAGCTCATCCATCAGAATTTGGGATGATATGGCGGAGAGATTCCCAAAAAAGAACGTACTCAACCGGGGCTTTGGTGGTTCGTCCATGTCGGATCTGCTGTACTACACAGATGAGCTAATCTTCAAATATTCCCCGTCAAAAATCTTTATTTATGAGGGTGACAACGACATAGCCTCAGGAAAGACAGCCGAACAAATCCTGACAGACGCAAAGACCATACTTGCGCAGATAAGAGAAAAACTACCCAAAAATGTAAAGGTATACTTCATCTCCGCTAAGCCAAGTGTTGCCCGCTGGAGCCTGAAAGACAAGTACGTTGACTTCAATACCCAGCTGGAAGCCTGGACAAAAACTGAGGCTAATGTCGGCTACGTTGATGTGTGGACACCTATGCTACAGCCAAACGGCGAGGTAATGGATGACATTTTCAGAGAAGACAACCTTCACATGACGTCGAAAGGCTACGATATCTGGGAGAAGGTCTTCAAAAAATATTTATAGGCGCAACTATCTTCATCAAACCTAAGAAAAAGAGGAGTGCGGGAGCGCTTTCAGGCTCCCAACTCCTCATTGCTATTTCTCAATTTTCATCAGACTAAGGCGCAGAGTGGTTGACTGCCTTCACCCAGCCTTCTAAAGCCTACTGCTTACCAACTACTGTTTACCTTTCACTCTTCACTTCCTCTCTGTCCATTTTTTACTATCTCATTTCTAAATAATTGAGGATTATGCATCTTTAAAAAAGGTTCAAAAACTCAACCATGTTTAAAAGTGCTCTCCTTATCGGAATAAGAAACTTGCTGAAAAACAAGTTGCATTCCGCCATCAACCTATCAGGCTTTGCGATAGGCATTACTTGCTCCTTGCTTATTCTCGCCTTTGTTTGGGACGAACTCCACTACGACCGCTTCCATCCCAATGACGACAGACTCTACCGCCTGGCCCTGCACCGCAGCTTTCCGGGCCGTGATGTGTCATTCGCTACAACGCCTTTCCCGGCAGGGCCTACTCTGCTGCAAGACATCCCCGAGATAGAAAGCTATTGCCGTCTGTTTACACCCTCCTCCAGTCCGCCGAGAGTACGAATTGGCGATATTGAGTTTTACGAAACTAACCGGCTGGCCGCAGATTCAACTTTCTTCAGGCTGTTTGGAGTTCAACTGAAGGAAGGAGATCCCCGCAACGCCCTGAAAGATCCCAATAGCGTGGTGCTGACGGAGAGCACCAGCAAAAAGTACTTTGGAGATCAGGAGGCTCTTGGTAAAATGATCAAGGTGGGTGACTCCACCCTTTACCGGGTAACCGGTGTAGCCGGGGATGTACCGAACAGAACTCACCTTGAGTTTGATTTGCTCTTCTCACTACGCTCCTTCCCCGGTGCCCACGATGGCACCTTTTGGGGGTCTTACCAATGCCTCAACTACTTCCTGCTGAAGCCCGGCGTAACCCCGGAGCAGGTGAAGGCAAAAATCCCATCGGTTGTTAAGCAGTATATGGGACCGCAGGTCGAGTCCCTCCTCAACATCACTTTCGACGAGTATGAAGCAGCAGGCAACCGGCACAACTATGTTTTTCAACCTATTCAAAGCATCCATCTCGAAAGCAACTTCCAAAACGAAATAAAGCCGAATGGAGATAAAAATTACGTCTACCTTTTTATGGTCGTTTCGGTGCTCATTCTGTGTACAGCCTGCTTCAACTTTGTGAACCTGTCAACTGCTAACTCTGTCAAACGAGGCAAAGAAGTGGCTGTCAGAAAAGTGGTGGGTTCAAGCAAACTTCAGCTTATCATCCAGTTTATTACTGAGTCCATTGTCATCACACTGATAGCTGTCCTCATTTCTTGTCTGCTGTTTATCTGGCTACTTCCGTATTTCAATCAGCTGGCAGAAAAGCACATTGCTTTGTCAGACTTTAGCCTGCTAAATGTCGCCGGACTCCTTTTGGTCTTCACAGCTCTTTTAGGCACCCTTTCGGGGCTTTATCCTGCTTTCTTCATTTCGTCTTTTCCCACGCTCAAAATTTTCAAGGGAGAACTGAAGCTAAGCCACAAAAAATGGGGGTTCAGGAACATCCTGGTGGTGGCGCAGTTCATGGTCTCTATTTTTTTGATGGCAGCCACGCTGTTCATTTACCGTCAAATGAACTTCATGATGGATAAAAAACTGGGCTTCGACAAAGATCAGGTGCTCGTCATCGAACGAAGCAACCAGCTGGGTGGCAGCCTCAGGGCCTTTATGGACGAATTACAGCAAGTCAACGGCGTGGAAAAAGCGTCGGCCTCTTTTCATGTACCCGGCCGACAAATGAGCGGTGGCAGCTTTCATGCCCAGGGAGTTTCCGCCACAGAGCGATATCTTTTTACTGCTATCTACGCCGACTACGATTTTGCTGACACGTACGGGATCAAAGTAAACGAAGGCCGCTTCTTTTCGAAGGATATGGCCTCCGACACGGCGGCCGTTCTTGTGAACCAGGCCACAGTAGACATGGTGGGGTGGGACAATCCGCTGGAACAAAAAATTCTGCCCACTGCTGGCACTCTCCAGCGCATCATTGGCGTGGTAGACGACTTTCACTTTGCCTCGCTGCACGAGAAGGTCGGGCCGCTGGTCGTCTTTGGCATTTCTCCCCAGCAGTTGGCTACACTCAGTCCTAATCTGGTATCCGTTCGAATCGGTTCGGGCGCATCTACAAAAGCCACGGTGCAAAGCATAGAGGCCACCTGGAGCAAATGGATGCAGGGCAGCCCCATTCAATACAGCTTCCTCGATCAGGAATTCAATGCGCTATACCAGAATGAAGAACGTATCAGCAGGGTGTTTTCTACTTTTTCCATACTGGCCGTTTGCATCGCCCTTATTGGCGTAGTCGGACTTTCCACCTACATCGCCAATCAGAGAACAAGAGAAATTGGTATCCGCAAAGTGCTGGGGTCGTCAGCGTCGGGCATCCTCGTGCTGCTCTCAAAAGACTTTGTTCAATTGCTGATTGCCGCAAACTTACTGGCACTTCCGCTGGCGTGGCTGGCTCTGAGTAAATGGCTGGAGCAGTATCCTTACCAAACTTCGCTGACCATCTGGCTCTTCCCTGTTATTGGTATCGTCTTCTCTTTTTTCATTGTGCTCACCACTTGTCTGGTTACCTACAAAAAGGCACAGATGAACCCGTCGAAAGCGATTAGGTATGAGTAGGAAGAAAAAACTGGGAGCAAAAAAGCCCTTGCTGTTTTGTCAATCAGCAAGGGCCAACGATTCGTTTAGCTAATTCAACTAAGCCAGCGCCTTTCTGCAATATTCGACGCATTTCTGCACTTCTTTTACCGGATCTGAACCTTCAGGGATCTCGTATTCAAGCTCTATTGTGCCAGGAAACTTATACTTCTGCTCGCTCATGAGCTGAAGCACTTCCGTCAGCGGTGTATCGCCGGTCCCCCACACCAGGTTCTTTTTCCCATGCTCAGGGTTCTGGCGATCCTTCATGTGCATGCTTAAAATGCGATCGGCCTTTGCTCTCACCATGCCCAGTGGATCGGCATTTCCTGCAGCTACAAAGTGGCCTAAGTCAAGATTCAATCCATTGTACTTCGACTGCTTCAAAGCCGTATCCCACAAGGTAGGGGTTTGTTGCTCGTGTCCGTGGTAGCCGATAGACACCTTGTGCTTGGCCGCCAGGGTACCCAATCTGAGTGTCTGCGCATCGTCGCTTGGGTGCTCCAGGGTAACGTGGCTGGCACCAAGCGCTTTTGCTGCCTTCAGCCCGTATATCACTTCTGCATCGGTATTGTCTTTGCCAAAGGCATTGGGTTTGAAAGCGTAAATCTGCACACCGGCGTCGTTGTACATTTTCTTCACCTGTGCAAACTTGTCCATGGAAGCCGTTGCCCTCCAGGCGGCCACTTCCTTGTTGTAGGAAGCCGACTGCGCCTGCATATCAGCCATCTGTTTCTTCTCGTCGTCAGTCAGCTCTTCCCCTCTTCTTTGCTTACCATACAGGCCAAACATTGCCCTGCGGTCAATAGTGCTCTCAGGCTTGCCTGCAAAACTTTCAGCCGGATCGCCCATCAGCTCCACGGCGCTGATACCGCAATCCACGATGTACTTTAGTGTAGCCTCAGCGCTCTGATCGGGCAGGCTGCGAAACGAGTAGGTAATGACACCCAACTGTACTCCGTTGATCATGGAGTCAGGCTTGCCATAGCTTTTGATGATGTTGGGGAAACCGCTTGCTCTTAAAAGAGACGGGGCTACTAAAATACCGGCCGC
>TARA_R110002012_G_scaffold63783_1_pt1 | contig 12215 bp, 8 predicted proteins | sample TARA_R110002012 | Tara Oceans TARA_R110002012 (sample SAMEA4396515) | marine metagenome | biome: Westerlies Biome; feature: [DCM] deep chlorophyll maximum layer (ENVO:01000326); material: water (ENVO:00002006), including particulate matter (ENVO:01000060) such as... | depth 40 m
GATGAGCCAAAACTTGGTGCTATTTGCGTTGACTTTGTTGATGGAGCAACAGCCCATCGTCGTAAGTTTGGTGGTGGTCGAGGTCAAGACATTGCTAAAGCAGTTGGTTTAAAACATGGCTTTACCCCGAATGTATTAGACGCTACTGCAGGTTTAGGCCGTGATGCATTTGTATTAGCAACCTTAGGTTGTAATGTCACTATGATGGAGCGTATGCCCATTGTTGCCGCTTTACTAGAAGATGGTTTAGAACGCGCGAAGTTAAGCACTGAAATTAATGACATTACCGAGCGAATGCGCTTAATTAATGCTTCATCGATTGAAAATATGACCTTAGCCGAGCCACCAGATGTAATTTATCTTGATCCTATGTATCCACATCGTGAAAAGTCTGCCGCGGTTAAAAAAGAAATGCGCGTATTTCAGTCGCTCGTGGGTGAAGATCTTGATGCTGACAACTTACTTGCGCCAGCCATTGCCTTAGCCAAGTATCGTGTTGTCGTTAAACGACCAAGTTATGCGCCACCACTGGCAGGTAAGGCGCCTTCAACTAGCATAAATATGAAGAAAAATCGTTTTGATGTTTATGTTAATCAAGCGATTCCTAAAAATAACTAAACGCTGTTTTGAGCTAAGTTGCATTGAATCACTAAAACCATCCGTTGATTTTAGCGACAACTTGGCAGTGATGAACATCAGATTATTTCAGATAAACATCTGATGTTCACTTTACTAAATAAGTGCAGCTACCTGCATCAACATGACCCTATTTAACTGCATCTGAAACTTTCAGTTTATCGCTCCCCTGCATTGCTATGAGACTCAATAAAAAACAAGACTCATACTAAGACGACATCAAGTGTTTACTTCAAGTACCAATGTGACTATCACCTAAACGATAATAATTATCATTTGTATCGATTTGGATGGCTTATGTCAAAAATTAGTATTTTATTAATTGAAGACGATAGTACGTTAAATAATTACCTCTCCGATCTACTCGTCAAACTAGGCTATTGCGTAGAGCAATGCTTTGATGGTATTAGCGGCTTAAAGTCAGCTCTATCGCAACAGCACCATCTTATTTTACTCGATAAAGTGCTACCGAAATTAGATGGTGTTTCATTATTAAAAACCCTTCGAGAGACAAGCCAACAACCGGTGATTATGATTTCGGCTAAAGGCGCTGAAGAAGAGCGTATTGTGGGTTTAAGTCATGGGGCAGATGATTATGTCGCTAAGCCATTTAACACCCAAGAATTATTGCTGAGAATTGAAAGTATCCTCAGGCGCAGTCAACCTAATGCTAAACCTAAAAGTAGAACAGAAATAACTATCGATGGACTAACACTTAATGCCGATAAACAGGTTATTTATGTCAATCAACAAGAAATCGAGTTTACCACTATTCAATTTAAACTGCTTTGGCAGCTTGTTTCACAAAAAAATATAATCGTCAGTAAAGCCGATTTATACCAAGCCGTACTCAATAAAAAACTAGGTGCTTATGATCGCAGTTTAGATATGCATTTAAGTCGTGTGAGGAGAAAACTTAATGAAGCAAATTGGCTAGGTGAACGACTACAAACAGTACATGGCAAAGGATATTGCTTTAAATGAACCGAAAAATACTGTGGAAATTATGCCTTATTCTTGCGACTGGTTTAGTCGCTTTTTTTTATGCACTCAATGCTCTAACCACCCAAACAGAAGAAAGCATGAGTTTTATCGCTGAAAAAGACCGTATGCAGCTAAAAGCCTGGGGCAAAGAAGCGGAGCGCTTATATTTATCAGGTCAGCAGCAGCAACTTGAAAACTTACTTAATACTATTAAACGTGAAGAGAACACTCGGGTTGCTGTTGCAGGCTTTAAAGCTATACATATTGCTGGTGAGCAGCCCAAAAATAGCAATGGGGGTAATTATCATTATGGTCGTAGTATTGATTGGAAAATCCATTTATATTTTAAAAACAACCCAATCATGGAGTTACCTTTTTCACAAGGCGATGTGAGTTTTTTGATTAAATTGCCTGAACGGATGCGCCCTGGCACTTATTGGCTGACCACACGTATGGCGATGCAAATTTTTATGCCACTAGCAATTTTGATTTTACTGTCAGTATTACTCTATCGACATATCATTACACCGTTACGTCGCCTTGATAAAGCAACAACCGCGTTTAGCGAAGGCGACTATAATGTTCGCGTTAAAAAGCATTTAGGTAATCGCAACGATGAATTATCGCATCTAGCCTCAACCTTTGATCAAATGGCTAGTCGTATTGGTGAGCTGATATTAAACCAACGAGAGCTTATTTCAGACTTATCACATGAACTAAGAACCCCTTTAACTCGCTTAGATATAGCGGTAAATAGTTTTGAAATTCAAGAGAGCAAATATCATTTAGAACGTATTAGTCGAGAGTCACAGCACATTAGAAAATTAGTAGAAGACACACTTACCTTAGCGTGGTTAGAAAATGAAAAACCTATTATTCAACAAGAAGATGTCGATTTAGTCGACTTGCTTGATGTGTTGATTGACGATGCAAAATTTGAATACCCTGACAGAAAGCTCACACTCGATGGCCCAAGCAATGCAATTATCTGTAACAGTAGCCATAAAGCGTTAGGCTCAGCGATAGAAAATGTTATTCGTAATGCTTTACGTTATACGCCACTTGGTAAATCGGTACAGGTAGAATTAAAGCCGTGTGAGCAACATTATTGCCTCAAGATTATCGACCAAGGACCGGGAATTCCAGATCAGTATTTAGCACGTATCTTCAACCCCTTCTTTCGGGTGGATAATGCTCACATAGCTGAAGGTGATAGCTTTGGGCTTGGGCTGGCTCTGGCGAAACGCCACCTGAACAGTGTACGAGCAAAAATAAGTGCTGATAATCACCCAAAAAGTGGCTTAGTGGTTGTGATTATAATCCCTATGGCTTAAATGTAACAAATGTAAAAGTCGTATCTTTATTTTCTACAAATGGTAATAATTCTCATTTAGATATTTAACAGTCACTTGAGATATACCCATGTCATCTTTACTCACTAGAAAAAATTTTTTAAAGAATAGTATAACCAGCGCTATTATAGCTGTTTGCTGTGGTACCAATGTATATGCTGAGCAAACTGAAACAGAACCGAAAAACAAAGAAATTGAAAGAATAACCGTTGTAGGTGCAACGACCAATTCAGAAATTACTCCAGAAGAATTAGAAAATTATCAAGCAAACGACTTAGAAGATATCTTTCGTCATACCCCTTCAGTTACCGTAGGCGGTTCATTAGGTATTGCGCAAAAAATCTTTGTACGCGGCATGGAAGACTCAATGGTCAATGTCACCGTTGATGGTGCACCGCAAACCAGTACGCTATTTCATCATATTGGCCGTGTAGCCATAGAGCCTGAGCTATTACAAAGTATTGAAGTACAAGCGGGTGCTGGTGAGGCAACATCAGGTACGGGTGCCGTAGGTGGCGCTATTCGATTTAAAACCAAAAGTGCTGACGATTTACTGAGCAAAGATGAACAATTTGGCGGTATAGCAAAAGCAAGTTATTTCACCAATGATGGTCACAAAGAGAGTATTTCTTTATATGGCAAGTTAACTGATGATGTCGGTGTGCTTGCTTCATACGTGAATGTTAGCCGCAACAATATGGATGACGGAGATGGCAACGAAATACCAGGGACTGCTGCTGATCAGACACTTGGTTTTATTAAGGTAGATGTGGCACTTACCGAAAACCAAGAGCTCTCATTAAGTTATGAAAACCGCAAAGAGGAAGGCGAATTTGGCAAGCAAACTAACTGGGCTCCGCTAGCTGATGCCCCCCTATTTGCATCATGGGGCAAGCGCGAAACCATGGTCTTAAATCATGCTTGGTACCTTAATGATTTAGTAAACCTTGAAACAACACTTTACAGTACTGAGTCATCGTTTAAGCGTGAACTTTATACCTGGGATGCTGCAATTAAAACTACCGGTTTTGATATTCGAAATACCAGTGATATAGACATGCATAGCCTGACCTACGGCATTGAGCAAAAAGTAGATAAAGTACATTCTCAATCTTATGAAGATTTTGGTGGTATTTTTGATGAAAAAGGCACGGTAACGGGTGTCTATGTGCAAGACCACTGGCAATTGACTGATGAGTTATTATTAAGCTTTGGTGTTCGTTATGATGCTTATGATCTTGAACACAGTGGTGTCGAAGCAAACTGGATAAAAGTTGATGGTGTGTGGATTGTTGAAACCGATGCCAGTGGTGATCCAATCACATCGACAGATAAATTCTCTACGGATAAACAAGATGGTTTTAGCGGCAATATTGGCTTTGAATATAGCTTTACAGAAACAGTAAAACTGTCGGCAGGTTACGCCCAAGCGTTACGAGGCAGACAAGTTGCCGATGCTTTTACCGTTGGCGAGTTAACACCGAATAAAAACCTTGCGCCTGAAGAAGTTGATAACACTGAGTTGGGTCTAATTTATAACGATGGCACTTGGTTATTTGAAGCATCGGCCTATTTAAGCGTTATCAACGATGTCGTTTTTGACAAATTTAAAGGCGGCGAAGGGGTGTATTATGAAAATATCGGCGATTTAGAAACCAAAGGTGTTGAACTTGTTGCTGGCTATCAAGGTGATAAATTTGATGTAATTTTCAGTTATAACCACAATAATGTTGAGCTAAATAATGCTGCATTTATTTGGCCAGATGCAGATGACGCATCAGGCTACAGTACGGTCATACTCGATGGTGTTGATATGGCTGCCTATGAATATGGCGGCTTAGGTAATGCAATAGGTGACTCATTTAATATTCATTTTAATTACCAAGTTAATGACCAAATCAAGCTAGGTATGAACTATAACCATGTTGCAAACTTAAATAACATTGACGTATTTCATCGCTCTATCGAGCTAGGCTGGGTAACTGAATTAGAAACAATAGACAAGCCTGGTTATGATTTATTTGATGCTTATGTAACTTATGAGCCTATTGATAACCTTAGGTTTGATTTATCCGTACAAAACTTATTAGATGAGACATATCGCAGCCATGGCAGTATTGCCGACTATGGGCATATACCCGGTTACGAAAGTGTTGTGGGTATTAAAGAACCCGGCAGAGATATTCGTCTAACGGCTTCATATCAATTTTAATCACTTTGGCATTAGGTGTTCGTAAAGCATGATTTTATGAACACCTACTGTAGGTATGAGCCAGTTTATGAACTTCACAACAAAACATTTAATTACCTTTAATGTCACCTGCCGTGTGCTGATTGCCTTGGTTGGTGGCTACCTATTATCAGCGTTAAGTGCGGTATTAATTGCAACGCACCTACCTGGCGATAAAATTAATAGCATTATCACCGGATTAATGTGCACTTTTATTATCTATACCCTAACCGTGATATTTGTCTTTGCTGCTAAAACAACACTTCGCGCTGGTATTGGCGTGCTTGTTCCCTGCTTATTAGTGTACTGCTTTAATCATTACTTTAATGGAATTTCTGTTTAATGAAACCTAGATTCAGACAGTCTATGGGCTGGTTGCATACGTGGGCAGGGTTTGCCTTTGCTTGGCTATTATTTTTCATTTTTGTTACCGGTAGTGCCGGTTATTTTGAGAATGAGATCGATCGTTGGATGAAGCCTGAAATAGCGGTTGTTAACAAACCAATAGATGATTTTTCAGTATTAACTAGCGCCGAGCAACAACTCGATACTTTAGCTGCTGATGCCACACAATGGTATATAAGTTATCCGACTGGCCGTGATCCCTATATTGGTATTTCGTGGTTGCAGCCCGCCAACGCTGAATTAGGTACGGCTCGACAATGGCATAAAAAATTCCTGTCTCCCGATACGGGCAAGGCTATTACCGCCCGTGACACCAGTGGCGGTGAAACCTTGTATCGCCTGCATTATAACTTACACTATGTGCCTGTTGTTATGGGTTATCTCGTGACCAGTTTAGCAACATTATTTATGTTAATCGGCTTAGTGACTGGGGTGATTATTCACAAAAAGATTTTCATTGAGTTTTTTACTTTTCGAAAAGGTAAAGGGCTTCGTTCTTGGCTAGATATTCATAATGTTTTTAGCGTACTGCCATTGCCTTTTCATTTAATGATCACCTACAGCGGCCTTATTTTATTGATGGGTGTATCATTTTTTCCCGTCATTGATAATACCTACGGCATAAGTAAAAAAATGCATCGACAGTTTTACGATGAATCGCAAGTAGAGGATAAGCAGCAACAAATTATTGATTTAAATACTACAGAACTATCCCTTAAAGCCATATTAACCGATGCGAAAGCGCGCTATGAGAATCAAAACGTCAGTTATCTTGGCTTAATTGACCGTAATACCGAACAGCCCGGTTTTGAAGTTTGGTTTGAAGGTGATGAAGGCCTAGAGTTTGCAACACTGATGACTTATCGCATGGTAAATGGTCAAGTTCAACTAGAAAAATCATTGGGTAAAGCCCACAGCGCAGCAAAAGTATACGACATATTAGAACACTTACATGAAGGCTTATTTGCAGATATTTACTTACGTTGGCTTTATTTTATCTCAGGATTACTCGGTGCAGCGATGATAGCTTCAGGCATGATTATCTGGGTGAAAAAACGCCAAAAACAACAGACAACATTTATCAACTTAATCGACAGATTAAATGCGGCAGTGATCGTGGGTTTACCTATTGCCATTGCGGGTTATTTTTGGAGTAATCGCTTATTACCATTAGCAATGGTAAATCGTGCCGCATGGGAGGTACATTCTCTCTTTATAGTATTCGCGGCATGTATCTGTTTTTGTGCGGTAAGTTCAACGGATAAAGTCTGGAAAAGCATGCTCTGGATCGCGGCAATTGCTTACGCACTGTTGCCCCTCGGTAATATATTAACCACTGAGCATAGCTTGCTTGCCAGTGCGCAAAACAGTGATTGGTTGATGTTAGGATTTGACCTAACCATGTTGTTATTTGCCGCTTGCTTTGCGCTTGCAGCTGCTTTAATAAAAAACAAAGACAATAAAACAGTACAAGCCTAACAACGTTTTATTAATAAAATGCTGCATACGAATAATATGCAGCAAAAGCTAAACAAGATGAGAGACCTTATTCTACTATGTTAATTTTAATGCAAATATTACTGCAACTGCTTGCTTTTACCTTGTTAAGCCTCTCTCTTACTCGTCATTACAGTCAAGTAATGAGTCAAGCTCAACGACTCGCTAAAAGTACAGTTTTAACTTTTAGAATCAGTGGTTATTTATTACTGACGACTGCCATTATTTACGCGGTATATAGTTGGGGGTGGGCATTAGGTTTGGTTTATAGTTTAGCAACAGCCACCCTAGTATCGACATTTTTAGCTGTATTACTAACATACAAACCACACTATTTAGCGTTTGTAATTATCCCCTTTAAACCTAAAGATTTAACACTTTAGCAAAACAACATGAGATGAAATAAATGTGCTGGAAAGTGGCATAATTTGTCGGTATAAACTTGAAATGAACAACATAAAATTATGAATTGCTAAACCATAGTTATAGTTAGGGTCAGTGCATGGGGTTATGGTTTTAAGTCTCAAATGACCACTACTGCTATAAGCCTAAACCGCTCCCCTAAACTCAAATGTTATATATAGTCACTCAGCACTTAAATGCGCCTTTTTATGGTACCTCGACGCATCTAAGTTGTTTTGCAACGTCACCATCGATAGATTTGTCACACGAGTGTCATCTAACCGTAACCAAACCGTCATATTAAAACGTGAGAATTCGGCATCGTTCAGAAACGTTAACGTTAGTTACAGGGTTGGATGCCAGTGCGAGTTTCAAGTTTTTCAAAAGTATCAGTGATCGCCGTCAGTTTATTTGCGACAGTTTTTTTAACCACCATGTACCATGTTGGCAATTCACTTACTACCAGTCGCGCACAACTCGCCGACTACCAAGCTCTAAAGTCAGCAACGACAGTTAGCTTTTATCGTACCATTGCGCAGTATTTGCAATCTGGCGATGCTGCTTTACTGACTGAAGCACAACAGCAATTGGCATTAATCAACGAACAGAGCAAAAAGCTGAATTTACCCGATCTAACCGAGCACCTTGAAGAAAAAACGGCCCAGCTTGATCATGATATAACAACTAAGTATCGTGCTTTAGGCAAGCTAAGTGGTGATCCCCTAGCGTTACTTCGTAATGCCGAACAAAACATGTTGTCGTTAACCTTCACTCTTGCTGAATATTCACAACAAAGCAAAAAGTTGAGCACGCAACAACGTATCGATTACTTAGCCAATAACCAACTAATCGCCAAAAGCTTAAATGAGCTAATCCACAGTCGAGAGAAGTTTTTCACCTCTGATGCCAAACGTGCTGACCATCTGAATATTATTGTTGATGAATTAAAGAATTTAATACAAAAATTAGAAAAAATGCCTGCTTTAGCCATATATGATGAAGTGGATGAAGATGATTTTTTTGCTGATGAAGAAGATAATGAAGACTTAGCCGACGAAGCAATAAATGAGCTAAGATCGCTTAGCAATAGATACCTTAATGAGTTTAACAATACCTTAACACTCAAGCTGAGCAGCCAAGAAGGCCTTCAACAACTCGTTACGGATGTCGAAACATTAGAACAAATAATATTGACCGGTGAAACCACCATCGTTGATGAACAAAAAGAGTTAAATCAACAATTAATGTTGATTGTTATCGGTTTAACAACATTCTTAATATTTTTCTTAGTGGCTAACTATGCCTTACAGCGTACGGTTATTTTAAATCCATTACGCAAATTACGCGATAGCTTTGTCGCCCTAGTTGAACAAGGTAAAGTTGATAACATTGAAGGGATTTCGGTTAAAACTGAACTGGGTGAAATATCATCTAGCTTTAATGAAATGGTCAATAAACTCGCTAACGATGATCGGCAAAAAGCCCACCAACTTGATCTGGTAGCCAATGCGCTAAAAGCAATGGAAAGCCAAGTTCACAATATTTATCAGTCTTCCGCCAGCACCAGTGAACATGTACAAGGCGCGCGTCAAATTATGGCTGCACTGGGGCAAGCAACTGAAACAGTAAACGACCTATCAGGCCAAGTTGTTAACAATGCACAAGCTACTCAGCAAGCTATGGAGGCAAGCCAAGAACGCGTTGGACAAGTATTACAAGCCAGTGAGTCAACCAATATTGCCGCGCAACAAAGTAAAGATGCAATAACCTCACTATCACAATCAGTTAACAGCGTAACCTCTATTGTTGATGTTATCGCCGCCATTGCTGACCAAACCAACTTACTCGCATTAAATGCCGCTATTGAAGCCGCTAGAGCCGGTGAACATGGCAGAGGCTTTTCTGTAGTAGCTGATGAAGTCAGACAATTAGCAGGAAAAACCCAAGAGTCATTGCAACAAATTTCCGCCAAGCTCGAACAATTACAAAGTGCAACCAACTCAATTCAATCCACCATTATTGACATAGAAACCGCGTCAGCAAACCAGAAAAATATTGCTGATGAATTACAAAAAACTGCGATTGAGGTCACTGACCAAGCAAAAGTATCTGCAGAGGTAGCTTTAAACACACTGGAGCAAATTACCCTACAGCGTGAACATTTCATTACTTTTGAAACGGCTATGAGTAATGTTGATCAAGAAGTCGGTCAATCACAAGAGTTAGCTGAAAATATCGCGAAAGACGTGAGTAGCCATGTTTCAGGTATCAGCGAAACTTTACAGCAAGCAAGTTAAAATCAGCCATTTATAAATGACCTTATGTGCGCAAGCTTAATATTTTTCGACATTGGAGGGGCGTTGTAGAGCAAACCTCAGCACTTATATCTGAGATGGTATGAATTGAAAGTATTGTTTTAAGTAAGATAATTTGATGGCTATCAAAGCCATTTTATGAAGTAATAGTCACTTACCTATTATTCATTCTAACTTTATACGGGACACACTATGATACAAGTCAATGCGACTATGCCAAGTGGGCAACTGCAAGAATTAAAAAACGGTGAAATGATCAGCCATGATACTTCAGAACTTTTTGCTAATAAAAAAGTCGTTATGTTTGCTGTACCTGGTGCATTCACCCCAACCTGCTCTGCAGCACATTTACCAGGTTATGTGGTTTCAGCTGATGAATTAAAAGCTAAAGGCGTTGATGCCATTATTTGTTTATCTGTTAATGACGCCTTTGTTATGGCTGCATGGGCAACAGCGCAAAATGCTGAAAACCTGATGATGTTAGCCGATGGCGATGGCAGCTACACGAAAGCGCTAGGTCTAGAAATGGAAACAGCAGCATTTGGTGGTTTACGTTCTCAACGTTATTCAATGATCATCGACAACGGCGTAGTAACAAGCTTAAACGTTGAAAAGCCGAAAGAATTTGAAATCAGTAATGCAGAAACCATTCTAAGCCAGCTATAAACTGCCGACTCAGCAAACCACTAGGGAGCCAATGCTCCCTTTTTTAATCGCCCTCACGGCTTTTATTACTATTTTTAACGGACTATTTTTTATTTGAAACGTTAAAGTAAGATAAATAAAAACCATTATCGTTTGCCTGCAGCCCTTGTTTTATAAGGGATTTACAAATATTTAGCTTGAATTTACTTTCATATTCACGCACACTGCGTTGCATAATTTATGTGATAAAACGCACAACGAGGTAGCACAATGTTAAAACCTGAAATGGTTAAACAGTTAAACAAACAGATCAACTTAGAATTTTATTCTTCAAATTTGTACTTACAAATGAGTGCGTGGTGTGAAGAGAAAGGCTTTGAAGGTGCTGCAGAATTTATGCGTAAACATGCCTCTGAAGAAATGGACCACATGACTCGTCTATTTACTTATGTCAGTGAAACAGGTGCACTACCTATTTTAGGTACCATTGACGCGCCACCACATGAGTTTAAATCATTAGCCGATGTTTTTGAAAAAACCTATCAGCACGAGTGTGAGATCACTGAACATATCAATAGTTTGGCGCACCAAGCCTTTACTAATCAAGACTATTCTACTTTTAACTTTTTACAGTGGTACGTTGCTGAACAGCATGAAGAAGAAACCTTGTTCAAAAGTGTTTTAGATAAAATTAATTTGGTAGGTCACGATGGCCACGCATTATTTTTTGTTGATAAAGACTTAGCTGAAATGGCAAAAGCTGGCGGTGGCAGTATTATGACCGCGGCATCTGGTCAGTAGTTACAAAATACTAACGTTACGAAATAGTAGCGAAAAAAGGCTTACTTAAATAGTTAAGTAAGCCTTTTTTATTATGCGCTATTGATGACATGGTATAAGGTTATTTTTCAGTAATAAGCATTATTCTTCTTCGTCATCTGTTTGTTTCAGTATTTCTGTACGATAGCCTGTTGGTTCATTAATATCGGCTTCAACGATTAAAAACAATTCTTCTGATTCTTCATTAAGTACCAGTTCAAAGCTTGAAAGAATTACATCGCTACTATCAACTTTAGCTACGGCAAACACTTGATAAGTATTATTTTGTAGGTAAACAGATTCAGGTTGAGTATAAGCTGCACTACGATTATACAAAGCGGTTTCGATCGTTTCATCGCTGCGGACAAAATAGAAATTAACTAAACTAAAATCATCGCTATCAACCAAGTTTATCATGGTAATTTGATGATCGTAGATACTTCCTCGTGTGCTATTATTAACCACAAGAGAACGAATTTTCACTTCAATTTCATCAACAATACCATCATTGTCTTCATCAACATTGCCGTCACCATCAAGGTCAACATCTTCTTCATTTAAATAGAAGAAAACAGTTTTATTGGTATTTTCAGCCAAACCTAACAAATGGTTACTCAACAAAGGTTCTGTGGTATTTGGAATTAACAAATCTAAGCTGTAATCACCTTTATCTTGAATTTTTGTTTCGCTAAAGTGGCCGCGTTCAAGTGCCTTGATCTCGGCTTCATCGTCAACACCATTGATGTAAACGTCGAATGTTCCGGTGTAATTTGGAATCAAATCATGCTCTGTAATCGCATTATAAGCTCTGAACCTTGCCTCTGAATCAGTATCTAAATATTCAGTTATTGAAGAATTAGACATACGATCTAATGCGTAAGGTGAAGTACCTGAGCCGCTGTTTTCGCGTACTATCATCACATATTGTGC
>TARA_R110002012_G_scaffold320626_3_pt1 | contig 12200 bp, 8 predicted proteins | sample TARA_R110002012 | Tara Oceans TARA_R110002012 (sample SAMEA4396515) | marine metagenome | biome: Westerlies Biome; feature: [DCM] deep chlorophyll maximum layer (ENVO:01000326); material: water (ENVO:00002006), including particulate matter (ENVO:01000060) such as... | depth 40 m
CTTACGTCAGTGTCGGTTTCTTTGGGCGAGATCGCCGAGGGAGCAACGATCAATTAGCCCTAAAGTTAGATGCAGAATGGGTATTGGATGATGGCATGAAAGTTAAAGCCGGCGTTCGTCGTGCAGATACCGAAATTGATGTGCGTGAGACTGGCAGGTTCACCTTGATATGGGATGACGCTGATTTAGCTGCTGCGTCTTTTAATGGTGAGTTAACCGAGTCATTGTTCCCAGGTTCAGGTATCGGATTCGACCAATTTTTGCGAGCTGATTACGATGCTCAAGCTGCCGTGTATCCTGATATCTTCAATGAAAGAGCGTCGTCATCAGCTATTAATGATTCGCTTTTAAATGCTGATGACAGTACAGGGTTACCACTTGATAAAGCTAACTCATTTGTAGTCGAAGAAGAAACAACAGCCTTTTATGTGCAGGCCGATATGGAAGGTGAGATTGACGATAAACTCTTCACTGCCAATATGGGGGTGCGTGCCGTAGCAACCGATCGCACGGTTTATGGCTTTCAAACTACACGCATTGTTAATTCTTTGAATGCGGTGGTTGATGAATTGGGTTTTGTGGGAGCAAAAGCAGATAGTACTGATTTTCAGATACTGCCAAGCGCTAACTTTATGCTTGAGTTAAAAGAGAATATTCAGTGGCGTGTGGGCGTAGCGAAAACTATGTCTCAACCTGAATACACGGACTTAAAAGTAAACGGTTCTGTCAACTTACAAGATACTAGTTACATCGGTTACGACCCCTCTATAAATTCGACGGCCGAAATTGGTAACGCTGAACTAAACCCTTACACCGCTTGGTCGTTTGACACCACTGTTGAGTATTACACAGAAGAAGGTAGCGCTTTATTCGTCAGCCTTTTCTACAAAGATATATCCGACTTTGTTCTAACCGAAGCTCGTACTGACGTAGCCATCGATGGCTACGATCAATTGTTTGACACTACACAGCCGATTAATGTCGCCAACGGTCAAGTGTATGGCTTAGAACTGGGTGGGAATATTGTGTTTGGTGATTTTGGTCTTCAAGCGAACTATACCTTTGTTGAGTCTGAATTCGAAAACTCAGGTGACAATCCTCTATTGGCAAATGGTTTCCCAGGTGCTTCAAAACATAATTTTAATGCTATTGCGTATTATGAAACTGAGCGCTTCTCAGCTCGCTTAGCATACATTTATAGAGATGATTATTTTCAAGCACTGGGCGGCGGGTTTGATCGCGCCAATCAACCAGCATTTGGTGAGGGCTCTGGACAGTTGGATATGAACTTCTCGTATACGGTAATGAAAAACGTAGATCTGAGTTTGAATATCATCAATGTTACCGAAGAGGACGCGCGTAATTACATTAACGAAAGCAGCAACTTCCGCGATTATGTGACTAGGCCGAGAACCGCTATTGTAAGCGTTCGTGCTGCTTTCTAAGTACCAGTTAGGATAGGCAACAGGCATGTGACGCTAGAAAGTTAGCGTCATATTTAATTTCAAAATGTACAAACATAAACGGTTGAAAACTCAGTGCTCCACTCAATAGATTACTATGTCATAGGTATTTACCTGATTTTGTTAATGGCTGTTGGTTTATTTGTCTCTATGCGACAAGCCAAAAATGCCAGCCTATTTGTGGGCGATAAAAGTGTAGGGTTTGCGAGTATTGGTATGTCTATATGGGGCACTAATATTGGCCCTTCATTTTTAATTGCAAGCTTTGGCGCAGCCTATAGTTCAGGTATGTTAATAGCTAACTTTGAATGGATGGCTTGGAGCTTCCTTTTACTATTAGCCATGGTGTTTACGCCATATTATTTATCCTTAAATATCACCACTATCCCACAATTTATTAAGCGTCGTTTTGGCGACACTATGTACCGTTTATTAACCGCTTACTCGTTGCTTACTATAGTAATTATTTGGTTAGGCGGCGGTTTGTATGTGGGTGGTTTATTATTTTCGCAATTTACTGGTTGGGAGTTATGGACTTCAATCGCACTGTTACTGTTTGTCGCCACCAGCTTTACTGTTGTTGGTGGCCTAGCAGCGGTTATCGTCACCGATGCATTTCAAACCATTTTAATGATTGTCGGTATGTCGGCATTAACCTTAATTGGCCTTTATGAAATAGGCGGAGTTGACGGCCTTATGGCCAAAACACCCCCCGACTATTGGCACCTAATTGATTTTGACTCTGAGCAAGTGCCTTGGTTGGCATTTATTTTGGGTTATCCGGTAATGGGTGTGTGGTTCTGGTGTACAGACCAAACCATCGTACAACGTGTTTTTGCAGCAAAAGACTTACCAACAGCACAAAAAGGCGTATTACTCGCTGGCGCATTAAAAATACTACCTCCATTTATATTTATACTACCAGGCATTATCTTCTTTGCTTTAGAGCCTGGACTTGAAAACACCGATGGCGCTTTCCTCGCCATGGTCACCGATTATATGCCAGTAGGCTTTCGTGGATTAATGATAGCTGTATTGATGGCTGCCTTAATCAGCACCTTAGATTCAGGGTTGAACTCGTTTAGTACTATTTTTACCCTTGATTTTTATGAACCTGTCATTGCTAAAAATAGAAAAATGTCAAACAAAGAGACCCGCATGGTTGGCCGAATAGTCACCTTGGTTGCCAGTGTATTGGCCTTCTTTTGGGCCTTAGCCATGGAAAATGTAGCAGCCAACTTATTTGAACTACTACAAAGCTTAATTGCCTTTTTAGCGCCGCCACTCACAACCTTATTTTTAGTAGGCTTGTTTTGGCGACGGGTGACTGCAACAGCAGCCACTTATAGTTTTGTGATCAGCTGTATTTCTTGCATAACAGTTGGGATATTTAGCACCCAAGGTGAAACCTTTGGTCTATTTGAACGGTGGCCTCACTTCTTGATGCTGTCTTTTATCTTGTTTGTATTTTCATGCGCACTCACCATTTTATTATCGTTAGTTACTAAACATTCAGAGCAAGAAGAGCAATTACCTAGCTATAAAGAGTTGACTGCTGCCAATCCCAACCAAAGTCAATCCATTTGGAAAGGCTGGATTTTATTAGCTGTGGTAATGGTAGGTTTATATGCAGTATTTGAATACTTAGCGGCTCAGCCTAGTAACAGCGACTTACTGATTACCGAGCAAACGACTCCTTCAACAGAGGTTCATGTCTATCGAGGTAGCACACCCACATTTGATGGTTACCTTGACGAAGATGAATATCAAGATGCCACTCACATTCCCAATATTCACCAATGGATAGCGAGATTTTCACTGGTTCTTAGCAAAGAAGATTTATCAGGCGGTGTGTGGATAAAGCACGACGGTACTTATCTGTATTTTGCTTTTGATATCACAGACGACCTACTTTATGGCATTGATACGCCGCGCTGGGTTCCAGAAGAATATCCTAATGCGCACAAATTAACGCGAGATGGTTTTCCATGGTTTGGTGATGGTGTTGAGGTGTTAATTAACGCTGAAAACCATGCGAGATATCAAGTCGGTGAACTTAACAAAGGCAATGGTCATAGCTGGCAAATGGTGGCTAGCACTCATAAATCTAGACTAGGTGGTGTGGGTGTAGCGGGTTTACTCGAAGGCGAAGAGCGATCCATGATATCTGCTTGGAATAATTATCAAAAGTGGATCTTAAACAAAGACATGGAAGCTAAAGTGAAACTCAAACGCGACCAAAATAAACACGCCTCAGGATATACAGTGGAGTGGCGTATTAGCCCAGAAACCACATTAGAAATATCTGATGGAGTGTTTTGGTCAGCAGATTTAGCCGTTACAAAAATGGGCCTAAATATCGCTATATCAGATTTAGATTTGCCCGAAGATGGTAAAGGCAATTGGGGTAATTTTCACCATGAAAACTGGCTTTCAGGTGAAAGGCATAAACACACTTCATTAAACCAATGGGGAACCATTTACTTGCATGGCGGCTTTAAACAGGCTGTTACGACAACAAACAACAACGATGATTAACACGGCCCAACAATGACGAACTTAACCATGAACGACTATTTTAATCACAAATACCCAGATATTTCTGACTTACAACGCCAAGCACAAAAACGCATTCCAAAATTCGCTTTTGATTATTTAGAGGGCGGCTGTATGGAAGAGTTGAGCGTGGCCCGCAATCGCACAGAAATAGAGACTGTGCAATTACGCAGTGAATTATTAAAACCCTTCAATGGTAGCAAATTAGATGTTGAGTTATTTGGCCATACCTATAGCTCACCTTTTGGCGTGGCTCCTGTTGGCTTACAAGGTTTAATGTGGCCAAAAGCTCCTGAAATATTGGCCAAGGCCGCTGCAGATAAAAACATTCCTTACGTGCTTAGTACTGTGTCTTCTGGGAATTTAGAAACCATAGCTGATATAACTGAAGGTAAAGCTTGGTATCAACTTTATAACCCCACTGATGACGGTATTCGTAGCGATTTACTAAATCGAATTCAAACAGCGGGTTATGGCGTACTAGTGGTTACCGTTGATGTACCTACGTTTGGGTTTCGCCCTCGGGACATTAAAAATGGTCTGGCTATGCCCCCTAAAATGACTCTTACAAATGTTTTACAGATGTTGTCTAAACCGGCGTGGTTATTCGAAACCGCTCTGGCGGGTAAGCCAGAAATGAAAACCCTTAAGCCTTACATGCCTAAAAATATGGGAACCGATGAGTTAGCGGCTTTTATGAATAATACGGTTATGGGACGCGTTGATTTAGAAGGGCTAAAACCCATTCGTGACTTTTGGAAAGGGCCATTAGTTATAAAAGGTTTAGTGAATGAAAAAGATGTGGCTACCGCCATTCAATTAGGTGCAGATGGCGTAGTCATTTCAAACCATGGTGGCAGACAACTTGATGCAGGTGAGTCTCCTATTAAGCCACTGCAAAATATAGTTAAAAAGTATCAAGGCCAAATTAAAATTATGATGGACAGTGGCCTGCGTAGCGGCACTAATATCGCCGCAGCTTTAGCGTCTGGCGCAGACTTTACCTTTTTAGGTCGGCCATTTGTTTATGGTGTTGGAGCTCTTGGTGAAAAAGGCGCATATCACACCATCAACACCTTAAATACGCAGCTAACACAAATTATGAATCAATTAGGTTGCAGTGATGTTAGCGAGCTGCCGCACTACCTTGTGCGTTCGGAGAGTCATCATGGGTAGTGTTTTGGCAAAAAACTCGCTAGGTAAAACCCCATTACAAGTATCTGAATTAGGTTTTGGCGGTGCATCTGTAGGGAATTTGTACCAAGCCATCTCTGACGAACAAGCCAGTCAGACTCTACAAGCAGCTATTGCCTCTAGCATCAATTTATTTGACACCGCGCCCCGTTATGGCTTGGGGTTAAGTGAAAGACGTATTGGCGATGCTCTCAGAAATTTGCCAAACCAAGACTATGTGTTATCTACCAAAGTAGGCCGAATACTAAGCCCAGACCTAAAAGCAAAAGTTAACGAAGTCAGATACGGCTTTGAAACACCTATGCCATTTGAAGCCCATTATGATTACAGTTACGACGGCATAATGCGCTCATACTTTGATAGTTTACAAAGGTTAGGACTTGCAAAAATAGATGTGTTGTTAGTTCATGATTTAGGCGCCGATACCCACCAAGATCTAGATAGCTATTATTACCAACAATTTAAAAGCAGTGGCTACAAAGCATTAGAGCAACTCCGTCAGCAAGGTTTAGTAAAAGCTGTGGGGCTGGGGGTAAATGAAACACAAATATGTGAGCGAGTCATGGAGCTGGGCCAATTTGATTGCTTTTTACTAGCAGGCCGATATTCGTTACTTGAACAAGACTCGCTGAGCAGTTTTTTACCTAAATGCGCTCTGCATGGTGCGTCGATAATTTTAGGTGGCCCTTACAATTCAGGAATACTCGCAACAGGTGTAAGTGGCCCTAATACCTCATTATATAATTACGAAGCTGCGCCAGAACATATTATTAAACGGGTTGCCCAAATAGAAGATGTTTGCCGCGAATTTGACGTGACCTTAGCGGCGGCTGCATTGCAGTTTCCTCTAGCTCACCCATGTGTGGCAAGTGTTATCCCAGGTTTAGGCTCTGAGGAGTTGGTGTACAAAACCACTGATTTGTTAACCCAATCTATCCCTTCTGAATTTTGGACTCGCTTGCAACAGCAAGGCTTGCTGAATGAGCTGGCTCCTATTCCTAAGGGGCAATTAAGTGAATAACACGGCCACCAATGCTGAACGGTTACCTGTAGTCGATAGCCACCAGCATACTTGGGTATTAGATAAAGGCTATTACGACTGGCTTACGCCGGATATCAGCGCCTTGTATCATGATTTTACTATCAATGATTATCAACAAGTCGCAACGGCATCATTAGGATCAAAAACCGTTATAAATACCATATTGGTACAGGCATCTACCGCTGACGCTGAAACAGACTACATGTTAGAACAAGCCACTAATAACCCGCTAATTGCAGGCGTAGTTGGCTGGGTTGATTTTGAAAAAGATAGCCAGCAAGTATGTGAGCGACTAGTTACCCTTGCGGCAAACAACACCTTCAAAGGTGTACGACCTATGTTACAAGATATCGAAGACCTAAATTGGGTTTTAAGCCCTAGTTTTTCGCCTATATTCAGGCAGCTAATTGCATTAAACCTTTCGTTTGACGCGCTATGCAGAGTTGAGCATTTACCGAATATTCTATTGTTAGCCAAACAATATCCAGACTTATCCATAGTGATTGATCATTGTGCCAAACCCAACATAAGTGAGAGCGAAATTGCCGTGTGGTCAACTGCTATTTCAGCATTTAAAGACTTACCTAATGTGTTTGTAAAAGTTTCAGGGTTAACGCTAGAAGCGAGCCCAAAGCAACAAGATAGCAAGAGTTTCACGCCCTACTTCAATCTAGTACATCAAGCATTTGGAGCTAACCGCATGATGTGGGGCAGTGACTGGCCAGTGGTCAATATTAACAATAATTATTCGACATGGTTGCAAATATCAGAGCAACTTGTTGAGCAGTGGAATAAAACTGATAAAGAACGTTTTTGGTCTGGAACAGCTAAAGAATTTTATAAAATAGGAGCACAATAATGACAAACCAAAAAATCACAGTATCGGTTGTTACAGGGGGCGGCAGTGGAATTGGCTACTCAATTTGTAAAGCGTTATCGACAGTTGGCCATAAAGTTATTGTACTTGATTTAGATGAAGCGGCAGCCAATAAAACAGCCCAACAAATATTATCTGAAGGTGGCCAAGCTAACGCATATGCCGTTGATGTATCTAATCAAAAAAATGTAAACGATGTTTTTGCAAAAGTCATCAGTGAAAACGGTGCAATCAGCATATTGGTAAACAATGCGGGAATTGGTTCTATTGGCAACTTAGAGCAAACCTCAGAAGCCGAGCTAGACAAAGTCTTCAACGTTAATGTAAAGGGTGTTTATAACTGTTCTTTGGCGGCAGTGCCAAGCATGAAAGAACAGCAAAGCGGCATCATCATCAATATGGCATCGGTTGCCTCAAGTGTGGGCATTGCAGACCGCTTTGCCTACTCAATGAGTAAAGGCGCGGTGCTCACCATGACTTACTCCATTGCTAAAGATTATTTAGCCCACGGCATTCGTTGTAACTGTGTGGCACCGGGCAGAGTTCATACCCCTTTTGTTGATGGCTATTTAGAGAAGAATTATCCGAGTAACAAGCAAGAAATGTTTGAAGCTCTATCAAAAAGCCAGCCTATCGGCCGTATGGGAAAATCTGTTGAAATTGCCGCATTAGTTAAGTTCTTATGCTCTGATGAAGCCGCATTCATTACTGGCACAAATATCCCTATTGATGGTGGATTTGTGACATTAAATAATTAAAAGATGTATTAAGGAAGCAATATGAAATTATTAAGATTTGGCCCTGTAGGCCAAGAGAAACCCGGCGCCTTAGATAGTAATGGTGATATTCGTGATTTATCTGCAGTTTGCAGTGATATCGATGGCACGGCTTTACAACCTGAGTCTTTAGCTAAACTACAAGCTTTAGATTTAACTAGCTTACCTTTAGTAGCTAAAGGCGCGCGTATTGGCCCATGTGTCAGCAAGGTTGGTAAGTTTATTTGTATCGGTTTGAACTATGCAGATCACGCGGCTGAGTCAGGTATGCGAATCCCTGAAGAGCCAGAAGTATTTTCTAAATTTACCAGTGCTATAAGCGGCCCTAATGACCCAATCATTAAGCCTAAAAACAGCGACAAATTAGACTGGGAAGTGGAGCTTGCGATTGTCATAGGTCAAGACGCATCGTATGTATCTGAAGCAGAAGCTAACGACTATATCGCTGGATACTGTGTTTGTAATGATGTGTCTGAGCGCACCTTTCAATTAGAGCGCGGCAACCAGTGGGACAAAGGAAAAGGTTGTGATTCTTTCGGCCCTATAGGCCCTTATTTGGTTACGACAGACGATATACCTAACCCTAATGATTTGGATATGTGGTTAGAAGTAAACGGCAAGCGTTTTCAAGATGGCAGTACCAAAACTATGATTTTCCAGCCTACTTTTATCGTGAGCTACCTTAGTCAGTTTACTACCCTTAAAGCGGGGGACATTATAACGACCGGGACACCACCAGGTGTTGGCTTAGGACAGAAACCACCTGTATATCTAAATGTGGGGGATAAAATAGAACTAGGTATCGAAGGTCTGGGTTCTCAGCAACAAACAGTTATAGGTGTAATGTAATGCACTTATAGAGAGATGATGTTGTACCTATGAGTTAGACTGAAATAATGGCTTTTCCAATTTAGTGATAGCATTATTGAGAAATGAATGACAGTCAGAACCAGCACAGTGGTGGCCCATTGGTCCTTTCACTTCAATAGATAGCGCTAAAAATACAGTTCGTTATAAATGCAGTTCGTTATAAATGTACGAAAAACTCAAAGGAACTTATGTTAGGTACCACAAGTTTAGTATTGAAGTCGCATTACGCACGAGCCGAAGACCCCAGCAGCACTGTTACTTAATTAAAGCACATGAAAGGTGCGAGTCAGATAGCTAAATTCCAAAAAACAAATAGGCCGGGTCATCGTACAAACGTTGACCGCGTTGTAACCTACCAGCGTAACGTCAGGGTAAAGCGCTTGATATGCCCCAAAGGCACTGTATGGAATATATGAACACCTTAAAAATCAATGGGTTTGAGCACTTTTTTATACAGTGAAGCACATGGGGCAGGTAATTTATTCCCATTACTGAAAGCCTTAATTTTTAACAGAAAATTCGCTTTATCCTATTATTACGCCCACTTCAGCCTGATATTTTGTTGCCTACATTAATGGCTCGAAGATTGCTGTATCTAGGTGTAAGTCAAGAGCAACAACGCTCTCAATCAAAGGAGGTAATTATGAGTAATATCATTGCAGGACTATTCAAAGATCCCGCTGAAGCAAGTGCTATATAAAATTATACTTAGTGGTGCAGTTAGGAGTTGAATTGGTGATTATTTACTGGCGTCGGCTTCGCCAAAGCGCTTTTGAGGATGTTTAATGAAGCAAAGTTTTGAGTTGGACTTAGATTTGGGAAGACGACATATCGTTATACAGCGTCGTTACGAAGCATTAGGTGCCTTTAATGATTTATTAATCGCAATTTGGTTTTTGATTGGCAGTTTTTTCTTTCTAAATGAATCGCTTGTAGAAGATGGTACCTGGTTATTCATTGCAGGCAGTGCCCAGTTACTTATTAAACCCTTTATTAAACTGGCAAGTTTAATACATGTTGGCAAGGTCGCCCCTAAAACAAAGTAGCAGGCAAAGTGGAACTCACATTTTCTCTTTTTGAGGAGGTTACAGGCAGAGGGTCGCTGTGACCTTGTTTGTCTTTCAAGAGCTGGTATTTGTCTTATCTAATGCTGAAAACTTAGTCCACACCATATTGTCGCCAATACGACCCACTCTATAACCTGTCTCGTTTAACTTCCATTCTTGATATCGATTGATAAACCGATTGTCGAGAAAGACCAAATAACCGATACGCTGAAGCTAAGCTTATTTCTTCGTTTTGCTTGGCTTGCCTTGCCTTGCGTATCGGATAAGTACTTTTCCCTGTATACCAAAGAGCTTTTGAGCTTGCTTATAGGTGAATGCGCCTTTTTCTACCAACTCGACAACACTCAACTTATACCAATTCCATTAAATAATACCCTCTCAGAATTCATCCTGCGGGTTTTGTATAAGGCGTCGGTGTACAGTAATGGTTGTTCCCTTTTAAATACCGATAACGTAGTACAGAACCCGCAGGGGTATTCCCTCCGGGCGAATTTTAAAGGGGCTTTCTCTGCGTTGCTCGAACTCGAAAGAGAACTGGCTCGGTTTTAATAAAAAGCTATCATTCAACCGCCTTGATTAAGTCCCTTTAAATTTTCGCTAAGTGGATAATTATTTAATGGAGTTGATATTAAAGCCTAGTGTGTAATCCCGTTGTGAGCGTCCAACCCTTATAAAGCTTGATGTTTCCGTAAAGAAGTACTCTTTATGTCAACCTAGTGCAGGACGGGCGCACCACGAATCCTATCGTATCAAAGTGGCTGCATGTGTTATGTTATACTATAACGATATGTTTATTGAGAGTTATTACATTAATGAAAACTTTAATTGCCTCCGCCTCAACGACTGCAACACTATTGGGCAAAAGTGGCCATTTACCCATCAAGGTAAATCTGGTTGTTGAAGATGGTGTCATTACCGAAATCTCTGAACAGCCTATCGAAGGTGACTTTGGTCTTGTGATAGATGCACAAGGTTTATTTTTATCACCAGGGTTAGTCGATCCACAGGTTCACTTCCGTGAACCCGGTATGGAATATAAGGAAAACATCGAATCGGGTAGCCGCGCGGCAGTAAAAGGCGGTTTTACTGCCGTAGTATCAATGCCAAACACTCACCCAACCGCCGATTCCGCAGAAGTTGTTGAGTTTATGACTAACCGATCTGCACAGGTAGGTATTTGTAAGGTTTATCCAACAGGGGCGTTGTCGGTGTCGCTTGCAGGCCAAAAACTAACTGATTTCAATACCCTAAAACAAGCAGGTGCGGTAGCCATTACTGATGATGGTAAGGGAGTACAAAACGATCATTTATTTGAACAAGCAATGATCGCCGCACAGAAAATCGATTTACCGATTCTAGATCATTCTGAAGATGAGAATTGGTCACAACAGGGGGCAATTCACGACGGGCAAGTTGCTAAAAAATTTGGCATTAAAGGGATTAAACCAGAGTCAGAATCCTTACACGTCGAACGTGGTTGTCGCATGAGTGAATCCACTGGTGCGCATTATCACGTTTTACATGTTTCAACCCAAGCTTCAATTGAGGCGGTTAAGGCTGCGAAAGCACGTGGCGTGAAGGTGACAGTTGAAGTCTCACCGCATCACTTACTGCTGTGTGATGAAGATATTCGTATTAACGGCGACAACTTACTTGATGCCAATTGGAAAATGAATCCCCCATTGCGCTCACGAATGGATCGCCAGGCCTGCCAAGAAGCTTTGTTGGACGGTACTATTGATGCTATTGCAACGGACCATGCTCCTCATTCACCTGCTGAAAAAAAGCAACATATAGAATCTGCACCTTTTGGTATTATTGGTTTGGAAACAGCCTTTCCTTTGATTTACACGCATTTTGTTAAAACCGGTAAATTAACGATTAGTCGCTGTATCGATTTAATGAGTAAACAAGCAGGTGCGTTATTTAAGCTAGACAGCGGTCGGATTGAAGTAGGTAAAACAGCCGACTTGTGTTTATTTGATTTAGCTCAGCCTTTCGAAGTTGATGAAGCCTTTTTTGCATCAAAATCTAAGAACTCGCCTTTTATTGGAGAAACACTTTATGGGCAAACCCGTATGACAATGACTGACGGGAACATTGTTTATAGCAATTTTAGTGGTTGAGCCACCATAAAATATAATGAAAAAACGAAAGCATACCCAGAAGATTCAGAGTCTTAGTGGTGAATTTTTCAGCCACCACTATTGAATTGGCACACTTAATTTAAATTATTTTTTTGAATGACTTATACCATTCCACGTTAATAAGTGATCACTCAGCGAGGGTTTAAAGGGCTTAAACAAGCCGCATGACTGACAGCTCTTTATTAAAAGAAAACTAGTTCTCTTTCGA